>JACLAC010023434.1_pt1 | contig 10666 bp, 10 predicted proteins | sample 8027881 | NCBI WGS metagenome assembly JACLAC01 (sample SAMN15725517, study PRJNA655200) | protist metagenome | isolation source: fluorescence activated cell sorting (FACS) single amplified genomes of... | place: Spain: Blaines Bay Microbial Observatory, Mediterranean Sea | collected 2016-01-19 | reverse complement strand
CACAATGCATAAAAAAAACAAGCAAAAGACACATCACAAAGAAAGTAATTAAAATTATAATCTTGGTTACCTATTGCATTTGTAAAGCCCCAGAAATGTACTATTCCAGCTGCAAAAGTATAAATAAAAAAAAGTTGATAAAGAATACTTGTCTTTTCATTTTTAGAAAAAACATAAGGTACTATATTTAGTAGTTTCGAGTATCCAATTCCAAAAAGAATTGAGACAAATGACAACATTAAATCAAATTCACCCATAGTGACCTCAAGTACTGACCTGTTGATTACTTTATTGAAAACAAAGGTTTGCTTTTTATCTTTTTAGATAACAAGGATATTCTCAATAACTATTTGAAGTATGTATAGTAAGGTCTAACATAAAGATGAATTTGAAAATTGGATAAAAGACTAGGAATAGGTCCAGTGTCTTGCTGAATGTACTTATAAGATGCAGAAGGCTAGAAGCTGTCAGGGCAGGCTCTAGTAGGATTTATATTAAGTGCAGTTAAAGTGAGAACAGTTTGAAAAACATTAGTTACCAACTAGTAGCTTGACAAAGCTTGGAATTAATAAGATCCAAGACTATTTATAGAAAGAATCTTGTAAATTGTTAGTGAAATTATTTTTTAGAAGTGTCGGTAAGAAATATATCAGTTTAACTGAAAAATATTTTCAACCAATTAATCGAAATCTTCGAAGATAAAATTCAGAAAGATTACAAAAATGCCTAAAATATACAGAAATGGAGTTATATCTTCGATACAAAATATGTATATGTTCCTTTTTACAATGGGGATTTATTTCGTATACATTCCTTGGAATTTGGAGCGGCTGAAACTCGTGGAAACTGATTTAGGATTATGGCTTTTTTTATTTGGTGTTTTTAATCTTTTAAGTAACCAGCTTAATGGAAGAATAATTGCTCCGAAGTTTGGCATAAAAAATATTATTATGGTTGGTACAATTATCCTTGCTGCATGTCCTTTTTTACTTGTTTCGGTCAATTCTTACTATATGTTTATGCTTATCGCATTTCCTTTTGGGATAGCATTTGGCTTAGTATCTCCAAATAATCAAAGCCAAGTTTCATACATAGAAAGTAAGACAAATAAAATTTATACACCTTTATATCATGCTTGTATGAGTGCGGGATCTTTATCTGGTGCACTAGCAGCAGCCTATGTTATAAAAAAGGATATTGATCCCCAAATTACCTTCGCAGTAATGGGCATTGTAATTTTACTGTCTGCAGTAATAGTTTACTTTCTAGGAATACCGAGAATTGAGGAGAATAAAGATTCTAAAAATAGATTTAAAATGCCCGAGAAAAAAATATTAATATTTGGCATCCTACTTATGATGAATTTTGCTACCCTCGGTATTATTATTGACTGGTCATCCTTATGGTTAACAAAAGATTTAATGGCACCACTTTTCCTTGGTGGCCTTGCTATCGTCTTTGTTAATTCAGGCGTAATAACTGCGAGTTTATTAGCTAGGTTTCTTATCAACTTACTTGGTGAAAAATTTGTAGGAGGATATTTGCCAATTATTGGCGCTTCAATTCTGTTTACGAGCATATTGACCTCAAACTTATATATGATTATACCTGCGTTAGTTTTGTTTGGTTTATTTACAGCCAACTTCAAACCCATTGTAATACGGCAAGCAATTAAAGTAACCAAGGAACCAATTTCTTTAGCAGTATCGAATTTAACAACACTTGGTTTTTCAGGATTTATATTCGGTCCTGCTATAGTTGGTTTTACAGCAAAAAATATTGGTCTTACTTTTAATATGTACGTACTCTGTGTTGTTTGGGCATTAAGCGCATTTGCCTTAACAAGAATTATGAAAAAAGATGATTAATATAATGAAATATTCCCATGTTATTTAAGACAAGAGTACATATACAAGACTGTATTTATTTAGGAAAGTGAATCTTTTAGCTCTTTATACAACGGGAAATCATTATCCTTTAACTTAGAAACTTTTCTCTTGAATTCCTCAAAATTGATTTCTTCCTTTGGAACACCAAAGATTACGAAGGCTAAGTTGCCTTTATTGAATTTCTGGTAATGAGTAAGATTTGGAAAATCATCAGACGACATTTTTAGACTTCTCTAAGATAATTTTTTTATAAAATCAGACAGAATCTGTTAGATCCTGGAAACCACATGCTTTCTCGTCTGTCCAGAGACTTTAGCCATTGAAAATCAGGTATTTGAGGTCTGTATTTCCTCTGATGTATGCTCTTGTAATCTAGAAAAATCAAATTGAAAGACAAGGGTACAGATACACCAAGACCCTTGCGCCCCTCCTCCTGCTTCTTCCTAGACAATAAACTTTAAAATCTAGTAATTCTCCTAAGTGCTCTTATTGGCTACAAGGAGGCTAAAATTTTTTTGATTATCACAAAATTAAATACAATAAAATCAGTATACTGTAGATTCTGAGAAGTATTATTTTGTGCCAGTCACTGTTGCGCCAGGTTTGGCTGTAGGCGGGCCAAATATCACGCTTTTTTGAGCTGCTATTATTGCCTATTTTCTAATACCAGAATTGTTTATTTATTTAATAAAAACAGATAACTCCGCAATTGGATAACCCTTTGACATTTTAGAGGAATTATATTTAATTCGTAAGGGAGAGACGCGCTACATCATTAAAGAGTGAGAAAGGAGTGAGAATGGAAATATTACAGAGGCGTATGCCTGCAACCTTTAGTCTGCCGCATGCTCTGCTATTACGCTTAAATTCCGAGGTTTCAGAAGGAAGAAGAAGTCGCTGGGTGGAAGAGGTGATAAGAGAGAAGCTAGGGGCTGTGTCGGAGAGGAATTGTAAGAAATAAAACCTAGAAATAAAAAACCCCAATATCCCTAAAAGTTTGCACGCTCACAGGAATACCGGGGCCCTCTTTTACGACAACTGTCTTTGAAAACAGTAGTCTGCAGATGTGGTTTAGGACATCAGTGTATATACAATACACTACTGGTGCCTCTACCACAATTGATCTTTATCTATATTAGATAACCAAGATCAACACCTGCCGCATCCCTCCAGCCTACTGATTTTCTACTGGTTGTCGTCCTTATTTATAAAGGACTGTTATGGCGAAAAATAACCCAGATTTATCAGCACCAGAAGTGTCTTTTGGAGATGACTATTTCTTTGGAAGTCACCAACACATCAGTCTCTCCAGCATTTACAGTAATTATATCTGTAATCCAGCTGCAGAGCATGTAGAGGCCATAAAGGATCTACGTGAATACGTTGAAAAGAATATCGAGATAATTAATGCCTCTAGCAGCAATAGTGTCGAACAAAAAATACGTTATCTTAAGGCCAAGCTTCCTGTATTTACGTGGTCTGGGACGTTTGATACAAGTGAAGGCATACCAAAAAACCATACTCTGATACACCATTCTGGTTATTTGCAGGTCGACATTGACTGGAAGGACAAACCCAGAATCGAATCGGAGCAACTACGTGATAAATTAGCTAAAGATCCACATATTGAAGCTGCTTTTCTGAGTCCTACCGGATTAGGGGTAAAATGTGGTCTGCGTATCCCTCTCTGTATAGATGACGTATCCCACAAAAGGGCTTATTTTGCTGCTGAGAGATACTTTAAGGAGACGTATGAGCTAGATATAGATCCTAACTGCAAAGACGTTAGACGCAACTGCTTCCTAAGCTTCGATCCCCAGCTTTGTATTAATTCTCATGCAATTCCTCTGGATATAGAAAAATGGCCACCAGCAAAGAAAAAACAACACTTGCCAATAGCTATTACGTATCAGCAACCGGCAGATGAAGACTTGGACAAGCTTCTAGGCCGTATTGAGGGTTATGATGATTACGATAATTGGATAAGAGTTGGCCATGCTGTCAAACAACACTTTGGGGATGCTGGTTATGATTCTTGGGCTAGCTGGTCCTCTCGTTCTACTAAATGGAATGATGCAGAGGAACAAGAAAATCGTAAGCGTTGGGAAGGTTTTAATCCGACAAGTATTAAGGGCTTAGAAGTTTTAAAACAATTAGCAAATGTAAGTATTGGGAATTTCCATCGGAAACCAAATCGCAATGGGGCCCCAGTACTAGTTCCTAATATGCACAATGTGTTGGAAACGCTTACTTTGCGCAAAGAGCCAATATGGTACGACACTTTCCTCCGGAAAATCATGACAACTTTGGGGGATGAAAAAGATAATCGCCCCCAAGAAAAAGAATGGGCTGATGAACTGAATATAAAGCTCACTATTGCTTTTCAGAATGAATGCGAAGGATGGCACATGCTTAATGATAACACTGTAGAAAAAGCTGTTAGATCCTATGCCTATAAGCACAAGAGGACCTGCCTAGTTAATTGGCTAGACAGCTTACATTTACGTTGGGACGGCAAAACCAGATTAGACAATTGGCTGATTAACTATTGTGGAGCAAAAGATGATGTGTATGTACAGGAAGCAGGTAGATGCTGGTTACTAGGTGCTGTATCTAGAGCCTACAGTCCAGGCTGTAAGTTTGACAATTGTCTGATTCTGGAAGGTAAACAAGGAATTGGAAAAACAACAGCCTTGGAAATTCTAAGTAATGGCTGGGTGGTCCAACTAAAAACATTCAATGACGAAAAGGCCATAGAAAACATCCAAGGCAAGTGGATTATAGAAATAGAAGAACTTGATGCCTTCAACAGATCTGAAACAGACACGATTAAGAGTTTTATTTCTGCAAGGAAAGATACGTATCGTGTCAAGTACAACAAGCACTCCGAAGACAGGCTCAGAACCTGTGTATTTGCTGGTACTACAAATAAAAATAATTATTTACAGGATGAAACAGGTGCCCGACGTTTTTGGCCAGTATGGTGTAACCAAATAGATCTGGAAGCATTGGAAAATGACAGGGACCAAATACTGGCAGAAGCAGTACACCGCTATAAGGAGGGAGAATCTGTATTAATGAACAAGGAAGCAGCTGCACTGGCCCTAGAGAATCAAAGTGCGCGTTACCAAGGCCATAGTTGGGAAGATTTAATTAGTGAATACTGTGAGGACAAGGAGGAAGTGACACGTCAAGAAATATATGAAAAAGTTTTAGGAATTAATCCACAACAGTGGGACAGAGGTAAAGATACGACAATTGGTAAAATTATGAGTCATCTAGGCCGGCAACGTAAGGAGCGTCGCATAAATGGAAGTAAGCAAAGCTATTATGTAAGAGCTTCTTAATTTAGTGGATTATCTATTTAAGCTGTCCAGACCTGTCTAGACCTGTCCAGACTTATTTAAGAAGTCTGGACACCCGCAAAGGCAGTAAGCACCTGCCCTCCAAGGGCTTTGTCCAGACTGTCTAGACTTACTTCTATAAATAAAAAATATAGGTATATAGTAGTATAGCTGATGGGGGGGGAGGCTGCGCTGTGCAGCTGTGCACCAGAAAAGTTTATAGAAACAGGTCTGGACAGTCTGGACAGTGGGGACACACACATAATCTTGCCTACCAAAAACTACTACTCTTTTTGTCTGCCTAATATTATTTTTTAAACAGTAAATCTAGTAACAATTGGGGAGATGATTTTTACTCTTAATAGCAAAATCTGCTGTAGGCCAGATATTTACTGACTTTGGTAGGATTTACTGAATGTATACTAAAAAAAAGTATACATTGGTGCTGGAAATGAGCAGGAATGGGAAAAACTCACGCCATGAAAGAGGCTGAGGTTTCTAGTGTGCTGTGAGGCGAGAAGTGAGGTATGGGGATTTGTGAAAGCATCTTGACTTCGAATGTCTGTGGTGAGATAGAAACAGTTTTTTTGAGGAATAGAGTGCAAACTCAAATCGAAACACCACTAATCGAGGTAATCATGAAGAATCAAAAATTGTCATTGCTGGTAGTGTTATCTGCTTGTTTGCTGATCCTTTTGGGTTGTAGCCCAGATGATAGCTCGGATAGCCCCAAGGCTGATAAGAATCTATTTAGTTATTGGAGTAGAACTGATGGGCAATTACAATTAGATTTTAGTGGGGGAGAGTTCGGGAAAACAGAAATTTTCCCTTTTAGTTTTACTGGGGGAGATCAATGCAATTGCCTCCTCAATTTCTTAGGTACTCAGTCTAGTGGTGGATTCACATTGAACAACTGCACATATCAAATTGGATCAGGGTCTGGTCTCATTAACTGTAGTGATTTAAACCAGAATGGTACCTTTACGAAAACAGCAGATACTTTGAACATGTGTACTAATATGTTTGACGGTTCAAAAGTTTGCAACGATTATAAGTAAGTTGAGTTTTTTATCATTCCGACACTTAGAGAGTCCCTCTGGGGTCCTTGCTTTGATTTCTTGGAACAACGGATCAATGATCCGCTGTGCTAGATGATTTGTATCCAGATAAATACTGGGTATAAAGGGATTACTGCGCTCAAATTACATAAATAGTCGCAAAAAAATCGTAATTTCTTTTCAGAAAGGCAATTGGAGTAGCTTATTTATATATGTAATAGATATTATGTTTTACTGATATTTATAAGCTTATTTACCCCCTACTGCTTTTCTCATTCTTCTTTTTGTAAAAGACAGTAGGGGGAATTGCTGTAAGATCTGGAAAGTAAATCCGGAACATCCAGCAATAGGAGAGAGAATGACTAGAGCAGAAGCATTTTACGAAGCATGGAAACTTGGGGGAAAAGAAAAGGATTTTTCTCTAGTCGATGAAATTTATCATCCTGACTATAAGGCTGTAGATGTTTTCGCAGGAGTTGAAGTGAATCTTGATGCTGACAAAGAAGTTGTTTTGACTCTTGGTGATTCGATAATAGCTACTCCACCGGAGGTCCTCCAAGAGGATGAGAATTTTCTAAAAATAAAAAGATATAACAGATATATAGGTGAAGATATATTTAACTCAGTTATAACTTCTATTACGTACAAAGAAGGAAAGATAATTACCCAAGAGAGTGTTATGGAAGAGCTAGACTATGACCCTAGTGAAGGCCAAGACTGGAACTGGGAAGATTATGAGTGATTGGGGAGACCTTGACCTCTTCAAAGGTTCTGATGGTTTCATCCTGGCGTTGAAGAATTTGTGCAGGGATAGGCAGTCGCATCACGGAGACTTTGCTCGTGGTGATGCGAACTTTTCGGACCATGTTTCTTTTGTTATAGTAAGGATTAGTCAGTCATAGACCCAATTACACTGCCAGATAAAATTGACCCGACCACATTAGGAGCAACAAGTTCATTGAATTTTGGAAAATCCTTCCAGGATTGGGCAGAGGCCATGTGGGCTTGAAAGCCGGATGCATCTCGATAAGCCTCAAATATACCAAGAAGTGTAAATCCAGTAGTTCCCTGACTCGGGTCATTATTTTTAAATTCAGGAGCTTTGGTTATAACATATACGATTGGATTAGGTTCTTCTGGGCCTTGATGAGTTTCTCGCATCCATTTTTCGTGACTCTGAAATATTTTCTCAGCTTCTGCCACCTTATTATCTGGCACGCGAAGCATCATCATAAATGTTGAAGAATCTTTGTTGACCTCAGCATTATTAGAGTGTCCCCCACCGAAAGCCACAGTAAGTGGAAAAAACATAAATGAAGCAATTGCTAATAGCCTAATCATTGTAAAACTCCACATAAGTTAATGGAACTATTGCACTAAAGATAATGCAAGATTGCTATAATTATAAACAATACAGTGTCTTTGGTCTCTGAAATTGACAAGAATAAAATTTGAGGCAGTGAGGCAGCCAATTTCAAATATCCCCCATTTTCAGCCTCTGATACAAAATAGTTGTTCGTTAAATCACAAAACAGGGGGTACAAAGTGACACCCCACCCCTATACGTTACTGACAATAGCCTCTACCTATTTTCTATAATATTTGTTTGACAAAATAACTTACAAATCTAGTGCTTCTAACAACTAGGTATGAGTAGATCTGCACCTGACAAGAGCTATTGCTGCACTCATCTTGATGCCAGTAAATCTCTCACTACATTACTAATAGAAAAACCTCCCAATTCTACTATAGAAATAGTTAATACTACTGCCGCTGCAGCCCATATAGCTGTTCTGAAGAACCTGTTCTGAGCTTGTACTGGCTGTTCTGGGACAGGCTGAATAGTCTCTGAGGCATCAACAGCTTCCCTTTCTGTATCCTTAAATGCATCTCTAGAAACAGTTACCTCTTCCTTCCCCTTAGGATCCTCTAGCAGCTTCTGGCTTAACTCATTGTTCTTTGTCTGGAGCTGCATCAACATCGCTTGGAATCGTTCTGTAGACTGATTAAATTCTTTTAAGACTTCATCATGTCTCTTATCTTTTTCCTGTCTTTCTTGCTGCTCTGATTCTAATAATTTTCTTAAATGGGTTATCTCATCTCTAAGATTTGAGTAAATAGTTCCATTATTTAAGTTGTTCTGGGAGGCTGTCTTTAGGCTGTCTTGTATGTCTTCAGGGACAGTCTTTTGTCTTTTAATCCTGTTTTGAAGATTATCTTCTGGATTTTGCTGAGACAATGCTTCTGCTTGAATAGCTGTACGAATTTCTTCTAACTGCTTATCCGTAATCAGTTTAGAATTGCCATTCAAAGTAGGCTCTATACCTAATTCATCTAGATAATTGTAGAGACGAATTTTTCCTACGCGTAGGGACTGGCGGGCAGAATTTAGGGAATGATCCATTGTACTAGACTCCATGTCTTGTTGTCTTGAGGAGACAGAACATCCTGTTCTGAGTACTGTCTTGGCTGCAAGACAGGCACCAATGAAATCTTTTGTAATCCTTGTACTTGTCTATTCTTTCTTGGAAACACCTTAGAATTCAGGCAGACTAGGCCACACTATTTTTGTCTGGCGCAACAAAGCAGGACAAAATATTGCTTGTCTAAAACTAGAATTCTTTTACGAAAGAAGCTGGAATCTGCAGGAGTAGAGGAAAGCTAGAATCGGAAGAAGGAGCAGCAGAGCAACAAGAACAGTAACTTTGGCGAGTGAAGTTCTTGAAACTCTGCAAATCCATTGTCTTGAGGGACAGTGGAAAGCATGAAATATCTGCACCAAGATCTCAAGTTTTCAGTTAAAATGTTCTTTATTTTTACTGAAAATTAATAGGTAAACCAGATTTCATGCGGCTTCTTCTTCTTCATACCCATTGAAGAAGAGGCAGGATGCCACATCAAATACAGAATCATGTACAGAAACCCGCAAAGCCTTTCCGCAAAGCCCAAGTCTGGGCAAGAAGATCTGTTCATCTAAAGACATACCTCCAAGAACTACCTCGTAGACTACGACTAGATATCGAAGCTCTAGTTAAAATTTTCCTCACAAGACGCTCTTTACTGCTCAAACTTACGGATAATTACCTAGTGAAGCTCTGGGAATGCAGTAGAGCTACTGTACAAAGACGTCTGGAGCACTTGGAGCAGCAAGGGCTATTGAAGAGGATGACATATCCTCCTAAGAAACAGGCGGATGGCACTTGGAAACAAGAAAGAAGACTTGTGCTAATTCTGCCTAAAAAGACTAATCCTTTATTAGTGTCTCATTTTGGATCACAAACTAACTTACAGCAGGATGCTGTAGCTGATAATTCAACTGTTCCAGCCAAAATATTACCAAGTATGAAATTTGTGGATTACTTGGCGCTTCAAACGAAAGTCTCAAAAGGAGCTTTTGCTTATTGGCTAAGAAATTGGGGGGCTAGACCAGCATCAATGGGGTATCTACTGGATAATATTCACAAAAAGATCGAGAGAAGACCCGATGTACTGGAGAGTATTCTCTTCGATGGAGAAGCAGCAAAACTCAAAGATTCTCAGCTGGTGGGATATGTAGTAAGTGAAATTAAAACGAGGACAGCAGCATAAGTATAGGAACAGTTTATGACCAAAGAAGAAGTGTTTGATAAAGCTTGGAAACTAGGGTTGAAAGGTGATTTCTCTCTCGTAGATGAAATTTATCATCCTAAATACAGAGCTATTCAAAAAAATATAAATGTAGAGGTTGATCTGGACGCAGATAAAATTGTTATATCAACTATTAGCGATTTTATGACTTTTGGTCCTTTTCGAGTGATATTCTCAAACAATGAATTTTCGTGCTTAGAAAGACATGCGAGGTCAATGCTGACAGGAGAACCTAATTACAACACTGTTATTACAGCTCTTATCTATAAAGATGGCAAAATCATCTCTCAAGAAAGCGTTGCTGAAAGAGATCAACCTGATCCAAGCGAAGGGCAAGACTGGAACTGGGAAGATTATGAATAAAGATTTGGAAATATATGTCCCAACAGAAAGATTAATTAGAAAAATAAATCATAAGTTTAGAGCAGATCAAGGTTAGTGAAGTATATAGTAAGTGAAATGAAAACGAGAACAGCACCATAGAGTTAGTTAATAATCAAAGCATATGAACTTCATATAGCCAGGTCAAAATGGGATGTTAATTTTGCTAGGTACAAAAGTAATTCAACAAAAAAAATTAACTTGTTAAACCACTAACGTCTTGAAGAGCAGTAGCAAATATAGCAATACCTGTATGTATTAATGAAATAGCAGTTAAAATGTACTGGGTAGTAATATTTTTAACGAAAAAACCGAAACAAGATATTGTAAACCACGGTATTATTACGACTAAAATAACTTCATTCAT
>JACLAC010019974.1_pt1 | contig 10667 bp, 7 predicted proteins | sample 8027881 | NCBI WGS metagenome assembly JACLAC01 (sample SAMN15725517, study PRJNA655200) | protist metagenome | isolation source: fluorescence activated cell sorting (FACS) single amplified genomes of... | place: Spain: Blaines Bay Microbial Observatory, Mediterranean Sea | collected 2016-01-19 | reverse complement strand
TTATGGGTTAAGTATCGCTGTTAACTGTTTAATTGCAAGTGTCATCTACCACGTGGATATCGAGTGATGGCGCCGCTTCCTCTGTGAAATCGATGAGCGCGTAAGTTGCGCCACCGCCGATGGTATCGGTCGGCGATCCACAAAATGCCGCGAGGGCGCCCTCAGTCTCAATCCGAAGCGCGGCGTGGTGGTGGCCAAGCGCCAGGTAATCGCATGGGCTGGCCTGGATTTCCTCGTGAGAGATTTGGGACGATCGCATCGTTGTGGAGCCCGCTGGCACGTAGATGCCGTGCGCTAACCCGAGGTACCAGCGCGCGTCGTGCGGTGCGACTGGGCAGCCTTCGAGCGGACGATGCTCCGGCGTGTGATCCACCATGCCCTTACCCCATACCGCAATCTCTAGGGGGTCAAAGCGGCGTACCTCCCCCTCGGGGGCGATGAACATGTCGACGTTTGGAATCGCATTGAAATCGAATCGCTGGTAGATGCCGGTTCCGTCCACGCAATCGTGATTGCCGGGGATCATCGCGATGGGAAACGGCTGCTGGCCGAGTGTTTCCATGCACCATCGGATGGTTTCGTCAGTGGCATCGTTCGCATCAAAGAGATCGCCGGCGATCAGCAGCAGATCGGGGTCATCACGCCGAATTTTAGCCAGCAAAGCTGTGAAGGCCGCCTGGTAGTGCTCGCGTGAGCGTAGGCGGCGAACCGCACCCGAGCAGCAATCCAAGGAGCACCACGCCCACGGCGAATCGGATGCGTCGGCCTCCCCTGGCAGCGAGCCTTTTCACAAGCGCCATGAGGACACGATTGACTTGTCCCCCTCGCAGCCCCGCAGCAAACGTACGGGCCCATTGTCGCATCACGCGCGGTATGAACGGTCTCCCCAGGGGTTCCGTCAACCGGTTAGAGCAGGTTCTTCACCGCGTCGCGCTCTTCTTCGAGCTCGATCCGCGTCGCATCCATCTTCGACTGGCTAAACGGGTCCACGCTCAAGCCTTGGACAATCTGGTAATCGCCGTCCTTTATTGTGACGGGGTACGAGTAGATCAAGCCTTCAGCAATGCCGTAGCTCCCGTCACTCGCAATCCCCATGCTCACCCAATCACCATCAGCAGTCCCACGCACCCAGTCTCGAACATGAGCGAGACCCGCGTAAGCGGCGGAAGCTGCGCTGGAGGCGCCCCGTGCATCGATGATCTCGGCTCCGCGCTTCTGAACCCGAGGGATAAACTCATCAGCAACCCATGCGTGGTCGACGAGCTCCGTTGCTGCCTGACCCGACACCGTGCAGTGGTTGATATCCGGGTACTGGGTCGCGGAGTGGTTGCCCCAGATCGTCATCCGCGCTATGTCCGCGATCTGCGCCCCCGCCTTCTCGGCCAGCTGGCCCTTGGCCCGATTATGGTCGAGCCGCGTCATGGCGGTGAATTGCCTCGGACTCAAATCCGGCGCGTTCTTCATGGCAATGAGGCAGTTGGTATTCGCTGGGTTGCCGATTACCAACACCTTGACATCACGGCTCGCGTGCTCGTTTAGTGCTTTGCCTTGCGGCCCGAAAATCTTACCGTTCTCCGAGAGAAGGTCACCACGTTCCATGCCCGGTCCGCGCGGGCGGGCGCCTACGAGCATGGCATAGCCGACGTCACGCATTGCCACATTCGGGTCGTCGGTCACCACGACGTTTTGCAACAGCGGATACGCGCAATCCCGAAGCTCCATGACGACGCCGTTCAACGCGCCCAACGCCGGCGTAATCTCAAGCAAGTTAAGGTTGACCGGTTGGTCAGGACCGAGCATCTCGCCAGAGGCGATCCGGAAGAGAAGTGAATAGGCGATTTGGCCGGCGCCCCCGGTAACCGCCACGCTGACAGTTGGTTTCATCGTGGTGGATTCCTACTTCGCGGGATAGTCTCGAGTGGCGGCGCCGATATAGACCTGGCGCGGCCGGCCAATGCGGAAGTCGTCGTCGCCCATCATCTCGTTCCACTGTGCGATCCAGCCCACCGTGCGAGCCACCGCAAACATCACGGTGAACATGCTAAGCGGAATGCCAAGCGCCTTGAGGATGATGCCCGAATAAAAGTCGACGTTCGGATACAAATTACGACTGACGAAGTACTCGTCGCTGCGTGCGATGCGCTCGAGCTCGAGCGCGGTGCCGAACAGCGGCTGGTTCCCCGCGTCCAGCTGCTCGAGCAAGTCGTGGCACGCTTGGCGGATGATCTTCGCGCGCGGGTCAAAGTTCTTGTAGATCCGATGGCCGAAACCCATCAGCCGGGTGGGATCGTCACGATCCTTTGCCCGCTCGAGGAACTTCGGGATGTCTTCAGGCCCATCGATTTGGCCAAGCATGTGCAACACCGCTTCGTTGGCGCCTCCGTGGGCGGGCCCCCAGAGCGTCGCGATGCCAGCGGCGGTGGCTGCGTAGGGATTGGCCCCAGAGCTACCCGCAAGACGCACGGTTGAGGTCGACGCGTTCTGCTCGTGGTCCGCGTGCAGAATCATCATGACTTCCAGTGCACGAACAGCGACCGGATCGGCGACATAAGGCTCGGCGGGCACACCAAACATCATGCGCATGAAGTTCTCGACGAACCCGAGCGAATTATCGGGGTTCATGAAGGGTTGGCCGAGACCGTACTTGAGCACGTCAGCAGCAATGGTCGGCATCTTTGCCACGAGCCGGTAACACGTTTGCGCGCGGTGCTCGGGGTTATTGACATCGAGGCCTTCGTGATAGAACGAGGATAATGCACCCACCAACCCGACCATCATGCTCATGGGATGCGCGTCGCGCCGATACCCTTGGAGCATCTGGCGCAATCCTTCGTGCACCATCGTGTGGGAATGGATCGTCGAGCGAAACGATTCCCACTGCTTCTCGTCGGGAAGCTCCCCGAACAACGTGAGGTAGCACACCTCGAGAAAGCTCGATTTTTCCGCGAGCTGCTCGATGGGATATCCACGGTAGAGCAGAATGCCCTCGTCGCCATCGATGTAGGTGATCGTGCTACGGCAGCTCGACGTGGCGGTAAAGCCCGGGTCATGCGTGAAATAGCCGAGCTGACCCGTTAGGCCCGCGATATCGATCACCGGCGTGCCGTGGGTGGGATACATGACCGGGAAATCCGCCTGCTTCCCACTGACGTTGTCGATTATCGTCACCGTGTCGTTCTTTGACATTTACTTTCCCTCTGCAGCTGACTCCGGGTGGTCAGCACGTTCGAAGCGCGCCAGCGTTCCTTCAGTCGCGAACAACCGGGCTCGTACCTGAACGCTTCGGACTTTACACGGAGGCGTCACGTCAGGGCGACCGCTAAAGTCTCCCGGGTTCGTCTCCGCTATAGATAACACGCGACCTGCGCGCGATTTAGCGAGCCAATAATCGCACAATCAACCTTGGTTTGTGTACCCATCCACTAACCCAATGGTCTAAAATGAAGAGATTATCGTCGGCGCAAGAACGAGTTAGCCAGAACTCCTCACCAGTGACGTATCCGTGCGCCCCCGCCGCTTGAATCTTCACGACCTACCCTCGGCAGGAAGGCAATCATGACCGATCCGAGCGTACTTCTTTCGGCGAGCCCCGCGTTCCTCGACGACCTCTATGAGCGCTATCTCGCTGATCCCGGCAGCGTTGATCCGCAATGGCAAGCGTATTTCCGCGCCGTGGATACTGACCGTCCGATCGCCTCGTCGACCCTGTCATCGAGCGGCGTCTACCACTCCGCCGATGCCGAGAAACAAGCGAACGTGTCGCAGTACATTAGCGCCGTTCGCTACCGCGGGCACCGGGAGGCGAACCTCGATCCCTTACGCCTCTACGAGCGTCCTGCATCCGGGGACCTCGACCCGAACGAATACGGCCTGACAGACGCCGATATGGGCACCCGGTTCAACACCGGCTCGTTGTTCGGCGCCGACGAGATGCCGCTTCGCGAGATCAAGGCCCTGCTCGAGGATACCTACTGCCGCACGATCGGCACGGAACTGACTCACGTGAGCTCGACGGAGCAGAAGCGCTGGGTGCAGAAACGGTTAGAACACGCCGGCGGCCGACCTGTCTTCGACGCCGACAAAAAGCGAGATATCCTCCGCTGGCTTACCGCAGGACGAAAGCTCGAGGAGTACCTGCACCGCAAATACGTCGGCCAGAAGCGCTTCTCGCTCGAGGGGGGAGAGAGCCTGATTCCCTTGCTCGACGAGCTCGTTCAACGCGCCGGCGCGAACGCCGTGCGAGAGGTCGTGATCGGCATGGCCCACCGAGGCCGCCTGAACGTGCTCGTCAACATCTTCGGGAAGCACCCCAAGGTGCTGTTCGGCGAGTTCGAAGGAAAAATCGACGTCGGCACTGGCTCGGGCGACGTAAAATATCACCTTGGCTTCTCTTCCGATGTCATGACGCCAGGCGGGCCGACCCACATCGTGTTGGCGTTCAACCCCTCCCACCTGGAGGTCATTAACCCGGTAGTGGAAGGCTCTGTTCGCGCTCGTCAGACCCGGCGAGGAGACCACGAACGGAATCAAGTGCTGCCCATTCTCATTCATGGCGATGCGGCTTTTGCGGGGCAAGGGGTGGTCACCGAGACGCTGAACCTTGCCGAGACCCGAGGGTACTCGACGGGCGGTACGGTTCACGTGATCGTGAACAATCAAGTGGGCTTTACCACGAGCGACCCTCTGGACTCGCGCTCCACGCTCTACTGCACAGACGTAGCGAAGCTCGTCCAAGCTCCCATCTTTCACGTCAACGGCAATGATCCCGAAGCGGTGCTGTTCGTAACCCAGCTCGCGCTCGACTTCCGCATGCGCTTTCACAAAGATGTTGTCGTCGACTTGGTCTGCTATCGCCGGCACGGGCACAACGAAGCCGATGAGCCGATGGTCACGCAGCCGATGATGTATCAGAAAATCCGCAAGCAAAAAGGGGTGCGGCGGCTGTATGCGGAGAAACTCGAATCGGAAGGAATCATCAGTCTGGGTGACGCCGATAAGGTGACCGAAGACTATCTCGCTGCGCTGGAGCGCGACGATGTAGTCTCACGCCCAGTGCTCAGCGAAACCGTCGACTACGTCGTCGACTGGACGCCATACTTCGGCAACCACTGGCGCAGCCCCGGCCCCACCGGCATCCCGCTCGAAGCGATCGCGCAGCTCGGCTTGAAGCTCACACAGTATCCCGAAGGATTCAAGCTCCACCGCGTGGTCGAGCGCCTGATCAACGCCCGACGGGAGATGGCAAAAGGCGAACGCCCCATTGATTGGGGCTTTGCGGAGAGCCTAGCTCTCGCATCCTTGGTCGTAGATGGATTTGCGGTCCGCCTCTCGGGGCAAGACAGCGAGCGGGGGACTTTCGCCCACCGGCACGCCACTTTGCACAACCAGCTCGCCCCCGGTATTCACCAGCCGCTCGCGCATCTCTCGGAGGGGCAAGCGCGCTTCGAGGTCATCAACTCCCTCCTATCCGAGGAAGCGGTGCTTGGTTTTGAATACGGCTACAGCACCGCTGAGCCCGAGTGCCTGGTAGTGTGGGAAGCGCAGTTCGGCGACTTCGCCAACGGGGCGCAAGTCATCATCGACCAATTCCTCAGCTCGTCGGAAGCGAAGTGGAACCGGTTCTGCGGCGTGACGCTGCTGTTGCCACACGGATACGAAGGCGCGGGGCCGGAGCACTCATCGGCCCGCCTTGAGCGATTCTTACAGCTGTGTGCCGAGGACAACATTCAAGTATGCGTTCCGAGCACGCCGGCACAGATATTCCACCTTCTACGGCGGCAAATGATTCGTCCGGTTCGTAAACCGCTGGTCATCATGAGCCCCAAGAGCTTGCTTCGGCATCGGCTCGCGGTATCAACGCGCGAGGATCTCGTTGCCGGGGAATACCAGCTCCTGATCGACGAGGTCGACGAGATCTCACCGGAAAAGGTGACCCGACTCGTGCTGTGTTCAGGCAAGGTGTACTACGACCTGTTGGAGAAGCGCCGCGAGCACCAGCTCGGTCACGTGGCTATCGTACGCGTAGAGCAAACGTACCCATTCCCCGAAAAGGAGATCGTCGCCACACTCGAGCGGTATTCCAAAGCGAAGGACGTCGTGTGGGCCCAGGAGGAGGCCCGCAACCAAGGCACCTGGTTTTTCATGTTGTCGCGACGTCACCTGGCGGGACTCATTTCGAACAAGCATCGGTTGATTTACGCGGGGCGGGAATACTCAGCATCACCCGCGGTGGGTTATCTCAACGTGCACCTAGAGCAGCAGCGGGATCTCGTCGCTTCGGCACTCGGCCTCGACGAACTCGAGGCGATGATGCAACGCTCGGCGTAAGCGCCGAAAGGGATTGCGCCGTACCGCCACGTGGCCTGCAATACGCACAAACCCCCAAGTCATTGTCGTTAACTAAAGTTTCAACGTAACTCGTAGCCTCAGACGCGAGAACGCACTTCAAGGAGTTCAAACGGTGATCGTCGACGTAACCGTTCCGGTACTCGCAGAGTCGGTGCCAGACGCGACCTTGTTGGATTGGAGCAAGCAAATAGGGGAGGCGGTCGCCGAAGGCGAGGTCTTGATCGAACTGGAAACGGACAAGGTCGTCTTGGAGGTGGTCGCACCAGCGTCCGGTGTCCTCGCTGAGATCCTCCATCACACGGGTGACACCGTGCTGAGCCAAGCGGTACTCGCACGCATCGACACCGAACGGTCTGTGCCAGAGGTATCAACCACACCCACGCAATCTGCGCCCGTTCCCGAGCCGGCACCAACGCCATCCCCGCCCGCTACCGCTTCGCCAAGCGCCGATATACGGCTGAGCCCCGCGGTGAGAAAGCTTGTCGCGGAAAACAACCTGGACCCCGGTATAATTCCGGGTACAGGGAAAGATGGCCGGCTCACAAAAGCTGATGTGGTGAAGTTTCTCCAAGCGCCACCCACTCCCGTTTCGGCCCCGATCGCAGCGCCCACGCCGCCTACGGTCATACCCCGACCGGCCCTGTCTTCCGGGAGCAGGGACGAGCGCCGAGAGCCGATGTCGCGGCTGCGCCAGCGCATCGCCGAGCGACTGGTCGAAGCACAGCGCACCGCTGCGATTCTCACAACATTCAACGAGGTCAACATGGCGCCGGTCATGGCGTTGCGCGACCGCTACAAGGACGACTTCGAGAAGACCTACGGCGTTAGACTCGGCTTCCTTTCTTTCTTCGCGAAAGCCGCCGTCCAAGCCTTGCGGCGATTCCCTGCGGTCAACGCCTATATCGACGGGAAAGACATCGTTTATCACGACTACTGCGATATCGGCATCGCGGTGGGATCACCCCGGGGACTGGTGGTGCCTATCTTGCGTAACGTCGAAGCCATGACGTTCGCGGACATCGAATCTTCCGTCTCAAGTTTTGCAGACCGCGCCCGTGATGGCAGCCTGTCCATCGACGACATGGCGGGCGGCACATTTACGATATCGAACGGAGGCGTCTTCGGATCGCTGCTCTCAACCCCAATCCTCAACCCGCCGCAAAGTGCCATTCTCGGCATGCACAAGACCCAAGAGCGCCCTATGGCCGAGAACGGGGAAGTCGTCATTCGCCCAATGATGTATCTGGCACTATCGTACGACCACCGCATCGTCGACGGCCGTGAGGCAGTGCTATTCCTAGTGACGATTAAAGAAGCATTGGAGGATCCGTCCCGTATGCTGCTAGATCTCTAATGGACACCTTCGACGTCATTGTCGTCGGCGCGGGACCAGGCGGATACGTGGCCGCGATCCGATGTTCGCAGCTCGGCCTAAAGACGGCGTGCATCGACAAGTGGCTCAACTCAGAGGGTGAACCAGCGCCTGGCGGCACCTGCCTCAACGTCGGATGCATCCCATCGAAAGCCCTGCTCGACAGTAGCCACCACTACCACAACGCAACCCACCTGTTCGAAGCCCATGGCATCACTGCCGAGCGTCTATCGATGGACGTCGCAAAGATGCAGGCGCGGAAAGCAGACGTCGTACGGACGCTCACTGGCGGGATCCGTGGTCTCTTTCGTAAGAACGAGATCACATTCCTCCCCGGCACAGCGTCGCTCAAACCCAGGCGACAGGTTGAAGTGACCGATCACGCCGGTGCGACCTCAACCTATCAAGCAACCCACATCATTATCGCCTCAGGCTCGGTGCCCGTTGAAATCGGGGCTGCGCCCACGAACGGCTCGACGATCGTCGACTCCGAAGGAGCGCTCACCTTCACCGAAGTGCCAGAGCGTCTCGGAGTCATCGGCGCGGGGGTGATCGGGCTCGAGCTCGGCAGCGTTTGGCGCCGCCTCGGCTCGCAGGTCATTGTGCTCGAAGCCCTCGATGACTTTCTCGCCGCAGCGGATCGCCAAGTTGCAGAGCGCGCGCACAAGACCTTCGCCGAGCAAGGGTTAGATATTCGGCTAGGGGCACGGGTCATTGGAACGAAAACTAACAAGGCCTCGGTCACGGTGGCCTATGAGGACGGAAACGGCGAACAGTCGCTCGCGGTGGATAAGCTCGTGGTCGCGGTTGGCCGACGTGCGAACACCGACGCATTGCACGCGCAAGACGCGGGAATAGCGGTCGACGCCGCGGGGCGAATCGAAGTAGATGGCCAGGGGCGCACGAGCGTCGATGGCGTCTACGCCGTTGGCGATTGTGTCCGAGGCCCCATGCTGGCGCACAAAGCCTCCGAGGAAGGCGTCGCAATCGCAGAGATCATTGCTGGGCAAGCAGGGCATCTCGATTTTCGTACCGTGCCGTGGGTCATCTACACGCACCCGGAGATTGCCTGGGTAGGCAAGACCGAAGCGGAGCTCGATGCCGACGGTATTCCGTACCGTAGCGGGACATTCCCCTACGCCGCACTCGGGCGTGCCCAGGGCGCGGGCGAGACCAACGGACTGGTAAAGGTCATCGGACACCAGGACACCGACGAGCTCCTCGGCGTGCACGTATTCGGCGCACAAGCCTCGGAGATCATCGCCGAAGCGGTCACGGCGATGGAATTCCACGCCTCAACGGAAGATCTGGCCCGAACAGTCCACGCCCACCCAACCCTGTCAGAAGCCTTGCACGAGGCGGCGCTCGCAGTGGATCAACGGGCGATACACCGCTAGCTCCCGGACCCGCTTTCTCCGCCCGAACGCCACGCTCTGGGCGGAGAAATGATCCAACGAGTCGCCCCTCGCCCCTTCCGCATCTGACGTCGGCCGCCGGCGGGCGGTAAACTGTACCGTGGTCTGCTCTGTGCGTTCAGCGCGTCTTCGGAACAATACCTGAGTCCCCTATGGATACGACTTCCCTTACCGCCATTTCCCCAATCGACGGCCGCTACGCGTCCAAATGCGAGCCCTTACGGCCCTATACCAGCGAGTTCGGTCTGATCCGATATCGGGTCCTCGTCGAGCTCGCTTGGGTTAAAGCGTTGTGCGCCGCGGAGCTACCCGGGGTATCGGCGCTACCCGAGGCAACGCGGCGCGCCATCGATGCGATCGGCGACGAGTTCACTTTGGCTGACGCCGCCGAGGTCAAGCAGATCGAAGCAACGACCAATCATGACGTAAAGGCGGTGGAATATTTCATTCGCTCTCGATTCGGCTCCAACCCGGACCTGGCGGGCTTGAGCGAGCTCATCCATTTCGCATGCACCTCAGAGGACATCAACAATCTCGCCTATGCCCTAATACTCAAGGGCGCGCGCGACGAAGTGCTCTTACCGCAAATCGACGCGCTTTCGAACGCGCTCCGGTCTTTGGCCCACCGATACGCCGAGCAGCCGATGCTCTCGCGAACGCACGGCCAACCCGCGTCTCCCACTACCGTAGGGAAAGAGATCGCAAATGTCGTATACCGACTGGAGCGCCAGTGCCAACTGCTTGCGAAACAGCCCATTCTCGGCAAGATGAACGGGGCGGTAGGAAACTACAACGCACACGTCGCTGGATTTGCGGACGCCGAATGGCCTGTGATCGGCGAGCGGTTCGTTTACGGTCTGGGCCTGGAGTGGAACCCGTACACGACGCAAATCGAACCGCACGACTACATCGCAGAGCTCTTCGATACGCTCGCGCGACTCAACACCGTACTCCTGGACTTCTGCCGGGACATTTGGGGCTATATCTCGCTCGGTTACTTCCGGCAACGCCTGGTTGCCGGTGAAGTGGGCTCGTCGACGATGCCGCACAAGGTAAATCCGATCGACTTCGAGAATGCCGAGGGCAACTTAGGCCTCGCCAACGCGCTTCTCGGACACCTCGGTGCCAAGCTCCCCGTGTCACGCTGGCAACGCGACCTCACTGATTCGACGGTGCTTCGCAATATCGGCGTTGCGCTGGCGCACAGCTTACAAGCCTACCAGTCTTGCGCACGCGGGCTGGCCAAACTCGACCTCGACGCCGACGCGCTCGCCGCCGATCTGGAGCCAGCGTGGGAGGTGCTCGGCGAAGCCATGCAAACGGTCATGCGACGATACGACATCGCCGAGCCCTACGAGAAGCTAAAGGCGCTTACCCGAGGTCAAGCCGTGACCGCTGAGGTGCTGCGCGAGTTTCTCCAAACGCTGGATATCCCGGAAGCTGAGCGAGCCCGATTAGCCGCGCTCACGCCCGCCAGCTATCTCGGGCACGCGGTAAAGCTTGCCTCAGAGATCTAGACTCAATGCGGGCGC
>JACLAC010016210.1_pt1 | contig 10669 bp, 6 predicted proteins | sample 8027881 | NCBI WGS metagenome assembly JACLAC01 (sample SAMN15725517, study PRJNA655200) | protist metagenome | isolation source: fluorescence activated cell sorting (FACS) single amplified genomes of... | place: Spain: Blaines Bay Microbial Observatory, Mediterranean Sea | collected 2016-01-19 | reverse complement strand
GAATTTCCAAAACGATGGCTTTAGTGATTTTTACTATAAAAAAAATGATATGCCAAAAAATCTCAACGCTGAAAGTAAAAAGTTTGCTGTTCAAATCTTGAGGCAAAGATCGGTCAAAAGCGGAGGTGCATTTTTTTATCCCAATAAATTTGTAATTGGTTCATTCGAAGCTTATTATAATTATATTTTGAATCCGAATTCGATTTCAAGATTTCACGACGATTTAAGAAATTCGATTAAACACGATCGGTTTAATTTACCACATATTTATGAATGCTTGTCATCAGAAAAAGCTAATAAATTTCACCTCGATTTGGATTATAAATATGAAAATAGTTCAAGTAATTATTGTTTTGAAGATTGTTTTAATATAATGACAAAAAGTGTCATTCCCTTAGTGAAAAACGTTTTTACAGAATTGACAGGTTTTAAAAAGACAGCTTCTGATGTTACTTTGTTTTCTTCATCAACTGATGCAAAGTTTTCGTTTCACGTTTTATTTAATGATATCGTCTTTAAAAACAGACATTTGCTGAGCTATTTCTTTCATGTTTTAGGAAATCAAATGACAGCTCGTAAAATTGGACTTGAGATTGTAGATGACGCGATTTATCATGAAGGCTTTCGTGTTTTTCGTTGTCCATATAGCGTCAAATACGGAGGAAAAAATGATGCAATAAAAAAGCTTTACAGAAATGGAAAAAAAGTAAATATTTCTTCCATTTCAAAAACTGAGTTTTTGAATTTTTTTGTTGAAAATGTTGATGAGGATTTAATATTGGAAACTTTGGTTGATTACGATCAAAATATTATAAAATATCAAACTATATATTCTTCACACACTGGCGAGAAAAAACGCAAAGGGCAAAATTCGTCATCTTCAGCAAAAAGGAAAAAAATTGACGTTAATGAGTTGAAAAAAATCAACGAAAATGTTGCAAAGGAAAAAAATGAATATGAAACAAAAGCTTGTTCTTATTTATCACAGCATTATCGCAATACATATGAGCAATTAGAACTTGGCGGCATTGAAGTATCGTCAAATGGTTTGATAAATGTACGATTTAAACCAAGCTCGTCCGGATTCACTTGTCCAAAAAATTGTCATCACGATTCTAACAACCTGTTGGTGACTTTTTCTGCTGAAAAAATGAAAATCAAGCATTTGTATTGTTTTGGAAATCATAATGACGGTGAAAATATAATTCCCCTTTTTTGCACAAATTGTAAAAAAGAGCATTTTGGATACTGCGACGTTGCTGATAAAAACGATGTGGCTGCCAAAGAATATGAAAATTTTGTTCAACGGATCCCCCAAAGTGTTACCAAATCATTCGGCGGGAAGAAAGGGAAAAAAACATATCACTCGAAAGAACTGACGACGTACGTAGCTGGCGTTAGTGCAAATTGCATAAAGCAAAACGTTCAATACGTTTACATAAACACGAGCGATATGGGTACAGGTAAAACGACTCAATTTGCTACTTTAGTTCGCCATTGGAGACATGTTATAGGACCTGAATGTCAAATTGCAGTTCTAACTTCTAGATGTGCTTTGGGAACACAGTTGCACGAAGATTTAAACAAGGAAACATTATTACCGCTGACATCTTGTGGAGGACCTTCACAAACAACACACGTTACCGGGCCACAAATAAATCCAATTGACGTTGATTTGAATGACATTCGGACAAAACCTTTTCCAGCTGATTTATACATGAACGTTGCGAAAGACGAAAATCTTTACGAAAAGAAGTTGGTAATTTGTCAAGCTGAGTCGGTTCATCGTTTACGAAAAGCGAACGGCGAAATTATTCACCCTGATGTTGTTATCATCGATGAAGCAACGTCCCATTTGAAACAATTGCGATCAACAACGTTTAAAAGCGAGGAGGAGAGGAAAAAAATTCGCGACAATCATATTGAAATGTGCAAAAATGCAAAAATAGTTGTTTTAGCTTGTGCTGATATGACTGATCGAGAAAAAGATCATTATTTGAAATTTTTTGTACGTCACGACGCTTGTGTTCAAAAAGTTTCTGTTGAATCAATTGGTAAAAAGTTTCATATTTTCGGGATCGCTCAAGTCAAGCAAATGCTAATGAAAAGCATTTCCGAAGGAAAGAACACTTGGATTGCATGTACAACATTGAGAGATGCAAAAGATATTAAGAAACGGATTGAAATGAAAGCTGACGAACTTGGTGACATGAATTTGAAAAACGGTATTCTTTTATTAAGTGGCTCGAAACAAACGTCTTTACAAACGAAAAGCGATGTACTGAGAGACAAAAACCTTTTAAAACATACTGTCGGCCAATATTGGACCGGTGAGTATAGTATGGATATTAGAAAATCCACATTTCCGGTCAAAGTGTTTATTCACACACCTTGTATAACGCACGGCTTTTCGTACAACACTGATTACTTTACGGATTTTTATTGCATAGTAAATTCGAAGGTCGATTTGGCTGCAAGAGAAGCACTTCAGATGTGTGGGCGAGTTAGAAATAACGAGCATTGGGTTATTGGTAAATTTGATAATCGTGAACGTTATCCAACTTTGTCATCTTCAGAAATTGCAAAATACAAGTTAATGAAACGTGGAACAAATGCAGGTCAAATTACTTCTTATTGTGAGTATTTTGGAAATGATTTGGAGGATTTTGAAGCTCAAAAGATGTTTGGTGCTGAGCTCGAAGGTTCTTCTTATAGTGCTAGTTTCATCGAGAAAGCGACCCGTCATCCGCAAAACACTGTCTTCTTGACTTCATCGATGAATAATATTGGTGACAAATCCGAGCAGTTGCAATGTGAAATCAATTTTCTGCAGCAAATAAAAGATGAAGCAATTTATCGTTCCAAAACTGGCGACAATAATATTGTGAAACACTTATTTGGTTCAAGTTCTTTAAAACGTCCATTATTGACAGCTGCTTGCTTAATTGTTGAGACCCAGATGGATCGTTTTCTTGAAAAATACGAAAATGCTGGCAATATGGAAGAATTAAATCGATTATTTCGATGTCTAGGATTCGGAGAATTTTTTGTCACGAAGCTTTTGGAAATTCCTAAATTCGATTGTTACGAAAAAACGTTACATAACTATCAATGTATTGCTATAAACTTGGTTTACAAAAGCAATGTCAAGAAAAAAAAAGATGCAATGAATTTGTGTGAAATTACAGATGAACATTGGTTTGATTTATTAAACGATTGGATCAAATTAGAATTGCCTTTGTTTGTTCGAGCTCAAGGGAAACACTTTTCAGTTACTGCAGAGGGATTGAAAGAAAATTCTAAACTTGACACAAAGCTAGTACGATTGGCTGAGTTTTATATGAGAAACGAAAAAGCTTCTCTTTCGTTATTTGGAGAAAGCATGTTGATGGATTATTGTGAAGAAAAAATGTTCAAGTTGAGAGCTAATTTGTACAAATTAGAAGATAAGCTGAATGAAGAGAACAACAAATATCTCGAGAAAGAAGAAAATGGCATATCAAATTGTCATAAAATTATTCCTAAAGCTTTGTATACAAAAATTTGCAAGGATGCAAATATAACTATTTAGATTATTTTAATTATGAAACAAAATGGATTTATCATTTTTTTCAAGTGAAAAAGCTTCGCCCACTTTTTTGAGGCCTTTTGATAGTGGCAGTGATAACGATGAAGATGATCAAACTTTACCAGGTAGCCCTGCACCTGCTGACGAAAGCGGAGTTACAAACCCATTTAAAGTAGTGTCTGATGCAGTTAAAAAAGGAACTGAAAGCGCGAGTAGCAGTTCAATTGGCGATGTTATTTCTGGAGCAATTAATAGCAGTGCAGGTGTTGTAAATAATGTAGCTTCGATTGCAGAAGATATTGTTGAAGATGTAATCAACCCTTTTGTTTCATTTGACGAGTCACCTAATCCTATGGGACGAAAATTATTAGTCTTGAACGTTAGCGCCGAAACTGCAATACCTCTCAAAAAACTAATATTTTTTCGTAATGCAAATTTAGTTAAGTTTTATTTCAAAAAGGAAATGAACTGGGCTTATAAAAATGCAATGTTGAAAGTTGTGCAAATGATTTCACCTGAAGGAGGGCGAATGAATAAAAAACGCCGCAAGGAAATGAATCAAGCTCACACATTAAAAAATTATGACGAAGTGTTTGGTTTTTACGAAGATGACGAAGAATTTGTTGATTGTCTTGCAAGGTATGCTTCATTTTTATTAAAAAGTAGACGTATTGACCGCGAGTGCGATGAGCCAACGAGATACGTACTTATTAATGATATACGTAAAGAAAATGAAATATTGACACAATTGATGTCTATTTTTCACTACAAATATAACGTATTAAATCCTGTTTTAGCTGCAGACGTGTTTGCTCAATAAGTAAAGTTTAAATTTAAAATAATAAAAATGAGATACATTCAGCTTTTTATTCTTTACAATGTGCTTGAGAACTTTTCCAAAATAAGAGAGAAAGATGTAAAACTAACAAAAGCTTTTATAACAAAGGGTGTTGCTGCAACACTAAGTAAAATAGATCATACAGAAGAAGAACTAAGGTACATAAAACTAAAAGTTTACGAAATATTTCCTAACTTGGAATTCAAAGAAGATAAACTTAATAAGATGATAAAAAAATTTCGAGAAGAATTTCCTAAATTTACTGACTTTGAGTTATTTTGTTTTGCGAGTTTTGTAAAAGCAGAAATGGATTCGACTGATGAATCATATTTGGAGAAATTAAATGAAAAAGTTATTTCAGAAAGAAAAAACTTATCACCAGAGGTTCAAAAATACATCATTGAGAGAGATAATAAACTAGAAAAAATTGCTTCACAGGTTGACAAAAAAATGTCACCTATTGGGTTAGGTTTCGGGAATGATCGCCGATATTTTAAACAATCGCTTGAAACTTTAGAAATTATGAAAAAAAACCAACCTTTCAAAATCATGAATTTTGTTACAAGTTTTGCATTATTATTTACAATAATTTTTGGTCTTCATTTGGGATATGATACGTTTGAACAAAAAGCATTGTCTGAGAAGATTGCTAACGGTATGCTTGAAATTCCGGAAAATAATAATGAATTACGTCAGTACAAAAAGTTAATCACAAAACCTGATACATTAAGTGTATTAAAAGGTATGAGTAAACGTATAAAAGATGACGAAACAATTGAGTTTTATAAACAATATGTGGGTAACAGGGAAAGTAAAATTATTGAAAGGGAGTCAAATCCTGAGCTTTTTGAAGCGACCGTTGCATTTGAAAAAGAATTGCGAATAAAAATGAGCGCTCGAGGAATTTTTCGCGATGGAGACGACTATTTTGATTTTGGAAAATGGAGGCAAATTTCACAAGTACCAACACATTCAAGATTAAGTATTATCCAAGCACCAAAAACAAATGCAGACTACATTAAGCAACAATTATATGCTCCGTATATTTATAACTTTAACATAATTTTGAACGAACAAACGCCAAAAGAAGTTAAGGACATAGCGTGGAAAACATATAAACGCATAGAAGCAGCTTTTGAAGAAGCATCGAATAACCCCAAGGCATTTGATGCGAAAAAAAAGTTCAAAACAGGTCTTTATAATTCAATAATCGACGAAGTTTTGAAAGATTTAAAAGAAGTTAATTCTTATCCAATCATAAAAGATTTGCGAACCAATTTGTACGTGCTTTTTATGGAACAAATGTTAATTTTGTCAAGCGTGTTTTCAAAAGAAGCGGGAGATACTCTTGACGAATTAAGAGCTGATTTTCTTGTCATGGACGCAGCATGTTTTGATACGCTCGAAAAAATACCAACAACATTTGAAAAAGTGGCAGCTACGTTTAGAAGTATGAGAAATATGGTCACCGGTGATGAAGATAAAACAGTTATTACATTGGGAAAACAAATTGATGCAAACATGAGTGTGTTAGAAAAATCTATAAAATGGAGAACTCGTGTTTTTACTGCTCTTCTTGCTGGTGTTTTTATCATGAAAATCTACGAAAAATACCAACACAGAGAAGAAGATGATAAGCTTTTAAAGACTAATAACAACGCCCCTGATTTTGAAGATGTTTTAAAAAACGGATTTAAAGACATTCAAATAAGTAACTTCGACTTTAAATCTGATAAAAATGCAGAACTGTTTGTTAATTTTTTTCAAAAAGTTTTTGGATTTATTAATTCAAAAGATAAAATGAAAATTGAAGTGTGTTTTGTTTTTTATCAAGTTTTATCAGAATTTGACTCAATAGCTTTGAATGAATTTATAGATGAAACAAATAGAAGTACAAAAGCGCTAAAAACTGCGAATATTGATGCGTTAATAGCTCCTGCTAATAATTGGATCGTTCAATCTATAAAGAAAAACTCAAAAACATACAATATTTATTTGAAGTTTTTTCAAGCTTTTGTTGATGTTCAATTAAATTCTCCAGAAAACATCTATCAAATGTTTTTTAAATTCGAAAAAAATGAAAATGGATACAAATTTCGAAAAACTACTAACGAACTTGTTATTCAAATGTTTGGCGAGGATGAGGAGGCTAATATTAATAACAAAACAAAATCTGTATTTAACAGACAATATAATGCTTTGGATTTACATAATAATCCGTTTTTAACATTTGTAATTTTAATGAAGAACGTAGTACAACACCCGAGATACAATTTAGTAAGAAAACAAAACAAATAAGATTTTTTATGAAACATAAATTAAACATGTTATACATTCAACTTTATGTCCTTCACAATATTCTTGAAAATTTAAAAAAAGTAAAAACAATAGACTTTGAATTAACGAGAACGTATATTACGAATGGCGCAGGAAAGTTTTTATCAAAAAATCCCGACAATGATAAAATTGAGAAAGATTACATAAAACAATTTATTAATGATCAGCACAAAAAATTAGAAACAATAAAAGAAAATTCAAAGGAAGATAAAAGATTCAATGAAATGATTTCAAAATTTCAAAAGAATTATCCTAAGTTTTCGGATGTTGAAGTGACGGCGTTTGGGAATATTATAGAGGAAAACTTGACAACGTCGGATTCAGATTTTAAATCTTTTATTAGCAAAGATTTTGAAAAAAATGTAAAATTAAATGTTCAAAAAGTAGTCAAATCTTCTAAATTTAGAAAGATTATTGAAAATGAAACAAGATTAGAAGCAATAACTACAAAAGCTTCTAAAAACTTGGATTCTGTTGGTTTAGGGTTAGGAGAAAATAAAAAATATTTTAAGTATTCACTCGGTATCTTGAATAGTTTACGAAGAAAGAGCCCTTGGAAAATAATCGATGCTATTTATGGCTTTGCATTTGCGATCACCACGTTCCTTCTTGTGCAGCTAGTTTGGCAAACGTCAGATGCCGATGTAATATCGAAAAAATTGGCAAGTGGTATTTTGAAAAGAGGAGAAGGAGACCTTCGAATGTACGAAAATTTGATAAATAACGAAACATCTACAGCTGTGTTTGAAAAATTTGCGAATGAACTACAAGATAATGAAAGTATTGAATTTTTTACAACTTTAGAAACCAATGATTATGGATATGAAGTTTATAAAATAACTGAGAAGGAATTAAATCCAGATGATTTTCAGAAGTTGAAGGATTTGAAAGATTATAAAGTATCTGATATAGAGACGTACGATTTTTCAAACTATCAAATATTGTCTCAAGTTCCATATCCAAGAAAAGGATTGGCAAGATTCTTCTTCAAATCTGGTCCGATTACTAAGAGAGGCATTATTGAACCGAGTAAAGACAGAAGCGTCTATATAAGACAGCAGTTATTTGCTCCATACTTGTATAATAAAAACGTAATTGAAAATAAAAATTTGCCCCCAGGAGTAATAAAAATTGCAGAAAAAATGGAGATAGCTTTTCAAAAATCTTTTCAGTCTGCAAACCCAACAGCAGAAATAGAGGGCAAAAACGTTGTAAAAAATACAACTAAATCAATTCTTTTGTTTGGAGATGAATATGCAAAACGTTATCCTACAGCTTTTAAGTATGATGAAATTCTTGATGTTGTTATTAAAAATCTCCGATCTAAACTCGAACGATATCCTGTTCTAGATGGCATCGAAAATAGTTTATGCGTGAAGTTTGCACATCAAAGCTTAATTCTTTTAAGCTCGTATACCCCAGAACCGTTTTCCACTTATTTTGAACATGATCTGAGCTTATTATTGACTTCATTTGACGTTATTGAGGCCGCTGCGTATGATACTTATACGGATGAAATTGATACGAGGTTGACGTTGCTTCAAAAGTCTACAAAGATGAGATGGTTTTTTTTATTTGCTGTATTGCCATTAGTGTGTGTATTAGATAAATTGTATGAAAAACTGAAACGAGGTGTACCCCCAAGAATAGATGATGATCAGCTTAGTGTCGACTCGCAAATAGAACGTGGCTATAATGGTATAGCAGATATGTTAGCTTACTCAAACGATTCGGTTCCCAAAGAATTTGTTAAAATTTTAATGCAACTTTTTAAAATTGATGATGATCGACGACAGCAAACAAAATTAATGATTTATATTATTTCTATTATTTACATAGCATTCGCAAAGTTTTTCCCGAAAGATGTAAAAGAATTCATATTTTCGACAAATAAAAACATAAAAAATGTAACGCAAAAAGGAAAAAACCCTTATTATGATATTAATAATCAACTTGGACCTGAAACTAATTGGATAGCGAGATCTTTAAAGCACAAAAAAAGATCAAAAACATCAAAAACTTTCAACATTTATTTAAAATTTATACAAGGAATAGCTGCAACAAAATTAAATACTCCAGAAGATGTGTTTAAATTATTTTATGAAATTGAGAAAACCGAGACAGGATACAATTTTAGTGAAAGCCAAGAAGAACTTGTGACTAAACTTTTTCCAGAAGAATCAAACATAAGTAACAAAGTTTATTCAAAATTCAACAGAGAGTACAACGCGCTCGATGCAGATAATAATCCGTTTTTTACATTTGCAAAATTAATGCACGAAGTTGTAATTCATCCAAAATATAAGATATAAGTTCGAATTAGTTAATAAAAAATAAAATAAAAATGGAAACCTCTTTGAATGAAAGTTTGTTTAATAGTCAAGAACAACAATTAGTAAATTATATTCAAGAAACGCCGGACTCTAGTGAAAAATGGGATCATATTTCTGACTTTTTTGGATTGGAAATGTACGACCATGTGTTTTTAATGTACGCAAATTCAAAACCAGAGCACCCGAGGAAATGGGAAATGGTTGGACGATACTTTTTAATGACAAGCGATGAAGCGTTTTATTTTTATAAAGACCTTATTGAGAAGGAAGATTTGGATGTTCGCAGCGTAGGTTGCGAAGAGGACAATCACATTGATGAATTTGAGGATGATGAGGAGTTGTATACGCAGGACGAATTCGACAGTGACGCGGAAAGTTATATGAGTGAATAATTATTTATATTTATTTTCAGTTTTGTTTATAATGTTTTCTAAATATTCTCTAGTTTTGTGTTTAGGTAAAACGTATGTGCCTAAAATATTACATCCTTTTATGTCGGGATCTGCAACAACGGATATTTCTTTTGGTGTTATTTTTTCAGCAAAAGCGTATCCCTTCGTGTTCAAATTAACTTTAACGTCTGTACCCATCGATAATCCTGGAAGTTTCTTATTATAAATACCAGGCATAATTCTTGAAACCGCTTCTTCGTTTTGATTTAATAAAAGAAAAGAATGTAAATGGCGTTTATAATCTACAAATGATTTTACCACTTCTCCAATTTTCGTTTTATCTTGATGATTATATAGAACATCTAATCCTGAAGTACGTTTTGCAAAATCATCGTTCATATCAGTGTACTTGTAAACGTTTGTTTGAGGAGTATTTAGTTGATATTCGGGGACATAGGAAATCCCATGTACTAAAACATTGTTGGGATTAGGATCATTGTACCAGCTCATTTTTTTAAAATAAATTAAAATTTAGTGCTTATATTAAACTGTTATAAAATTGTAATTTTTATTATTAATATTTTGATACGAATCATCTGAATCTTCCGAAGTATCAGAATCGTCGTTCAATAAAGAAGACATTTCGTCGTCGTCACATTTTTTGGTTTCAAAGATTAAGTTAGAAAAAAAAGTCCTTATCTTACAATAACTCATTAAAATTATTAGTTGCATTATTATTCCGCAAATTATGAATATTAAATTAGAATCACTTGTCATTTTTTTTTAAATTCTAAAAAGGAAAGAAATTGCCAAATTATGATGCTTCTTCAAGTTTCTCATAATCGTTATAGGTCTCAGTGTTTTGTTCCTTGTTTTCGTCTAAATTATCCGTTATGAAAAACATTACATATTCAAAGCAAAAAATATAAATAACCAATAGTAATGACACCAAAAGTATATTAGAAAGAACGTGTTGAAGTATGTATGGTTCTTCATGGATTGTCACTGTCGTCGTTACTTCTGCCGTTGATTTAATAAAGTCGTCGGTAAACCATTCGTCTAGGACGTCTACTTCTGCGCTTGCAAGACGTGATGTAGGACAAAGCCAAAAATTATAAAAAATCACGCTTTCGATTAGACAAATTATATTTATGAGCGAAATATAAATCCACCCTTTTGTGTAAATAGAATTCATTTTACA
>JACLAC010015477.1_pt1 | contig 10669 bp, 13 predicted proteins | sample 8027881 | NCBI WGS metagenome assembly JACLAC01 (sample SAMN15725517, study PRJNA655200) | protist metagenome | isolation source: fluorescence activated cell sorting (FACS) single amplified genomes of... | place: Spain: Blaines Bay Microbial Observatory, Mediterranean Sea | collected 2016-01-19 | reverse complement strand
AGCTTTGATTAGTATTGATAGCGCTCTGATTAAATTATGTCTGAAAGTGGCAACACGGCAAGAACAAACAAATTATTCATCAACAGAAAAATAACTTTTGAGTAGTAAAAGACTAGTTCCAAGTCTACAATAGTACACCAATTCATATAATACGCTAGCCTCGTTTCTAGTTTCATTCCACAAAATTGAACGCCGATATAGCCCGCCACCTCCCAAATCACTTCGCTTAATCATAAACAGGTTCAGATCTGCATGGACACTTTGGTCGCGTATAAAGGTACTTAAGGATAAAGGATCATTTCATTACTATCAACATGTGGATTACTACCTAATCAACAGAACGTCAAGATGAAGAGCACGAATATTATAATCTATCCCCGCACTCATTGGAATTAAAATATCTATATGTTTTGAGTTGCGGATTCCCGCATTCGGCCACTCAGAGTGGCGGATTCCCGCACTCGGCCACTCAGAGTGGCGGATTCCCGCATTCGGCCACTGAGAGTTACCGAAGTAGGCTTGATTGCACGGTGCGCATTTGCAATAAAAGTCCTTCACTATATTGATCATATACGTCAGGTATACATATGATTGCCCCCACTCTATCACAGTGATGGTAGTCGCCAGCAGTGGCTGAATTACGAAACGTGCCGGCATGATGTCAGGAAGCATCGCGTCTCCGGTCACGACATTTTGCTGACTCGATATTGTGCACCCGGAAGCAGTTTATGAAATAGTCTGTGGTCGTTATACAAGATCGATTCGAAGTGACGGCACTTCGATAGAGAGACGCGTTCTAATTAAAAATCTATTCGAATATGTGGCTCAGATCAAGGATTGTGGCTCAGATCAAGGATTTTGAAAATGTGCGGTGACGTTTTCAAAGGACCATTCCCAAGGGCTTCATGATTCAAATCAAGACCAGGATTAAAATGGAGATTAATCAAGTTTGGCACACTTACCGTGATCAGTAATTGTAATTGAAATTAAGAGAAGGTGATGTAAAATATAAATTAATCATTGTCACATTTTCGCTAACACGATATCATCAGATCGCCCCCATGCTCACTCGCTCGCTATATTGGTTGCCTAGCACGGACTGGGACCACCTGGTCTAGACTAAATTCACCACCTCAGTCACAAATGCATACATCCCAAACTATCACGCCACTATCGGCAGGACCTTTATTTATAGACCGGTCGGAAAGATTACCGCGTCATCAGTCCACCTCAACCCCTAAGAATTAATAGTAAGAAACTAAGAGGGTCAGGGGCACAGGCTAGCATATCGTGCTTTATTGCTTTGTTCGTTTTCTTGCGCTTAAAGTGGTGTGTTTCTAATCCTATTTTCAGCCTTCGCTCCATCTAGCATGTGGGAATGGAAGAGATAAATCTGTTCAATTGTTCACTGATATGAGTCTGATAGCCCACTTTTTCTAAACAATATAATTACACCGCTAGTTTTTTAAAGCTACTATAGGTATAGTATTAATTTTATAGAGTTGAGAAAAAGTTTAACTTATAATACAAAAGATAAATTTTAGTACTTCACTCCAAAATATAATATACTGATTCCATGACAGAAAAGTACTCCAATTCAAAACAAGACATTCGGTCACTCAGAATGGCGGATCCCGCCATTCGGCCACTCAGAGTGGTGGATCCTGGCATTCGGTCACTCCACAAACCCCACAATCCCCTGTACTTCGAACAAATAAATGAAGACAATAGTCTTTTGTACAAGGTTCTATTCAAAATTAAAGATCGGGCCCCCCAGAAATTTCGCGAAAAGCTCCAAACCCACGTCGGCCGCGCGGGGAGGCCCGAGGCTGGAACATATATGATACACGAAAATCATTGTGACAGCTATACTTTATGGCGATCAACATTAACAATACTAATAATATCAGCGTATACTTATCTGCATGCGACTTATTGTGCGAGAGTGTAGCTGCTGTCAATAGAGTAGACTAACCCTTCTGACTTTCTTACTACATTTTCTGTTCAGACGTCTTAACTTGAGGTAGCAATTTATGGAACTGCTCTTTAAGCTTTTGACATCGTAAGCCCAGTTTCTTTTGTTGCAGTTCGATCATTACCATTAGGTGTCTGATGACTATTACGCCGTCCTCCTCATCCGTATCCTCCTCGTTAAACGTTGTGTTGTGTCTCTTTCAACTCTGATATTTCTTGTTATAAGTTCACGACATTCACACGCATGTCCTTTCAATTCTCTTCCAAAGCATGTATGTGCATGGATGTTTCAACGAAGTTCTTCATTACTGGAGCCGCATCAGGTAGCGCGCGAGCATTTTATAAGGTGGCTCGTGCATAAGGCGAAATTTTCTTCTTACTAGTGATCAGCACCCAAATCAGCATGATCAGCGTTTACTGTTCCGATACCTGTTAGTGATAAAAGTAGTTCAACAGTCAAACGACTCAGTCAATAGTGTAATACAATGTGAACGGACGCATGTTACAGACAAATAAAACCAATATATTAAGACCAAAACGGTTTGATGAACCGCAATAACAATATTGTCGTTGTACTTGTATTTATCTAAATTAATACTACTCTTAAAAAATATATATTCTTAAAACTAATCATATAGATATATTTAATAGGCAGCAACAGGTATGCACATACCATCGCCCGCTTCTAAATCATGAAATTCGACCCAACGTTCAGCCGTGACCGTTATTGTCATTATTGGAATTTGTGGTTTCGCTACCTTACTTCGTAGTCTCATGGGCTTAGTTAAATCAATTTCAAAAGTCTGACTTCGTAAGTTTTGTGGCTCATATCTCAGTTCTTTTTTTAATCCTTTCTTTGTATCCACACCCTCTAGATCGAAGTAACACACACCAAGTGTCTTTTCCCGCAGTCAGTCACATAATTCAATCCGACATCTCAGGGGTAATGAGTCCACATTGAAGCCTTCACGGTCCAAGTCGTCCTTCTTTACTTCCATATAAAATTCTTCTTCTGGAAGCTCTGTAACGATTCTTTCTTCGCCTCAAATGATTAACTCAGTGTCAACATCATTGAATTTAAATTGCTTAGCTGTCCCAACAGAAAATTTAAAGTAGTACATACCTAGAAGACAGATGTGTAAGCATTTGCATTGATGTAATAGACTAGGAAAACAGTCTTGTTTAAAATATGCTCAAAATATACCATTCAAAGCACGTACACGTAAACTTACCAATGGGGAGTTTGTCTGTGTCGATCTTTTCCTCACTACCTCAGACTTAAATGTACACACGCAACTTTCTTAAAGTTCTTCCGAAACAAGTAACGCTTTCACTTTCAACCATATCTGTCTATAATTTAAACTGTAATCATGAAAGTACAGAATACTATATTTATGAGTCCGCCTAAATCGCCTAGGAATTCATCAACGTCTTTGCCAGATATACGAGTTGTTTTTAATGTGTTAGGTAGTTTCTGTAGATTGACCTTTATTTTCACGCCATCAACAATCATTATATTAGAAGCATAAACTTGATCACCTTTAATATAGTTTGCTAAACTAAGGTGTAGACCAGTTTTCAGCTGATCTTCGACCCCAAAGAACATTTTCGCGTACGATCCTTTTTCAGATACCTATGAAATTGATGTTATGTACGTTGCGATAAAACTTTTACTTCTGTAAAGTCCTATCTGTGTGACAAACAAGATAATACCATTTACACTACGTTTTTAATAAGATGCAAGTCATACAACATAGTTAAATTCAATTCACTAATAAGAGAATAATACATTAATTAATAGTAGTTCTCACAAAAATACTAGGTGTAGCCTTCAAATTGACTTCTGTAGGTATCGTTCCTTTGAACAAGCTTCCAGGATCAGGAACTATATTGAATGCAACTCCAGCTTGCTGCTGCTTATCAGGATAGCGCTCTTATCTGATTGGATCCGGTAATGACACAGAGGAGCTACTTTGTAGATCCAATGATATATCGGATCACCTCTACCCTTGCTCAAGCAGTTTTAATGTAATCGAGGTCATCTCATTAGCCCCAAATCAAGCTGACTTCGCGAACCACCGAACCATACAGATTGTGCCCACGGAAGGTTTACTACATTCTAAAAAATGGCTTTCAATTCTGTCACAAAAGTCGTGCTCCACTGATATCAAAGATGGACATGCTCGCCAAATGCGATCACCTCGTTTCTTCTCATAATCACTAGAGTTATCAATGCAATCACCCGTATATCCGGACATCGTAAACACAAAAGTCAAATCAAACTTGACCTCAGCACCATTAAATTCTGACTTCAATAAATCGTCACCCACAATATTTGGAATAATGGTTTTTTCTTCGCTAGTATTATTGATCGCAAAACTAATCAGGAGACCACCACACATGAAAATTATTACTACGAAGAATAGAACAGAACAACAACCTCCAAGTCATGTTGGGTTTGGGTCACCATCTTCATCTCATAGCACTCTCGAAAAAAATATATCACCCTTTTAAAACTTCATTCGAACCCAAGATCCACCTTTGATAAGATAGCTACCTGTAAAGGCTACCACGAAAACGATAAGAAGACATAATCCGATAAGAATGAACAAGCCTTGTACCCTGGACACATACTCATCGCGAGTGATCATCACAGCTGGTACCAACGTTTCAACCGCACCAGCACTGCACATGCGATCGTTTCATGAAATAGCTATGGTATTGCTATTTGAATCTGAAGTTACGACAGTCAGTGATTCTGCACTACCTATTGGACATTCTTATACTCCACCAGCGCAGGGTATACACGTCACGCTGCCTTCAGCAATTCATTTTGTGCCAGCTTCACATGGAATGCATCCCTCACGAAAAGTAACACCAATGTACTTATTGTGAGATCCCGCCCAACATTTCTTGCATGTTAAGCCATCCTAAGAATATGTGCCCGCCGGACAGTGTACACAAGTTTATACTCCCTCAGAGGTTGTCGATGGCACTGTCCCACGTGAACAAAATGGGGCAGCACCAATCAAATATCGTGTGTCTCAACTACTTGGCGCCCTAGCAAGTTCCTCTTGTGTTATACTCTTTCGTATAGCATGCTCATGAATTCGTTTTTACAGCTAACGACGTTTGCGCTACGTAATGTCAAAAAATTCCGGCTCGAATTCGAAAAACTCACTCGACGACCGTCCATTCAAATCACCACCAAATAAATAAATATATTTACCGAAGTTGCTACTAGCGAAGATTACTTAGTTGAAAAGTCTCTCCGGCGCGGCAATCGGGAGTTCACCAACAGAAACCATTTACATTCGGACATTTATCTCACAATTTAACATCCGCCACATCTCCTTCAAGTCGGTCCAGTATCAGAGTCATTATCTGAAATGACTCTCCCAAGTAGAACACTCCCCACTGCTTGCCACCGAAGAGATGCACTTGATTACTGGTGCCCACCTGAGTGTATGCGAACTGTCCACGGACAACTTGTGTAGCAACGGTACTATTAGGCCACTTAAGTGTACGTAAATTAGCCGAATGAGTCGAGTCATCCGAAGATACGTCAATGTCTTATAGTTTTAACGTATATCCGCTATTGAGGATTGTGTTACCATTAGTGTCCTCTCCTAGGAATATAGAAATTATTCCGTGTTGCTCTACCATAGCGCAGTCCAAAGTTTATCAAGGAGCTTCTGCAAGTTTGTACCACACACGTCTTTTTACGTGAAAGCGATACAAGTACTTGTTACCAACTCCAGTTGCTGTAACGCCACCGAAAATATATATGTAAGGTTCAACTCAGATACCACATGGCCTGTTCAACTACAGAGGCGCGTTGTTAATTATATTTGTCCAAATGAAGGATCAAGGATCTAACAACCAAACATCATCTAATACCTTACCGGCACTATTTGCACCCCAACCCATTAATATCATATGACCCCATGGAATGAATATATGTCCACTGCGCGCAGGCGGAATAGATGAGCCAGGCGGTGGTATAAGTTTTTCCCACTTACCTTTTTCGTTCCCATTCGACTCAGCAAGGGGCATTCGCCACGAGTCTGATAGCACACTATCGTCGCTAGCAATACCGCCATAAACGTACAGATGTGCCTGTTGAACGGCCTGTCCATGGTTTTTCCGTCCTTCGGGTGAATCTAAACTCTCATGGATAAGTTTATATCGACATTTTGCTGGTAGAAGACTTTGTCACATAGATCTGAATGCAGCAGTTCGACATTGAGTTGATAAAGCACCACTAGTTTCAGAAATATCAAGGGATTTAAGTTAGTTAGTTGTGCCCAGTTCACTCCATCAGCCACCACCAACATATAATTTATCTTAGAAAACAGAAATATCCATCATACATACGCCCCAGTCAGCCTCACCTCCTCTCGCATCTAGAGAATTTGACCATGCATCACCCTCATATAGTACCGCGCGCCAACGATATGTGCCAGCGTATGATGCGCTTGTAGTACTGTCAATACGTTCTAATGCCCACACATCTGAAAAAGTGCGACCAAGCATCGAACTCCATCCACCTGCCATAAATATTCTATCTCCGTATTTTTCAAGACCACTCAAATAACGCGGTATCGGTTTGCCAAAGCCATCTGCATCTCCTTGTATATTCTAAACGTACCGCCTGAGCAAAACAGAATCTCCGTAGTTGCCATCCATTCTCACAAAGTAACTTTAGTTATACTCGAGAGTTTCTAACGGATACATCGTTCCGCTAGTCAAAAACAGTGTTTTATCGTCATACTGGATCAGATCTGCATCCTATCTGGGATCCATAGTCGGACCAGGTGACATGAACTCACTCCAAAGTTTCGTTCAAAGGTCAAATACCCAAAAGTCATTGAAAACAACTGTTTGAGCATGTCCGCCGAAAACGATTAACAGTCCTTGTACGTATTGATTATTTACAAAATATGCTAAAGCTGGACGGTGTCGCGCCGCTGGTTACTTCGTATCTAGTGAAGGAGTAAGTTCTGTCCATGCGCCTATTACTGGATCGAACTGCCAAAGATCTGCCAGCATGGCGCCCTTGCCATCTTGGCCACCGTAAAGGTAGAGCTTACTAACCATCAGTGACTAACCCACATCCCGTCCGACCGAGTGGACTACCTATCTAATGCGTTAAACGCCAGAGTTTATCTGAAATATCGTAGCTCCATAACTCATTTGATCCTGATCCTCCGAAGTAGTATAAACGGTCACCAACGCGTGCAGAACATGCATACAATCGTTTATTTGGTGGATTTGCAACAGAGGGTTTTTGCACCAATTCACCGCAAGCGAAGTCAGCCTTAATGGCGTCAGCTGACCTCATTAAACAGCCACCAGATGTCCAATTGCAATTTACATTACTTCAACCACCGCAATTGGGTTCAGTCCTTTACGCACAGTCCGCAGCAGCAACACTATTATCTATTACCGTCATACAAAAATTACTAAAGAGTATTCCAAGCACATTTGGCATTTCGACTACAGTCTGTCTCCGATAAACGTTTATCGCAAGACGCGCACGCTGCATAAGAATATGCAAGTTTAGTGGCTGTATTGAATCTGCTATTAGAAGAAGATAGTTTGAGTTCAATCTGGTAGTGTGCAACTACATGGATCGACGTAACACCACTCCCAATTACAATAAGATTGAACATCCGTAGGATTAACTCAAGAGCCAGTACAAGAACCTCCATACATATCGAAATTTAACTTGTCTACATGATCCCAATGGCCACACTCACTGCCATACATACGAGGTAGCGAATAGCCATTATGAGGAAGCTTTCCTCCAACCTGCAGCAATGTCGGCACGTAACATGAATACAATTTATTTCAATGAAATTGATTACAAAAAAAAATTCGATTACACAGATAAATATATTCGTATATTCCTAAGAACGAACGAACAAATGTGCGCTGTCTCTACACTATATATAGATACAAGCGTTATATATAATATGTAAATAGACGTAACTGTTAACCTCTCAGTCTCACCAGTTAGTCAATAGGTAGATATCCTTCGGCAAATGGATCCTTGCATGCGCATTTTTAGTCGCCACTTCTAGATATTACACAGTCCCATCCTTTTTCGACGATTAAAGGGTCAGCTAGTCCACATGAGTCAGTCTGAGAGTCCCACTGGCAGTTAAGATTTAAAACACCTCCACAATTATGAAGATCCATTGGCTAACATACATTTTGCAAAGTGTAATCTTGTGTAACTGCAGATACGCATTCATTTCACACCGAGTCCCAACTGCAACTAGTGTGAGCTTCGCAGTTAATTCAGCCCACACGTCTCGCGCATTGCGCACATCAAGCATACGACCAAGCTAATGTTCGTCAAGTCGTAAACTGTTATGCCCAGTAAGCGGTCTGACTCTAATCACTACAATTCACAGAAACACGGATCAACATAGCACCATGCATTTCGGCACCAGTCTGGTTGTCCTGCGCTTCCGTCACACCCAGCTGTAACTACGCGACCATCATGTTCAGTAGGAAGATCCCATTGTCTGCAGCTACTATCCGTACTGTGGGTTATAGTTGGTAGTGGTTCCATCAGAATGGTACCTTACCAGATAGTCGCCTTCCAACTGCACTTTACCAGTGGCCACAGGATCAATACATGGGCAAACGACTGATCCTGTTACCTGGCCGCTTACTAATTCATTCACCGCCACTACATTAATCAAGACAATATAAACATAAAGCATAGAACCCTGCGCCATGACTTTCCAGTTCAGTTTTGAAAATTTACTATCAAAAACGTAATACTACAATAATACGATAGAACACTATGAGGTTTATGTTGTGTCAAAACGTAAAATTAACATGTGATATTCTAAAGGGCTTACTAAATCAATTTAAAATCAATACTTTATTTTCAAAAAAAGTAATTTTAATTTCCCACTACAAAGACAAACTTAATTCACTTCAAGTATAGTGTGTTATAGAAAAAAACTAATAAATAACTCAAAGTACAAAGTTAGCAAGACAATATGGGGCAGCACTAACATCTTTTATTCATTTGTCTCTAGTAAATTAAGGGATCAATCAATTCGTTAGATCGTATTGCATCGATAGCACGTAAACTAGGCGAAATATCTTGTACACCATGCACTCGTAGAAACAATGGCTGAGCCTTGTAGTCATTTTTAAGAGCACAATAGCATGATAGAGCGATATCCCCTGGTAGAGTGTTTTTACCCCATGTGTCAACATTTGATTTACCTACTCCACTCATTGCAAAGCTCACCAGTCGCTTTCGCGAAAATCCTATCACAAGTGGCATACGGTGACCAATATTTAACATATTAAGTTTATTCAAATTCCGAATTAATCATAAGCTTTGTTCAGGTCATTTTCAAAAACCCAACCCTGGATCAATCATTGCGCGCCAAATTAGTCCTTCTTTCATCAGTACATCATTTCACTTGGCCCTAAAATATCTTTGAATAGCTTGTACAATATCATTTCCCTCATTTCTGTAATCAGTAAGCTTGTCCATACTCTTCGTTGTACCTCGCATATGCATTCCCATGTAACACAAATTATCAGATTCGAAGCTTGATTTGAATTCTTAAAAGTTTCGTAACATTTATTGATCACCATACTCGCTGAAACTTACGTCATTGATAGCAACTAAATTTTCCCCGCCAAGATTTTATTCAAAATATGATCAGACTTCTCATTTACGAGTGTCGAGAGAAAATGGTATATTTTGTTAATGTAATCGATCAAGAACAGGTTCTAAACGTTATATCTCTTCACTAACTGACACGTTCTTTTATCCTGGTCGTGTAGATTCTCAGCCAACATCTACAAACGCACAACCCTATTCCATAAATTTTTTTTATGTATCGATCGCTTCAGTAGCACTGTTTTCTACCGCACCACATCTCAAGAAACCGTCACTAAAACTATCAGGTGTAACATTCAAAATACCCATTAAATTTGGCTTGAAAGCGTCATAATGTACATTTGCTCTTTCACTTATTCCAGGAATATAACGACGGGTTATCGATAACTTGTTTTCGTTAGTCAACAGATCCAAATGATCTTTGATTGCGATGCCGGAAATAGGATGTTTGATCGCGTCTATCTGCGAATCATTCTCACTACAACTCTACCAGGGGTTTCAGAACAAAGGCACGTTCGTGCAGACGAGGATGCGGCACTTGTAAGGAACATACAACTGCGTCTGGTTACAATAATTTCATGTCCTGATCACTACTTCGAATCTTATCATGTCCGATATGAACTTGTACTAATGGTATCAGTTACCCCGTATCCTATTATGTCACTATCATATAATAGTATGTCTAAATCAAGAACTCTTGGTCATCCGTCTCAAGTATCATTTAATCGCCCACATTCTTACTCAATATGTTTTAGCTTAGACAATACATCTTATCAACTTGTGCTGTCCGTCACGTCAAGTCTGATTCAGGCATTTAGATATTTGTCTCCCATTTATAAATGATTGATGTATTTTGGTTGAGGTTTGGATTCGTACAGTGAAGACACAGCAGCCACACGTCCTACAGTTTTTCCTATTTGCTTTAATCCAAACTCTAAATTCTTAACACGATTACCTAAATTGGAGCCCAAGCCGATGTACAATGAGCGCATTGTCATGCGGTTGTTTTTGATTTTGTTTTTTTATCTTCCA
>JACLAC010004550.1_pt1 | contig 10669 bp, 5 predicted proteins | sample 8027881 | NCBI WGS metagenome assembly JACLAC01 (sample SAMN15725517, study PRJNA655200) | protist metagenome | isolation source: fluorescence activated cell sorting (FACS) single amplified genomes of... | place: Spain: Blaines Bay Microbial Observatory, Mediterranean Sea | collected 2016-01-19 | reverse complement strand
ATTGGAGACACACTTTCTGTACCGCCCGCTACAGAACGGAACTTTGAGGGATATCCTCCTCAGAAAGGAACGACGGTTGAAGCATTCGAAGAATGGATACCTGTCGATGATGATAGTGATGACGATGAACTTTTACATGACTTTACACGACCACAAGAAAGCAGCAGGATAGAATCCGTACCTCTTCCAGGTCAACACACGGAACCGACTTGGGCGAGAACAGACGATGATGATGAGGATGCATTTTATGCTGCATATGAAGCTGGGGTTGCTGCTAAGTTGAATCGGGCATCGCGTCGGTCTTATCCATAATCCCAAAATCGCAACAAATATGCTAGGCTACCATACATTAGGATTCATAATTCAATGTAGTGAACACTGCTTCAATAAATAATTGTAAGCTACTTGCGATTTAGCATGCCACAATATAATAACTAAATAAATAAATAATAAACATCATAAACACAAACATAATATGCGAACCGCCATGATACGAAATATATAGTTCATTATAAAATGACAAAAATGCGTATTTATTTTTTAAATAATAACTAAATAAAATACGTTTATACCTAATGAGAATCTACATAGTACTATGAAAATAACTTGCAATACTTTTCGTGTGCGACGGTGCATTTCCGCACCGTCGTACCTTCGTATGCTCCGTAAATAATTATTTATTTACTTCATACGAAGAAATGACGGAGCAGTAACAATGGAGGATTTATCAAAGGAAATAAATTAGTTCGTCAGTGGATCACGCCATCGCATCTGTAAATAACGGGACCAATCGCTCCTTGCATTCGCTGAGGATAAACATGGCGCAAATCATCCGACCAACACGCCAGTTCCAACCCCGGAAGAAGCTTCCGACGCCTCCCTCGGCCATGAGCGTGCGCGCGGTGCGTGTGAGAGACGTAAACTTTTCCTGTTTTACGTCGCCCTGCATGCACGTCTTGATGGTGTCGAGAGGATGTGATAAAGTTGCAGCGATGACGCCTGCTCCAATAGCGCCCGATGCTTTGGATGCAGGGACGCTCCATCCGAGATCTTCGCGGAAGTAGGTTCCCAGAGCAGGTCCAATGCCGATGTACCCTGCCGCGAAAACAGCCTCACGGCCGGAGGAGGTGATAAAACCGCGGTAGATTCCGTTTCCGGAAAGGCCGCGTTCTTTAGCTATGGAGCTAGCGGTGCTCACAAGTGATCCACCAAAGCGCTGCTGCTGCACCATTGTAAGCTCCATTGGTGCGCACGCAAGACCCGACACGAGGCCGCCAAAAAACCCCGAGGCAATCTTTTCGCCTGCCGTCTGCTTTCTGCCAACCGCCCCGCAAACTGTGGTGGCGAACCAGTTGGCAATGGGAAACTGAATTCCCGTTAATACAGCCATATTTGTTGCCGAAACGGCCGCGCCGCGATAGAGGACGCGAGGATTGGCCGTTAGGGGCAGGCCTTGCTGGGTAGCGTTCTTGCAGTACAACATAGGCTGTAGGAGCACGATCTCAATGATACCCGCAGAGGCGCCTGCAAGCGTGTTTGCCACCGCAGCATCCATTTTAGAGGATAAGGGTAAAGAGGGGAGGGGGTTATGCGTTCAAAAATAAACAAAGGAAACCAACACGCCTCGCTGCTGTACGTATGGTACGTAAACAAAGCGAAATGGTTTTTTTTCTTCAAAAAATCAACGCAAAAAGCGAAAGAAAAGTAAATAACAAACGCAAATAGAGAGATGCGCTTGCTTTTGCCGTTGGATTCTACAATTCATGGGAGGATTATTCATAATCAACACTTCTTCTCTTCAAGCGCCCGCGTCATCACTAATATGTACGATATATACACAAAATACAAAATCGTAATACACCTTGTTAAATACTTATAATATATTATATACTCGTACTGAATCTAGTGGTGCTACTCGTATATTCTAAATACCTTAGTAAGAGTAAACAAACACGAGTAGTAGTAATCATATTAAAATATGATGAACATATAATTTATGAGAGACACGAGTGTACCGCGAGAAACAACGGGATGAAGGGTAACTACAGAAATAGTTAAATAATATGTATACGCGTTATATAAGGTACTACGAGGCTCTTTCATTATACACCAGTTTCAAAGTTGAACTTAAACTCGCCTTCGTTCTTAAGTTTCTTCAGTCGCGCCGCGTGCGCGCGTCCTGTGATGCGCATCTGCGATGCATCTCCAATCTTTGCGAGTGAATCCAGGAAGAGGTCTTTGGCAGCGCGACGCGCCAGGGCGTCTGCTTGGAGAACAAAATCAGCGCCACTTTCATACAACTCCAAAGCTTCAGCGTTGTTACGCGTCGCGCCCACAAACATCGTTTTCGATGAATGCTTCTTCAACCAGGTTGCAATCGCAGCGAGGGCGTGCTGGACGCCATGCATACATCCTACTACCATGAATGCCTCGTCCATCTCAGTCTCTTCCCACGCTTCGGGGTCATGAATGTCTGCGTATTCGCATTTTACGCCCAAAAGATTTTGCTGAGAAACCTTTTTGGCAGCAGCCTCCTCTTCAGCAGTCACGCCGCTTTTTTTCATCGTACCACGCTTATCATCCTTTCCGCGCTTGCCGTAGAGCTTCTTCACAGCCTTTATTTTTGATGGATCGTACTCGATGACAACCACCCTTTTGCCCATCGCATCCGCAAGTGCAAGTACTGCAGGAAAGAGCTCATTGTACCCGATGCATATGATGCGGTCACGCTTGGCATGTATTTCTTCGCGATCGGCAAAGGATGCATCTCGACTAAGCAAACGCCGCTTGCTTTGCTTCATCAGCGCCTCTTTGATGTGCGCGCGACGAAGGGCGATAGGATTAAGAGTCGCCATTGCAACTGAAAGCGCATCGCGCCAATCCTCATAATCATGATCGCTGTGATCCTCAAGTCCGTGAATCTCAAGCTTCATAGGATCGTCGCCCGTCTCGTACGCGTGCTCCGTTCGATGAATGTGCGCTAAACGTATCGTCCATTCCCACGGCTCTACGATCTCGTTGCCATCTTCATCGGTGTGGGTACGTTGAGCGATATCTTTGCTTTCGCAGAATGTCATACCCGAGACATCCCAAACAGTCGTAGGGGGAACGTGGCCTACATCATGTTGATGCTCCCAAAACAGCATTCGACCACAACGAAGCGTGCAAAATGTAAGATGGTCGTCTACGATCACATATCCTTCGATGAGGCCGTGGACGATGTCGGTAGCGTGCGATGTGGCGAGCTTGTGGTGCCCGATGGCTCCAATGGCATCGATGCTAGGTGCGTGGTGGCGCCTCTTTTCCTCAGCAGTTGTGGCCATGTCGAGCCGAGCCGCCGCCATAGCAGCGTCCACTTTTTTCAAATCTGCTTTAAGTTGCACCGTGGTCCGTCCTGCTAGCTCTTTCGCCTCATCATCCCACTCTTCTACGAGTCCTGGCGGCTTGGGTGGCACGGCGCCTTCCCCGTCATCACTTTCGGTGAAAGGCGCATCACTGAGAGCTCTTGAGCCACGCACCCCCATCTCCATAAGCTGCGTCTCAGTTAGGCGGGTGCTACGACGATCCCCCGTTGCGGTACTGTCCATGCTGGCATGCCGAGCGTGACCCCGGCGGTAGTGCGCATCGAGCTTTTGGAAGAACCATCTCCGCTGCACGAATCGCCAAAGCCAATCTACTTGCTGATGGCCGAGCGACGAAACGACGATAGAGATAACAGCGGCAACAGTAAATACAGTGAGGACTTCTTCGTCAAATACGTTCGCCCGAACGCATAGCGAGCACAAAATAAGGGAAAATTCGGATATCTGACTCATGAGCGTGCCAATCATGAACGTGTTGTAGGCCTTGAGACGAGCCGCGTAGCCTAGTACCATAAAAAGGGGGAGAGTTGTTACGATTGCAACGAGCGCGAGGACGATGCCTGCAGGAATGGCCGCTAGCATTTTTTCATCGAGGGGCATCCGTAGACCGAGAGCGCAAAAGAACATGGCAACCCCGAGGCTTTTGATTGGCTCCATTTTGCCCACTATGTGCAGTTTGTAAGGCAATTCCGTGAGCGAGACGCCTGCAAGAAACGCAGTGATTTCTCCCGAAAAATTCGCCTTTGCAGCAATCGCAGCAAGGCCGACGCAGTACCCGAGGGAGCCAAAATAGAGCAGCTCGAGACTCGATGCAAACTTTTCGAAGAGGGGACCCAAGACATATTTGGCCAAGATGAGGAGTATGACGATAACAGCGGCCAATTTGGCAAAAAGGACAGCAAATGCGACGATTATACTGCCCGATTCCGCCACCACGAGGGCGCATACGCCGGTCCCACCCACGCTGGAGCAGGTGATATTGTGAGTGTCAGGGTCTAAGGAACTTAATTCGATATCATTGCACGCGTTGAGGCAGCTGCCATCTTTGTACATGCAACCGTCCCCAAAGATACCGCATTGGGTCTCATTGGCACCTACGCATGAGATCTTGTTTATTTGCTCACATGCCGTCTCCACCTTGAGGCTATCCAAAACGGCAATCCCGAGGACTGAGACGGCGTCTTGAAGAACGAGCGTACCAAGGCACAGGCGCCCATAAATGGTGTTCATGGCCTTGGACGATTTGAGGTAAGCCAGGACAAGGATAGTGGATGAGAAGGTCATGCAAAGACCAAAGTAGAGAACCGACTCTACGTTTACTTCAGCTTTAATCCACGGGAGGATTACGAGTGCAAGGGTGCCGTAAAGAACTGTGCATAACAGTATCTGCCCCATTCCAATGATCAGGACTCTTTTCCAAGACTTCATGAAGGCCTCCAGTTCAACCTCAAGCCCTGCCATGTACAAAAGTACGATTATCCCCACTTCGGAAAAATGACCAAGTATTACTTGATCTGGATGAACACCTGATGCATTGACGATGATGCCTACCAGGATGAACGCAACGATAGTACTTTGCTTTACCATCGCGCACGCAAGAGCGACCACCGCTGTGAGACCGAGCAACAGTCCCAGGGGCTCCAAAAACGAGTCTTCTGATGCGCCTCCCATAATTCAAATAAAAACCAGAAAGAGTTCCACGCGAGAAATAAAATATACCGTTCGGTATACGTATTCAAGCAATCAAGTTGCGCGTGCTGTATTGCGCTGTTCAAGTAGTACTACTTTCAGTGTATAAGAAGTAGACTTGTCGTAGAAAGAAAGATACCTGCAGTATATAATATTATGTAAACAAGTGTATAACGCGCGTTCGAATCAAAGCGAAAGCACGGACAAACACAATAAAAAACGTCACAATAGCTGTAAAAATAGCGGAAGCGTGCACCCCCTTTTATTCGCCGTTCATTTTACCAAAACAAATAACAATTGAGAAGAAGAAGAACAATCCGATATTTCTTTTTACGAAAAGTCAGATTATTACACCCCTTCCGAGTGGCAACGGCTATTATTACACAGCGAACGTGCATATCTGAAAAATAATATATTATGGCGCTTGCATGTAAATTAAATATATATTTACGTATTGATATGATGATTGATGATGATCTCACACCTATTTTGTATACTGAATATTTTTTACCTTACCTTACTTACCTTACCTTGCTTAATAAAATATATAATAAGGTACTACATCATACTTAGTACCAAGTGCGTACCGTAAAAAATGAATGAACTTTTTTTAACAATAAATAGTTATTGAAGAGCCAGCACGTGCTATTTTGCGCTGAAGGCACTGTAAAAAAAACGTTCCCGGGTTCCTTTTTACTTTTTCAACTTTTGGAACTGCTCCTTTCGCAGAGTGATAACATCATCTTCTTCGCTGCTTCGTAAACATAAATTTACTGCACCCCTTTCCCCACAGAGCATAAGTTTTATATTGTGAAGAGCCCTATAAAAAAGTCCCCACTTCCATTGAGATGCAGTTCCCTTCATGATTAATTCTTTATTTTATATGAGTTTAAATAAACTCATTGTTTCCATTGTTCTTTTTTTAGTTTGCAGTGCTGCAACGGTGAGTGCCTCCAGGTTGCCACTTTAAAATATGGTGTCTGGTGACGTGGGATTCCTTTTTGCTATCTTATTTCTTGCAGGAGAGGTACTCATTGCGAGTCTTGCGCAGGAGCCGCAACGTTCCGACCACGAAGTGTTTGCATTTCTCATAGATAGTGACATTGAGCATAGATTTGCGCAAAAATATTTGCAGACTTTAAATGGTGTGACTGCCCATACAATACCATACACCTCTCCCCGCAACATAGTGGATTTTACCACCAATGATCGCTATGCGGCTGCAACTGAGGATCTTGATATAATGTTAAAAACTGAAGACTATTTCCCGTCCGAACGCATGAAAGCAGCCATGGAAGAGTGCAGTAACCTGTTCGCTGACCAACTCTTAGGTTTATCCCGCACGAAAAGCCACACTCTTCACTTGTGCGAGACACGTTATAATATTTTATTAAGGCAGCAGATTACTGCGCGGAAAATCGTTGGCATGTTGCAAAAGGTAGTGTTGACGAATACGGGGAAAACTATTGATATAATGCTCGTTCAGCACGGGGCGTATGTTGTATACAGAAATGACTTTTCCGGCGAAAAACTTCTTCTCCATATGCTCAATAGACTCATTACTCGAATGCAAACAGGAAGAGCGAAGCTTGGGCGTCGTTTCCTAGTTAGCTGCGGCGTTCCGAGAAAGTTGGCCGAACTAAATCGATGGGAGGGTTGTTTCACAGACGAGCCTACTTTTCGCTCAGTCGTCAACTTCACACCTTGGGGATTGCTTTCAAAGCGCAGCGCAGTTTACGTGAATATAGACCGGTGTTACGAGGCTCCAGAGGTGACAAAAGAAAACGTTCTGCTGAAAATGTGCATGGGAAAACACGCAGGGGATACGTTGCGACATATTAGTAGCGCAACGCAGTTTTCTATCATGTTTCCTGGTGTCAAAGAAGGTAATATGTACAAAAGGGACCATTTACTGAGTGGCGCATCCAAGGTGCTTCTGAAGCATATAGTGTTTCCTTTGGGTATGACAAAAGCGGAAAGGAAGTCTGCTAAATTAACAATCGTGAGAATGGCATCATTCTATTTGTGCTCTTTTGCAGCAACGGGCGATGCAGAGGTAGCCCTCCAGGACACAATGCATACGTTTTTGCACATTCAGCCTTATTTCACCCGTAAGCGTGTAAATGTACTGCTATCAGCCATGATGAGAATCAATAAAATTGGTACAAAGGCGAAGCATGTGCAGTTTGATGCAGAGGATAATACATACGCGGCACAACTTAGGGTATTTTTGTCACCATATGATGCGATATGGGAGGCACAGCCGTCAGTTCTTGCTCACTCTTGGCTGTTCGATAGAGCATGCTTAGCAAATGTCATAAAATACTTCACGCAAGTCGATGCTTACAGTAAATCATGCGCAGTGACCATGAATATGCGGTTGGGATTAGGTGGCCAAATTGCCATTCCGTTGGGCCCGAGAGTGGCCTTTGTCAATACATCCGATATTCAAGTACATTATTACGATTATGATTATGAGTAATAATATTATATTATTTAGCTATGTACTCGTACGAGTAGTAGCAGTAGTAGTACTACCTTATTATTATTGTAGGTAAATAAATATTTAATAAATAAATACAATAATAACATAAGGTATGTTATGTTATGTTACCTTACCTTACAATATTTATTTTTTATTTTCTACAATAAATAATAAATAAAAAAAAACTCCGTCCGACGATGACCGTTACGTCAACCGCATCATTTACTTCACTGTTATTATACGAGTACGAGTAAATAGCATAAAAATAACATTTATGTTATGTACTCGTATTATACCTTTTATAAATTTTTTTTTTGAATTTTTTTTATTTTTGAATTTTTTATAAATGGTAGTACTCGTAAATAATAGGTAAGATAACATAATATTATGTACCATACCTTGGTATGAGAACTCCCTGATGGCTTGAATGCAACACCCAGGGTGATTTTTTTTTTCCGTTTTGAGAAATCGCGTGTTGAAATCCCTCATTAAATTGTACCGTCAAGCATACTTGAACGAGAAGATGCGCCGTTCTCTCGCCCCTTCAGTGTTGGGGAGGCAAGGTCGAAAACGGCCAAGAATGGAAAATAACAGTGGGTGCGGCGTCTTTAAGGCTTTTAAAGCGCCGTGGCGCTCTTCTGGATCTTCGTCGGGACGGTCGAGCGCATCGCGCGCTGTGGAAAAGCGGAGGGTTCTTGAAGAGCCACTTTCCGCTACGACGTCTCAACCAAAAGCCAAACGGAGAGCGAAAACGGACAAAGTGGAGAAGACGAAGCGTAAGTGCAAAAAAGTAAATGTTGCGACAAGTCAAAACGCGAAAGCGCGTTCCTCCAAGGCGGATCCTAAGATGTTGAAAGGGGCAGGAGTCACGTCCTCAACCGCAGGAAAGGAAAATCAAGTTGACGACGCTGCAAAAGGTGCTGGATACGTGGAATACGAACTTGCTGACACTGCTCCGGGTATAGATACACCGAGCACGCATTCGATTACGCAGATGGTTTCTGAAAAATCGTGCCACCTTCATGATGATGGAGATGCGTTCTCAACGTGCTCAATACCAGCGAGCGAGTTGGAGGCATTCAGCGCAGATGCAACTACACTTGGAACGGAGGCTATTGGAACAGGCACGCAACTGTTAGAAGAGAAGGGCGGACAACGACGTTGGTACGAAGACATTGATATTACTGATTTGACGCCTAATGAAATATTTCGTCAGATATGGCCCAAACTGAAAAAGCGCGGCTGGAAAGTCACGGGAGGGTCAGGCCTTTACAATTACTACTATTTAGCCCCAAATGTAAAGAAAAAGAATGGGGTGCTTGGTGAGAACATGTTTGGAACGGAGGAGGATGTTGTTGGGTATATTGTACAGTAAAGTTACATTTATATGTACGTGTACACTGTACAGGTATGCCGATTGTTTTATGCCGGTTGTTTTTGTGCTGTGAAAAAGAGCCTTGCTTCAAACGTTTCACTCATATATTATTTATTGATAAAAGAATGTATTTATTTATTTATAAACTAAATATTTATTGCGAGGTGTGAATGGAAACAAGTGCTAGTTCAAAATACAATGCACGTATCGGGGGTTTCCTCCTCATCTGCGTAATCAGCTCCCATGTATGACATCAGCAGAAGCAACTGCTCCCTCGTTTTTTCTATCATGTCACTACCTCCTGATCCGCCTTCTTCTAACCTATCTATTTCATCGAGCGCGCGCGCTGCAAAATGCACAGCCCCGCAGTTTCGAACGAGCAATCGTGCCTCGGTGTGGTACCCGCTTTCAAGAAAACGAGTTAATGCTAAGAGAGTCCACACCCCCGATGCGAGCGCATTCATGTTGCCTGCATTCCGCTTGAGGCAATCGATAACGACTTTAGGAGCGCCCGCGCGGCATAATAGTTCTACATTCATTTCATTCTTCATCGCCAAATTTGCCAGTGCCAAACAGCACAAGCTCATGAGGCGTTTGTGCGCGCCGTATGCTCTTGCTACGTCTAATACAATGCGCGCGCAGCTGTCGCAGTCAATGCGCACGACGTCATCAGATGCGATCTCTGGGGATCCTAAAATACCCATGCACTGCGCCTGGATTTCAGGTTCGTCGATAAGCGCCCGCATGGCTGCGAATAAAAGCGGCAATCCACCACCCCCAATAAAGGCAGGGACAACTCGATTATCTCGTGATGCAAGCCGCGCAAGCGCAAAGCATACATTGCGCTGAAGTCCCAAACAGTTGGGAAACCTGCGAAGGGCATCGGTGAGGATCTTCACGCCACCCATAGAGAAAATGCTGTCTGCTGCATTTGAAATGGTTTTTGTGGCTGCGCGGGCGTTTTTAATGGACTCCTTAGATCCCGATGTCGGCAGAGACGTGCAAAGGAAGCATCTTTCTCCAGATGAAGCAAGTTCCTCAAGCGTGTATGCGACTTTATGCTTTTGGACCACATTTCGATACGAACATGTCCCGCATATCCAGACATCTGTGAGTTCATGCGCTCCTTTTCCGCTGCCAGAAAGTCGCTTTGAAAGCGCGATATGGTCGAGCAGCGCAATGCACCCCTTAACTTGTATAAGTTCATTTTTCGGATTTCTTCGCATTACCTCCACAACATTTTCAACGTCTCCACCTGCCATTGCAGAAGGACGCGCTTTCCCACTTTCTGAATATATAGGCGGAGGTGCAGCACCGCCTCTCTCTTCTGGAATAATAGGAGCAGCATGCAATGCCGCTGGTGGTAACAATGGCTGCACCCGCTTGCTTTGAAGCACTGTCTTTTCTTTCGGGAGCGCTTTAAATATCACTCTTCTCGCGCGCTGAAGTTGCTTCACAACCTCCAAGAGTTGTTTCCTGGTATACAACCCTGCCTCCTGCTCAGCGTCGCCCTTGGAAGGAAGCAGCGTATCAAGGACATGATCTGCAGTGTGCGTATCAAAGTTCGAAAACGCGCCTTCTCTTTTCCGCCTGCATGCAATCCAAAACGAAACGTCTGCCTTGGAAAGCTGAACTTGCATGGCGCGGTGTAAATGTACAAAAAATAGTTGGCCAAAAAAGACAAATTATGCCTGTATCGTTACTTTATAGAATTGAAAGAGAAAAAAGAGACGATGGCCAACGAGTAAGTACGTATCA
>JACLAC010017423.1_pt1 | contig 10670 bp, 4 predicted proteins | sample 8027881 | NCBI WGS metagenome assembly JACLAC01 (sample SAMN15725517, study PRJNA655200) | protist metagenome | isolation source: fluorescence activated cell sorting (FACS) single amplified genomes of... | place: Spain: Blaines Bay Microbial Observatory, Mediterranean Sea | collected 2016-01-19 | reverse complement strand
ATGTCTTCAGGACACTCTGGAGAAGCTTCGCGCTGCCCGCGAGAGACGGCTGGAAATCAAGCACTCGTCTGCCGGCCTGTTTTGGGAGCGAATCGCGAAAGGCACGAACAAGGAGGAGCAGCTATTGATTGCTAGTAATACGGTTGACAAGCTCAAAGTCGAAAGCGAGGCAATGGGCGTGTGGACCAACTACGCAAGAGCCTGCGCAGTCGAAGAGCTCAGACTCCTGAGGAAAGATAGGCAGCAGAAGTGGCGTAAGAGAAAGGAGTTAAATGCGAGGAAGGACAGAAGATGCTTAAAATTTTATTGCGCTGATTGTCGCTGCGTTGATTTAATATTATTCCTTTATATTTTGCACAAACCTATCCTCTGCGATATCATTTTCATCACCGTCCCCACCAGTACTGTTTTCGGGACTACTAGTATTTGAACACCAACAATAATTCAATGACAATATCTCTACCGTAACCACTTAAACTTAATCCTGAATCAACCTCCACAACAATTATAGGCAACGCCTCGGACGAGTTCGTGTTTCGGCGTAAGGAGCTGGCGATGGACGCACACTCGTCGCTCTTGGAGCGGTCAATGCCGCAAGCCACTGAGTTCCTAATCAACGAAGAGTACGGCGACCTGGTCCAAGAGGCCGGAGACTTTGAACAGTGGGGCCTGGATGCAGATGATGTGGCCAGTGTGGAGGGACGGTGATCACAGAAGACACGGCCGCGAAGCCAGGCATAGGACCCTAGCGAGTCTTGGAGTCTTTCTTCAAAGGAGTATACTATTTCAGAGAAGACGTCACTTGTGAAGGTACTTGCTGAATCTTAGATGCAACTTGATCATCTATTTTGACTAGCTCAGTCTGTCACATATGATGTTTGTCGTGTTGTCACATATAGTACTCGCAGCAAGTTGAAGAACTGTCGATCCCACAGGCACCACTGTCGATATGCACCCACAAAGACAATGTTACAGTTGTGGCAATAGAGAAATCGATCTGGAACTAAGTATTTCTTTCATAGATCGTTTGGAGAAGTATGTAACTCTTGTAGGGGTAGCTGTAGATTGATCATATTTGTGGTGACATATCGGTGGTGGTTCTTCTGGGGCAAAGAAAAGTAATCAGTTGTAACGGGAACATAGAACTGTCCAGATCATATGCATGCATAAGGAGGAGTTCATGAGCGGTTGATGATCCACGAATAAATCAGGTTGGGTCACCAGTTAGCGATCATATTACTAGTGTGTGCATTAACCTCCTAAATAGTATCCTTTTACGGAGGTTTCCCACTGAGAGGAGCACTCAGTGAGTACAACAGTCGATTGAAATATATCGAACATCGCAGTCACATAAGCGCTGAATTGTTATGTGATAACGAGGCAGCGTTGACGAACTTGTGCCAAAAGTTTCGACTGATTGGAGAATCTTGACTCTGTTATCGTGCCGATAAGGAGGATTATCATCCGTGTTATCCTTTCTGCGTGAAGAATCAGGTCGGTTCGTTGGCATTGTTTTCTGGTCACAGATTCAAAGAGCGTTGTGACAGTGTGCAGTCTTCTGAAGAGACTTCGCGAGAATGGCATGGTGTTTGTAGAGAGGTGGCAAATTTTCAGGTCAATGCTGATCACAGTGATGGTCACTCCGGAAGAACTTCCGGTGTCAATCGGGTGATCTGTATTATTGCAATCTGTGGAGCGACCCGTCAATCTGTCTGCGAACTATTATCAACTCTATCTTAGACTTTAGTACAACAACGGCGGGATGGAGGTCCCAGGCTTGAGCTCCGTCGTTCTTATACTAAATGACGTTCAACCGAAGAAAATACTGAGTTGAGTTTTAACATTGGGATATCATGACTATGTGAGACGAAAATCGAAATGTTGAATATTTTGTCATCGTTTAAATCAAGTAATACTAATATTATCAAGAATTTGGTGGCAGAAGAAATTCAAAGCTGCATTAGAGGAAGAAATTCAGTGCTGTAGAAGAGTATAACGGACACTGACAGTACTTCAAAATAATAGCTTCACCGGAGATATTCGGGCTGCAATCGGATATCATCCTCATGATGTAACAGAAACATATCGGCATGAATATGCAACAGAAACACTAGAAACCCAGCGACTATCATGCTATTTTGTAGTCGACGTTTTCGAATTGAACATTTATCATTCTTGTGAATTTCATGGGAGCAATTAAATTCCACTTTGACGATTTTGATTCCGAAAAATTTACTGCTCGTTTTGCTGCAAGCAACGCAAGATAATTTGCATCTGTGATCTGCGATGTTGTCAATCTGGTTCGCGTTCTCGCTATACGGGATTATCACTATAGGACTCATGATTTATCAGACGCTAAACATTTTTTGCGATTAATTTATTGTCAATAATTGCTTGTTCGAATCTTGTGACTTGTTAATTGTTTGTTCTCTGTCAATGTTTGTTTTCAAAGCGTCCAAATGTTTGAAATGATGGTCTCGATGTGGTTTTGCACGCGGTCTGTATTTGCAATCCTAAGGTGTAACTGGCACAGTTTTGACTTCTTCATTTTTTCTTTCAATTGTAGCAAGAAATTACAAAACATTGTCAGAAATCTTATTATCACGATTGTAGGAGCGAATCTGACTTAAGGAGCGAAGAGAGTGACATGATGGCACTGATAATGACTCTGAGAAGTTTCTGCAGCAACAATCATGCAGCAACAAGTATCGTCGAGTTAGGCTCAACGACATGACTTGTACTTAGTCAGACTTTAACTTAGTCCGAGGCGATTTTGTACACCTTCGCTGACGGCGACAATTGTGGCACTTTGTACATCATCATGATGTATTTCATCGTCTCTGGATCATCATGTGTGACTGTCTTTCCCTCGGAAAAAATGTGGCCCTGAATCTGATTCCGTAGTTCTAGCCACCCCCGTCGATCATAATGGATTGTCATCGTGCTTGGACTTGAGACTCACATGACGTCGTTTCCTCAGGAGTCCAAAATCGTGACGATGGCCAAGAAGACTAACAAAACAATCCGACAGAGAAGGTGTCTGCGGGCGTCTTTGCCGTCGGGAGGGACGTGGCAAGCAATTCTTGTGGGATCTCTGGCACTTATAATTGGTAATGAAAGTGCAGCAAATACGACAGTGGAGGCTCTGGTGCTGGTGAGGGGCACGACTTTTTTCCGACGTTGTCAGGGGATTTTTTTTCGCATGTTTTTCAAACAGAGATCTGCCTCACAAACTTGACTCGAAACTGTTGGTCATTTAAATTGGTATTGTTCGATAGTCTGACAGTGTCAGATCATTTAGGCTCGAAAAAATCATTGATCAAATAAAAATTCCACGCACAAAAAAGATCTTGATGATGATCAACCAAATCATAAATTCAGGATCATCAGGTTCAGAATCCCCAGATTTCTGAGGGAAGGCAGCTTCGTAGCTGGAATCAGCTACGAAGCTTCGGATCTGGTGGGAGCTTCGGCGAGTTGAATGCGGATCGCCTCTTCCCCCGCAGAGATGAAAATTCTGAATTCGAGGATGGTTCCAACAGGTTACAACCTAGGCAGCAGCTGTTGTCCTCGAGGGAAGAATATGACAATCTCGACACTCGGACACCATTGGCGGACCAGTTTGCAGACGGTGAAAGGACCAGGTACTCGGATAATATTAATTCCGTTACTACTGCAAACCCTTCTGGAGATTCACCGTCGTGGTCGTCTCTGTTGCGGAGAAATAATGAGGATGACTCTGAGGTGGTTCAGAACCTTCGTGCCGAATCTAGTCAGGACCAACTCAGTCCTTCAGTAGGGTACGGAGGCCCAGGGTATATTTCGAATTCCGAAGCGGTGTACACTCCTGTGTATGAATCGCAAGGAATTGGGTCGCAAGGAATCGGATCGTATGAAACTGGATTGTTTGATCCTTTTGAAGGGCTCGAAGAAGGCTCAGAAACGGAACCCTCCGATGAGGCAGCCGACGCAGAATTGGCTTCCTTGCAAGAAGAGATTCGGACTTTGCGCGGGACGTTGGGTCAGCAGGAAAACAGCAAGAAAACAGCCAATAATTTTCAGTTTTCTGAATCTAATAGTAATAGTAATACTATAAACTCTGCTGAGGAAGAGTCAGAGTTAGATGACCCTGCTCTAGTAAGTTCTCCTGGGCGGCCTCAAAGGCTACGAGAGCCTGAGGCTTTTGAAGACAATAATGGTGGCAATTATGCTGCTGCTGGACGAAGTAATACTAACTACGCTCTCCCTCCCCGTAACTATGCCGAATCTGATTGGAACGATGATCGCACTAATGACAATCTTCCCGCTTCAGTCAATAACCATGCAGAATCAACTTTTGTTGATTCCACGTCCAATGACAGTGTTTCCCCTGTCGATAGCAGGCGGTCACTCAGGCTCGACTCAGCGCCGAGTCTCTCGGCGAGACCACCGCAGAGTAACGACCCGGAAGAGCCCCAGGCCCACTATTCTCTGTTAGGCAGGGTCGTGAATTACTTCAGTCCTGAAAGCCGGGGCTCGGAGGAAAGCCGCATCGCCTCCAACACTCCGATAAAAGCCGAGGTTGAGATCCAATCCTCCGATAGTCATGACCGCCAAAATGCAGCTGATTCAGAAACTTCCGAGTTTCCAAGACGGACCTCCGAACACGATGAGTATCAAGTTCAACACGCTTCCAGGAGTAGTATCACTGACGATGGAAGCGACCAGATTCAGCATCCAGGACCAAACTCGAACATTGACGAGGAGCCAGTGGCAAACTCGAATTACTATGTAAATTTGAATACTGTTAACAGTGGTGAATCTGACGATCGTAATACTAATACTAATAGTCTACTTCAATCTCTAGCCGCAAATAACAATGTTAATAACATCAATCATAATGTTTTCTCCTCCGCACATACATCCAGTGGTCACGTCAGCAACACTGAGGCCAGTCCAACGTGTGCCCCTTGCCCTGTCGCACCGGTGTGCCCCACGACACCCGGTCCCTCTGAACCTCCCGGACCACCCGTTCCCACGGCCACGAGAGTCCAGAGTTGCGGGCAAAGTGTAGAGATATTGGAGCAGCTGTATGCAGCTGCTGGTCAAGGAAGTGGTGACAATTTAGATTCTGATGCTGATCCGTTAGATGCTTCCGATCTTCCAGATACTACAGAGGAGGAAAAACATGGTGCCAATCTCCAAAGAGCCGAGGAGGCGGTCGAGGCGTGTTTGCAGGATCTGCAGAGTGGGTTTCGCGAGATCACTTCTGTGCGCGACAATCTGCAGAAAACCTACGACGAAATGCGCGCCCAAGTCGAAGCGAACCAAACAGCTCTTTCTCAGATGGAGGAGGAATTGGCATGTGCGAAGAGGAACGAGACCGAAATCAACGGATGGTTAGTAGATGTGGAACAGATGCTGGAGGGAGTGAGGGAGAACTGTGACCCGCAAGAAGTAGGAGTAGGAAACACAGATTCACCACAGATTCACCGTAGCCAGTATCTGTCAAAGTCGGTGGGGAAGATGGTATGGGGTTCTATGGGAAGTTCGACCGGCGAGGCAGGCCGGCAGGATCTTCTAGGCCATCATGACAAGGTCGCGGCGGACCTTCATTCGTGGATTGATGTGGCACGGGACTGGGACTGCCAGGAGGACGAGGCGAAGCTGGAGACGATGAAAACCGATCTCACGACCCGACTAAACGCTGTGGAGGACAAAATAGCTGTGTTGGAGTCGCAGATCGCAGCCATCCGAGCAGGGCTGGAGGCTCCAGCTATAACTGCGCTCGACCAGTACAACTACGAGAGGAATTACTACTATGAATCTCCTGATGGATCTCCAACTGGAGGTAGAAGTAATCTAACTGATTTTGATAGTCTATTAAATAATGCCAACAGTAGTGCGACGTCGACCCCAGTGATCCAGGAAAAGCTCCAAGATGCGATAGACGACTTGACCGCGCAGCTAGCTTTGATCGATGACTTTTTCGGGAAATTCAGTTTGTGGGGAGTTTGTTCGCCTTCACAGTACCCCGCTCGAACCATGTACGGCGACGGCCCGGGCTACTGGCGCGATTACTTTGCCGAGGGATCGGACCTTCTGGGAGGAGGCCAAAGCAGTAATTCCATAAGCTCTTCCATAAGCTCACCCGCCCTTGAGGAGTTCTTCCATAACCTCTACGGTCGTTGTGCTTTTTCGGCGCAATCACTGCCTGGCGGAATTGGAGATGGAGGAATTGTTACTAACAGTGATACTGTATTGGCTGATGATTCTACCGGCCGCTTCAGTGTGACACTGAACTTGATGGGGCTAGTTAATCAGAGAAATCCACAATTGACACGAGTTCTGTTGCAGAGTAGCATCGTCGATCAGCACGAAATTTTTGTGGCTGCGGCCAAGGAAGCCTTATCCACGGATGACTGGTTAACAGCTTATTATGCACTCGATGTAAATGCGACCGAGGTGACCTTGGTGGAAGAAGACTTGGCAGCTGACAATGACAACAACTCGCTCTTCTGGAAATCCAAAATCACGGCTGCGTTTCGTCTAGTCTCGAGACATCTAATGGCGGCGTCCATCAACAGTCCACCGCTATCCCCAGACTGGCTTCCCGCTGCTACTGAAGACCGTGAGCAGCTGCCGTCAGCAGACCTATCAAGCTTAGTACAAACAGTTCGGAGTAGTTCAACACAGAAGCGAAGCAGTTCCACACAGGAGGTCAACACAGGATCTAGGAAAGCTGTATCTGTGACGCGCAGCCAGGTGGAGCTGTATCGTGCGCGTCAAGTTGACTCACACAGCTCGTCCTCTGGGAGCTACTTGCTTTCTGCTGGAAGACTTGCAGAAAATCTTTCTACTGAAGGAGAAGACTCCCAATTGTCCGCCAAGGACCTGCGTGGTCCTCTTTTGCAGTCTGTGCTGAGGGAGACAATGCCCGAACTCCTGCTCAATGCTGTGAAAAAGAAACTTCGGGAGCTGAGTTTAGACTCGAAAGTGGTTGCTCTTGTGGGTGTGGTGCAGTTGCCTACCACCCTTCCGCCACTGCCTATATCCACGACAGGAACGGCGACAGGAACCGTTACTGACAACGACGCAACAGCTGTTACAACAACGATCCCCGCAGATCATCCCACCGTCCTCATGAATGTGTCCAATGTGACATTCAGTGTGCACACGACTCAGACTCAGGGTGCTATTACCAAGAACCCTACGGATGTTGCGACGACCACGACTAGCGGCGCCGCTGTGACCACTGGGACCGCTGTGACCACTGGGATCGCCGAGACCACTGGTGCCGCTGTGACCACTCCCACACCGACTGAAGGTCGATCATCGACTGAGATTTATCTCAATTTCATGCTTACCGGCTTCCTCGCGATAGGGCTTACGTGTGACATGATCAAATTGCTGCTCTCAGGAATATGCTACGACCTGGCCACACAGCAGGTTGTCAGTGACCCTGAAGCCGCTACCGAGGTTCTTCTGGACTGTATGGCTTTTATGGAGAGCATGACCTGTGAAACGTCGGGCGGTGCTGGTCTGCTGCAGGTTGAGAAGACGAAGAGAAGTTTTAAACAGTTACTCCCTGGAGTAGAGGGCCCTTCGAATAATTCTACATTCTTATCCTCTGGAGGATCGTACACCGAGTACCAGGTTGGGGTCCATGTAACGCTGAAGCTGACAACACTGACAAGCGGCGGGGGATCGCCGGCACTGCGAGCGCCTGAGGCTGTGGCCGCTGCTCTAACTGAGTCCGCCAAGCGCGCACTGATTGAGATGCAAGAGTACCAACGAACTATCGCCAGTGGTGTGATCGGCAGCACGGCCAACTCGATTCCTCCCCTCGCACTTCTACCCCATCCGATCCCCGTTCTGCCTATGGAAGTCGAGTTGCATTTGGACCAGGGGCCGTTTGATTTTGCTGCGATTAAAACCGCGATCCTAGCCGCGGTCGAAGAGCAGATCAGTGCCTCGGAAGGGGATGGAGGAGCAAGAATCTTTATCGCGGGTGGCAGTACTGACGATAGTAGTAGTACTGTCAATAGTAACGACAACGGTGCTATGAATGCCAATGCATCCATTCAGCCGAACCCCCGCCCTGTGGGCTACTCCACAGGAGCGCCTCCTCCGATAAACGAGTTCCAACGACCGAATGTGCTGTATTCATCGCACGTGTTCCACGTCGCCGTCCCGGTGGTGCTGCCGCTGCGCGATGCTGCCAGTGGCGAAACCCTCATCAACAAAAAAACAGAAAGGGCCGTGTTGGCATTGGCTATCGCTGAGGCCTTTCAAAAGAAGCTAAGAGACCCGATCGGCGCGAGTCGGGTGCGCTTGAATCCTAGAGTGGCCAGTTGGAAGCTGCAAAGCGGCGAGGAAGCATTGGCACTGCTCGAGAAGGCGGCCGATGGGGCCGAGAGGGTGCGCAGCGAACAGGAAACGTTTGACCTGCTGTTCGAGAAGTGTGGCAACACCCCCGACGCCGCCTCCTCGGCAGGCCTGCGGTGGGAACACCGCAAAACAACTGAGCTTTGTGAGAGTGCCACGCGGGTGTTGGGGGTCATTGCTACGCATAGTATTACTGCTGGCTGCGGAACTTCAACAGGCTCTGGTGACGCCGCTTCTGGTGATGTACAGGCCGCTGGTCTGACAGAGACGGTGGAGCTCTTGCGGACTTCTTCGCAGGGGTCGATTATTCCTCCCCTCGCCGAGTGGCAGAGGTCGGTGGAGGGAGCTGTGGGTCAGGAGTGCCAAGCGTGGGCTGATGCCAGGAAACAGGTCCGCACAACACTATATAACTCCGCCTTCCCGTCCCCTTCACAGTGTGACGGTCAGACGGAAACCGATTTATTGCGGAAAGCGGAAATCCTAAAAGGCTGCTCACGAGGTATTCTAGTAGCCAGGGCGCAGGCGCTTGGTCGCACAGGAAAGCTCTCGGAGGGGAAGTTGGAACAGGCTCAGGCTGGTGGGAAGCTGCTTGAGGATGACTCGATCATCAGCTTGTGTCAGAATCTGCAGGCGCACGCCACCGACTGCGCCGCCAACCCCGAGACTCAGTTGTTTCTCACGGAAATCGCACAAGTTCTGAAGCACACCAAGGACAAACTGCAGGAAGAGGAACCGGATCTGGTCGATCTTTGGTAAATCCGGTTCCTCTTCCTGCAGTTTGTCTTTGCATGTGTAAGAGTACTCTTCCTCCGGTACTCTTACCATATGCAAGAGTACCAGGTCAGTGTATCATACCAGTCTGCGGTAAGGACATTATGACATTGATATGCAACATGCACTGGCAGTCAAGAGCAGGCATGAGCAGTGTAAGTGACTCGACAATTACTCTCTTTCGGGTGACACTTGAATTTAATAAGAAATTGATGGTAGTACTCTCATAATATAATACTCCTATAGATCATAACATTCCCTTATGATAACACTCCCATATATAATTAGTACTAACGAGTTGGACCGGCGCTACATCATTTTTTGATGGACAGTCATTCTTCGTCACGCTCGATTGAGAATGTCAGTAGTGGTGGTCCGACACTAAAAATAAATGAGTTATGTCTGGCAATTTGAATAAATTTTAGGCAGTTCTCCTCTAAGAATCGCGAATGGTAAGAACTTCGCAAACGATTACCCACGTTTCCCATAATGATAACAAAGCCCACGACCAGTACTAATTTAATATTACGTCGGCACTGCTGCTCCCACCGCGTGACAGTGTCTGTCTGCAGAAATTCAACGAGATAATCGAGTACTGTATCTATGGTTATCTTCTAGGTTTCATCGTGTTTTCTCAGTGTCAAGCTTCTCCAATGCGAGCATACAATAATTATCATCAGTTAACCTGCGTTTCATCATATTGTCATACACAGGCGTCGCTTGGAATTAGATACTAATAGTCGGTTTCACAGCGGCTGCATCGCATCATCACATTCAAACATTGCCATGAATGACATCCCCGGATTAGTAGCACTATACCATTGGCATTGCCATTGGCCTCTAGGTTTTCACGCGAACACACAGATAAATTCTATGAGAGACACTGTGGGGTTGCCGTTTAAACTCACACGAAGACCCAGAAATTTACGTTTAAACTCACACTCACACAACACGCTCCATGAAGGATGAGTCACTAGACTCCTCGGTCCATTTCGACAGAAATTTTGCGGAATCTACTTGATTAGTCTCGCGATGGAGATCGATGTGGCAGAGTTACTTCAATGCCTGCACAACATCAAGGTGTACGACTGCGTAACTCCATTCTGGGGCACTGTTTTCTGACGCCGACTGTCCTGCGACCTTACACAACCTAGGTGTGTTTCCTCGGAATCAACTGCTTCATTGTGTGGATCATATCATTCGTAATTGTCTCCCTTATACAAGATTCAGTCAGCGGCGAGTGGGTGTGGTCTGTAGCCAAAACTCGGAGTGTGGACCCCACTGATCACGTGTGAAATTCAACTCCGTCCCGTCGTCCTTGTTCTGATGCCGAAAGCGCATTGCAAATCGAAGGATGGGGTCGTGCAGATACTTTGAATATCTATCGACAGTTATGAAATATGTATCGTCGTATAGTTTGTGAAATAGAGAATCTCATATCCCACAGCAATGTGTGTCGATACTAAGTGTTGCTATCACACAATTCTTACGATTTCCCTCCCTCTCGCAGTCGGGAGAACAAGAACATAGGA
>JACLAC010009516.1_pt1 | contig 10670 bp, 17 predicted proteins | sample 8027881 | NCBI WGS metagenome assembly JACLAC01 (sample SAMN15725517, study PRJNA655200) | protist metagenome | isolation source: fluorescence activated cell sorting (FACS) single amplified genomes of... | place: Spain: Blaines Bay Microbial Observatory, Mediterranean Sea | collected 2016-01-19 | reverse complement strand
TGCGTAGTAGTGCGCAGCAATGCGTAGTCACGCGTAGTTGTGATTAGTCGTGCGTCGTAACGTGTAACAGTGTGCAGCAGTGAGTAGTAGTGAGCAGTAGTGTGATGGCTTGCCCGCAGCATCCCTACGTGCATGTATGCGTTAGTACGCGCACCGACTCGTGGCACATCCGTGTGCGTATTTGCGCAATAAAAGGTCCTAGCTTTGGCTTACGGCTTGTACAGTGTAGCCGAGCGCGGCTCACTGCGCCACCCGGCCTGAACCAGGACTTATAATTCAGGAACTATACAGCAATTGGTGGGGACGAGTACAGTCGTGGGACGCTTACGCGGATTTCTCGATGAGTCTATAGCGCAGCTGTTGCGGCTATTCCAAGACAACGAAAACAGAGGGGATCGACAGCTGCGGAACGCAGAATGGGAACCTAGACCTTCAAGTAAACGACAACGTCGACATCGCAGTAGGAACGATACAGGAAGCAGTGGGCTGTCACGCCCAAGGCAACCATCCGCTCGGAATGCGTCTAGCAAGCGAGGTCGACGATTGCCCAGTCGAACGCGTTCAGCAAGGGCTTAGTGAGTATGGGGAAGGAGAAGGTGCTTGTGTCGAGCCCGATAAAGAGCAGGAGGACACACGCATAACGTGCATCGGGGAAGGGCGTACAACTGCATTCGGAGGGTATGTCGGAGGCACACTGGCAAGCGCACATCAGACGAGCGACGACCGTTACTATTACGTGTGGACACAGAAGAAGGCGACGACAAACAATAATACTAAGAACGCGGAGGGTAAGAGCTACACGTATGCGGTTAAGCATCGGGGTAACACCAACTCCGTGACGTCATGCGGTGAATTATATGTGATTCGAGGTCATGCGGATTCTGCGGCAGCCGTGACCATATGTGGTAAACACGGGGCAGAACGCTGCCCGGAAAGCAACACTGGCAATACGCGCAAATGAGTATACGACATGTCTGCGAGTGCGGATCCTATATACAACATTGGTGACACAATTTTCAATGCAACACTCGAGGCGTGGACACACGTTTGTCTTGCTTCCCCAGTGGGTAGTTCCATGGCGGGCTCATTCATCGCAGTGGTGGCTCCTGTGGACAGAGGAAACAGGGTTGTAGTTTGTTCCCAAGGGAGCTATATATATGATAAAAAACGACAGCCGCACACACCGCCATTCACAGGCGAGGGCGTATACTTGAGGTTGACATGTGGGTGCCAACGAAGAAGTCGGAAAGGGAACCATACGAATGCTGTTAAATGCAAAGCCAAGGCAGGTCCGAAACCAATGGACCTCGATGCAGTGGAGGTGCCCAACAGACGGGCGGTGCTCGAAGGCAGCTACGAATACGAGAGTGAGGAGGCGTCGGGCTTTTGGTGGCAGGCGTAGAAGGCCCATGTGCTACAAAGCAATAGCAGCTGCAGTCTAGCCACCCAGGGAGGTCTACAACCATACGGCCGACCATGCACCGCGGGGCCATTTTGGGTTAGATGAGATGGACGGGGATGAGGGGCAGGATGCTAACACATGCGCTAATCGCCTGAAGCCGCCAAATAGGGAAGCAGACTTGCACAACCGCACACACATCCCATTTCTAAATTTGAGCGAGCATTGAACAACTGGGGAGGATTAAACTCCCATGCGCACAACACAAACAGCGAGGAGTAGATAGGGGATATACAAGCGACTATGGAATGGGTTACATGTGGATGGCGGGACAATGGTTGAGCAGCGGCAGGGAGACAATACTGACATTACAGCAGGATTGGGCGCACCCATTCTTGCTCATACGGATTATTAAGCAAGCAGGGCGATAGTTGCGGCGCTTGCATCGGCAAAGGGAAATGATGCGTATGCGGTTAAACATGCGTGTATGAGTGTTGGCGTGGCGCGGGCACAATGGCGTTATTGTAAGGCGCGGCCAGGAGAACTCGATAGATTATCATATAATATCGAATACAGAGGAAGACGTCAGTTGATGTTGTAGAAATGAGTCACCCGTTGACGAGTCCCAGAGCAATGGTATGATCGAGCGTGCGAGTCAGGATGTACAAATGCAGGTGCGTAGACTGGCAACCGCACTCGAACGTAGGACAGGCGTTGGAATGAGAAGAGACCATATTATTTCGATTTTGCTAGTCATCCACGCGGCGAATGCGATACATAGATACAGCGTCGGACAGGACGGGCGTACAACATATCATAGGATAGCTGGCAATACGTGTGAGAGGGCTGTGGTGGAGTTCGGCGAGATTGTGTGGGCACTAATGCCAGCATGCAGAGGAGTTACAACGCGGGACTACATGCGGTACGAGGGCATGTGGGTGGGAGTTGTAAGCAAGTCTGGTGAACACATCGTATTGACTGAAGAATGGGGCTGCAATGACACCATGTGATACTGACACATGAGTAGGACAGGTGGAGCCAAACTATGTTAGAGCGGGTGAGGGGATTGCCGTGGGAGCCAGTCCCCGGCAGAGGGTCATTACACATCCCAGTGAAGGTGGCTAATCCTGATTCAGAAGGCGACGTATGATAGGAGGAACTAAGCTATAACGTTTTAGAAAGAAGGAGGCCGAACATAAACGAACGAGATGTGTATACTATGGGGCCCACTCCACGGGTGTCGGGCGTGTACGCAACGAATGACAGGACAACCCCTTCATGGGCGTACCCCCACACACAGCTGAGTGTATAAGGAGACACGCGTCGAACATGTCAAGGGACAAGGACCCTAGGCTTTACAGAGCGTTCGACAACTTGATGCAACATGATGAGGAAACAATGAGGAGGAATAACGCGAACAGGCAGGCCATCACAGCACATCGCCCGGACTTCAGCATCGCTGGCATCGACCTATTGGTGGTCGTGGATCGGCTTGATCAATTGCATCGCGCAGTGGCTTGCGAAACCGGAGGCGTGGGGATCTGCGTGCCCTTGCCGCCCACACGCGTTGCGGGAGTTTTGGGACATGCGGGACTGCGCCTGCTTTCTCAGATGGGTGCAGAGCGCCTGAAGCTGCGTGTGGTGGCCTCGAGGAGTTCGTGAGGGAGATCGGCACGAGCACGTTCAACGAGGTCAACTATATACATGGCGAAGGCCTCACGGTGGCTGAGAAGGGTGTGCTGGCGGATGAGTTCGACGCTGCGAAAGAGTTCATCCTTGTTGAATTCGCGATCCGTTGCATTGCAACATGGTCCAATCTTCCTCTGATGCTATTAGTTATGGTCACGAGGACATTGAAACATGTGATTGCAGGCTTCGTGGATGCGCTCGCCCAGTACGAAGTGCTGGACCCTGGGACAGATGCGACAGATCCGTGGACATGGCTGGCATTGGACAGAGCTGGCCCCTTTGCGTGAGGTTGCACTCGCCATCGTCCATAGGACACACACTTGGGCTGAGGTGCCCGCCCTTGCAGCCTACAGAAACGCAGCGCAGTTCATCCCCGTTATGGAGATTAGCATTGAGCGGCAACACGCCATGCTGCATGGGCGCATTCGCGCAGCACCACACCATCCGATCGCGTTCGCGTCCATCCAAGGCCTTCGGAAGGAGGAGCTCCTCTCTGCTATTGAAGACACGCCGGCGGAGGGAGAGCGTCTCGTTGAGATGCTGAAGACCACACGAACGCCTACGGCCTGTTTGGAAGTTGTCGACTTGCTGGGACATCCAGATGTTGCACAGTACATGGACGCGGACGAAGGGAAGCTCAAGTCGGTGCCCCATCAAGTGGCGTGCGACGTCATCTACCGACATGATTTGACTACGCAGTTCGCCGACTTGCCTGATATGTCTGAGGCACCGCCAGGGCCTCCAGGGGACAGACCCCTGCGTCCGTCTTTGCACTTGCAGTACATGCCAAGAGGAGGCCCCGCCACTCCACCCACACTGCCGCCAGATGGAGCTGGGCTTTCTGCATATGGACCACCCAAACGCATCAGCAAGTGGAGCTGGGGCTTCTGCAGGTGGGCCACCCAGCGCATCAGCAAGTGGAGCTGGGGCTTCTGCATGTTGACCGCCCAGCGCATCGGCAAGTGGAGCTGGGGCTTCTGCAGGTGGGCCGCCCAGCGCATCAGCAAGTGGAGCTGCGGCTTCTGCATGTGGACCGCCCAGCGCATCGGCAAGTGGAGCTGGGGCTTCTGCAGGTGGACCACCCAGCGCATCGGCAAGTGCAGCTGGGGCTTCTGCAGGTGGACCGCCCAGCGCATCGGCAGGTGGAGCTGGGGCTTCTGCCGGTGGACCGCCCAGCGCATCAGCAGGTGGAGCTGCGGCTTGTGCAGGTGTGCCGCCCCGCGCATTGGCAAGTGGAGCTGACGCTTCTGCGCCTGGGCCGCCCAGCACGCCACCAGATGGAGCCGGAGTCTCACACGTTCTTGCGGCCGTTGCAGCGGATGGAATGCAGAACAAGGAGCTGCCAATGCGGTGCGAGCTCGTGAGGAAGTCTGGCATGGACCATTTCAAAGGACACGTGCACGTTGGTGACGTTTATGGTATCAAGCGGGAGATTGCCCTGCACTCTGTCTCGCCCATTCTGCGCTAGCTTGGCACCACTACGGAATATAGCACACACCTTGTTGGAGGATATTGTCGGCAAGAGCAACGAAGGAGCTGCAGCAGTCACTGCACTCCTTGGCATGAGCTTCCAAGCAGCTTCTACGAAGGTTGAGGCAGATACTGGTTACGCTGAGGTGCCTGCTGCTCCTGTTGCCCCCTTTCATCTCCCTCCCCCCCCCCACGGCTTCATCTTTTTCACAGTCAGCAGTGTGAGACACTCACGGCTTCAGGGCTTTAAACGATCACAGGCAGCACCTTCTTTTTTGCGGTCAGACGACATCGTGGTTGTTGAGCTGGCCAGCCTCATCCTGGACACCAGCGCCAAGCTCATTTATCTCTGGGCAGAGCCAGCGGACCGAGAACGATATGTCCTGCTACTTGCTGGGCAAGAGTTGGCCGCCGACAGACTGTTTAGATTGTCTGACTCAGGAGAGAAGCTTTGGTGGGCACCATCACGAACGCCGAAGGTTACGCGCCCATTGATCGACGGGATGTTTGCATTGAAGCAGCTTGTCGACGTGAACGCGAAGGAGGAGTGCAGCACGCGTCTGCATGTTCCCCTCTCTGATGCAAGCAAGACCACAACACATGCTTTTTTTACGGTCATGGAACGTATTGGCGCCGTTCGATGCACAAGTCGGGCAGACACAATGTCCAGCTGGGCTCTTGCCGAAGGCGCAGCAATTCACCTGGAGCCAGTGCTGCACATAACAGGAACGAAGCGCATGGCTGCGGCGATCATAAACGCTGCTATAACCAGCATGACTGTCCTGACTGTTTGTGGGCTGCTGGCTTCGAAGGGCTGGACGCTAAACGCTTTTTCAACCGACGAGTAAGCAGCACCGACCTGACCCTCTCGACGTGGCTAGCCAGACCCCCAACGTCGATTTGGGGTTCGGGAACAATCGCTGCCTGTGCTACACAAGAACTACCTGCTTGTGCTCGCGCAGCTCGACCGTATCAACGTGCCTGCAACTCAGCACTTGGAATCATCAGCGTATTATCAGAAGTTGCTCCCATCTTCGCGGAAGGCGGCCAGGATCATGGACATGGAAGCTGGCACGGGCTTTGGAGACTTGCTTGCCGTTGAGCACCAGGCTAAGACGCGTAAGACACACCACGCTGGCGGGCCGCCACGCGACCATGATGACAATAACGAGGATGGCGCGACGAAGAAGGGCGAGGAGGACCCCACTAAGGGATCGAACCACAAACGAGAGCACCACCCCAAGTCCTTCTCATGGGGAGGAGCGAAGATCACATATTCAGCGAATCGTAAAGGCGTCGCCTGCTTCCAGGTGGCATGTCCGAAATGTAGCAGCCATTACAACTATGTTAGGCCTTCAAGTACGTGCAGGCAACGCCGGGCTATTACAGCAAAGGTGTCAGCGCCGCCCGCTATCGCGCTGCTGAAGACATGGGTGGCTCATGGCGACGAGCTCGCATCCCGGGTGCAGCATCATAACGGAGACCAAACACGAGGAAGTGCCTGATCCTGCGGTGCTTGAAGCCAACATGCCGAATGAAAGGGAGCAAGGTCCCTTGCCTGCGCCTGACGCCGCAGACCATGGACCTGCGCCAGCTGCACGCGGGCGTGGCAAGGGGGGCAAACTACGACGAGGGCGAGGGAGAAGCAGAGGAGGAGCCAAATACAAGACCCAGTGTGGAGCGAAGTTGTTCGCCGCCTCCTCCAGCTCCCATGGAACTTCCAGCAGCAGCAAGGCCAGTTCGTCTTCCAGTGTGGGTCTGGCGAAATCATATTCCTCTTTCACGAGTTCCTCCAGCAGCTCCGATGGGAGCAATTCAAATTGAAGGAGGACTTCACACTATTCGTCAAGCTGTGCTGCCTCATGAATCATTCACACTCTTCGTTCATATTGAGGGAGGTCTTCGCAGTTCCGAATAAATAGCACAGCAACGAATCAAAACACACACTCCCCTTTTGCGACTTTGTACTTATCGATTTCTCACACGAGGCTCCACCCTAACTATTTCCGGCGTTTCATCATGCGAATTGTGCAACAGTGTGAAAACGCGTTGGGGCGACAAAAGCATCTCAAAACAAAAAAGCAGCTGTTGCGGGGAGCAATCAACCAAATCATCACGCAATCACGAGTGTTGGAGGACAGCACCTTAATGAGCTCAAAACGAAGCCTGGGACCCCCCCCCCAAAAAAAACCGCCGAGGGACCGCCGAGGACCGCCGAGGGCCTCCGAGGGCACCCCCCCAAAAACCGCCGAGGGACCGCCGAGGACCGCCGAGGGCTGCCGAGGGAACTCCCCCGCAACCCCCAGACCCCTCCACGCCAAGACATTATGAATAGGCGTCGCGGCCATCGCACGCACCTTCTCGTCCACGAAACTGCGCAACTGCAACGCAGCCATGCGAATATCGATCATGTCTTTGAGAGTTGATGAGCGTTGGTCGAACGGCGGCTCGCCACAGAACTCAGTGCCTGTCCACCTGAAGCGCTGAAGGACAGCCAACGCACGCCTGTCAACACCGGCTTCGCAGCGCTCCTTGTGTTCCGAAAAGAACTTCCTGATGCCCGCCGTGACCTCTCCTGTAGTCTTCTCCCCCAAGAGCAAAGCCCTGCAACGGATCAGAAGTGCCAGCTCATCATATGCGGGAATCTCCAAAGGGGTGGTCTCCTCCACATCCACAATGTCCTTGGCAGAGATAATGGTGACCCAGGCTTCCCGCGACAGCAATATCTCCACCCAGTTCTCCACGCCTTGGAGGTCGCAAGTTGTTGCGATATTCGTCGTGGCCGCAATATCCTGCATGACGTCTTCCAATGCTTCAATGATGCACTGGTTGCCATCCGTGAGCTTCTCCTTCGCGGACACGCGCAAAGGCTTGACGGGTATATGCTTCTTCTAGGGGGGGGGAAGGCCGATGTCTGCATTCACACCCAAACCGTATGCTGCGTTAGGCGCAGGGTTATCCTGCGAAATGCTCGCATGCCCACTGGCGTCGACGGCGAATGACGAGCCTGTGTGCGCGAGCTGCTGAGAGAAGGCGCCACCGACAGAGTCGAACATCCTGTCCGTCAGCACAGCGTGACCCTGAAGTTGTCGATTGCGCGCAGCTTCGATGTCTTCTGATGTGCCGATGTTATACCTGTTGCATTCGAGCTCCACCCGCTTTTCGTGCGAAAGATCAGACTCGCCCACAATGTAGTCCTCCACGTGGATGGGCAAGCGAAGAGGAAGATGGCTTGGTCCTGTGTTGTCCTTGAGCTCCTCCGCGGTGCTGCGATCCAGATCGTTCCACATTTCCTTCGCTGATTCCGCTCTGACCTGCTCGGTCTGCATGCGCAAAGCGTACTCGCCCCACCACATAATTACCGCCCTGAATCCCTTCTTCTGACGCACCGTGTTCACCTGCGCCTCCGTCGCTGTGTAGTAAACAAACTCCTTGCGTGCCTTTCTTGCTCCCTGTGAAGGGCTTTCGGCGTGGACGCGCTCAAACTTGTCTGAGAAAGGCGTCGGCGGCTTGCCGGACTGGTCACGAAGGGTTTCGAAATGATTGAGCGCATTGGCTGCCTTGTCAGCAGCCTCCCTGCAACCACTCGTGCGTGCTCGCTGGAGCTTCCTTATATTTCAAGTGGGTTGTCAACGCATCGGCATTGTTGGCTTGTGATCGTAGCATTCGGCGCTGTTATTGGGCAGATGTTTGTAGACGAGGCCGCACACATTGCACCCATCACTGTTCTTCCAAGGCTTCTTTCTTAATTGCAGGCGAAGGCTTCGCCTGATCATCGGAAAGGCGCAACATGGTCATCCGCCAAAGGCATGATCGCTGCATCCAACGCCAAATTCGTCCATCGTCATAGCCGACAAAACGTGGGGCAGCCTCGCGAATCAGACTGCATAAGCTTGAATGGCTTTAAGCAAACGAGTTACAAGCACGACGCTGTCTTAACGATGTGGATCGTGATTGCAATCTCGTTCGAAGCATGACTTCAACGTGTTAAGATGATATTGCAAGGCGGTCAACAACAACGAGTGGCGTTCTTAACCCTTCTTTCCAGCGCTATGATGGAGCGATGGTGTCCTCAAAAGCCTGAGCCCCCCCACACACGCCAATGCGCGTGAGGAAGTAGTAGATCACCGCAGATCCCACGAAAGTGTCGAGAGGGTTCCCCACCAAGTGCTTCTGCTGATTGGTCGTGAGGTAGCGAAGCGTCTTCGCCACGTAGCACGGTAACTCGCATGAAACCTCCTGCGCAAACGGCGCTCCCATCGCGAGGAGGTGCTCTTTCCCTGGCACGATGCGCATGTCCTCCGCGTGGGTGTCGTCGATGATCGTGCCATGCGTGACCAGCGGCGGTAACGTCGCAGCCCCACGCGTGGCGACTGCTCAACGTAAAAGAGGAAGCTGCCCGTTGGTCCTCGATAAAGCTATTTGCCCCGCATGTGCGAGTCGTAGTTTGCCTTCGTCAACGGCATCAGCTTATGCTCGAGCGTGATGTCCTCGACCAGGCGGTTGTAGAAGCCGTTCCTTGTTGCTCTGATCACCGTGCTAGTCAACAACGCAGATTGCTATTTCATTAAGCTGCACAACCTGAACGAATAAAAACGCATATTGCTATGTCATGAAAGAAGCACAGCATGACACGAGTCGTGGTGGATGGGGTGAATGGCTGGTCAAACGTGAATTTATATTGCATGAACGTTTGTTGGCCACACGTCTGGCGGTGAATGGGATCATACGTGTAGGTACAAAGTCGTCGCCTCTTCGCGACGAGCTTCTTCCATCACGAAGAAGGCGTCCCCGAGCAGCAGCATTAGGCCATTGAGCACTGGTCGAACTCCTCGCGGCAGCCGTGGAAATGGATGTGTGGCAACCAGCCCAGGGTGTAGCGTCTCAAACGTTTCATCGGTTTGCCACCCGTCGTAGGGCAAAGCTCCAACTCAAGCATGTCATGCTTGTCCAAGACCTCCGTCGCGATCAACGTATCTGTTCCTTGGGCCGTAATCGCGTGAAAGAAAATGTCTGGCTTATGCTGTTCAAGCCTGGCGAGAAAGACGTGTCAACTTGAAGCCGTATCGCCTGCAAGCCCTAAGCGGTTCCCGAATGCTGAGAAGTCCGTGCACTGAGAACCACCCTCAAACATAGCAAACGGTGCCCCGCTGGCTGGTATCCTGAACTAGTCGTCCAGATCTGTCGCGTGGGTAAAGCCACACCTGTAGCAATGGGCCTCCTTGCTGAAGACCTCTCCTGAAAAGAAGCGTGCCAAGTACGAACGCATTAACATGATACAGTGAAGCCGCTGTTCCGATTATCCATCCGTTTGTGCTTCAACCATCGCGTAAATGAGCGTCATGGCCTCATCATCTGTATGCTCCTCAAGCGCGCCGAAGACGTGGGAAATGTCGTGAGACTTGCGTACATGTCTGCATACTAGTCGCTGTCACAGGCAAAGATCGTCTTGAACTCCGGGGAAGTGGCACGCGCCATAGCCGTAAACAGAGATCAACAGATCCTAAAACCACTTGAGCATCGTTGTCATGGTCCCCTTGCCGCTGAAGCACGAGTGTAGTTCGATACCACGATTCCCCAAAGCAGAGCGCCGGTCGCGACGTGGTTGGCCATGCAAGCGGTCCAAACCAATGAGCTTCTGCGTGAAGATATTTGGCCACAAAAAGGCATTAATGCAAGTTGTTGGGGCCATCGCTGCAAAGGGAGCGATGTTCGAGGAAGTCGGATCCCCCGATCCGCCGCCTGCGTTTCAACGATGAATCAATACTATGCCTGAGAAAAGCAGCTACGCGGTGAGTCTTTTTTTGATACTGATCAGCCTCCTTCTGATGGAGTTTCTGCCTGTATTCAGTAATCGGGCCGCCCACCCGCACGGATCGAGCGTATTCCCTGAGTCGTGGTTGCTTGTAGAGAACTGCCAGTGGTTGCTTGTAGAGAACTGCCAGCCGCCCCCGCACGGATCGAGCGTGTTCCGGCCCTGTGCGAAAATATAGGGATGCCGTGCGCTCCGCTGGACGGCCGCGCCGGGGAAATCATGCAAAACGGGAAATCATTCCAGAAGCAGTAAAACCGGGAAAAGCATGATTTCATAAACATTTCCGGTGCTTTTCTA
>JACLAC010003093.1_pt1 | contig 10671 bp, 6 predicted proteins | sample 8027881 | NCBI WGS metagenome assembly JACLAC01 (sample SAMN15725517, study PRJNA655200) | protist metagenome | isolation source: fluorescence activated cell sorting (FACS) single amplified genomes of... | place: Spain: Blaines Bay Microbial Observatory, Mediterranean Sea | collected 2016-01-19 | reverse complement strand
AGGCCGCTTGCATGGGCTTGTCATCAGGTTGTCCGAACAACCCCCAAGATACATGCATATCGAGCCGCTCTGATACATTATAAGTTTGATAAGTACCAGAAAATTTGTCCACCAAAGCCATCACGGGTTGAACATGAGATATATGATAAATATCAAAATCTGGAACACTTAAAGGGCTTTCCCCAAAGTGAGGCTCTGCGGACATCCAACGTATAACACATAAACCCGAACCCTTCTGCCGTAATATAAGGTCTTCCCTTTCTAAGCCTTCATCTCCCTCCAATAAAAATCGACTTAATATGTCGTTATCAAAACCACTAGGTAACGAGACTTCACCAGCTAACAATTCCTCTCGATGCAATGCAACAAACACCTCCCCTAACAAAGGTTCTGTTTGCCAAGCATCTTCATATTGCCTGTTACAGACCCCCTGCATAACTCGCTTAAAGCGCGCAGAAGCTCTATTTTCCGGCTTATTTACAGTAGCCAATAACCGACGTAATAACTTGCGCTCCCCCTCTTCAATCCCATCACCAAGTACACCACAATGCAAGCGTTCTTCTAAACCCAACAAAGGTGAATATACATCGTGATGTTTACATAGTAGCGCCAATACACGCGCCTTTAACGAAGTATCATCCAAATCTGAATATGCTTTTTGAAAACGCGCACGATGCTCCGGCGAAATATCCATAATACTGTCGTTACTTCGGCAATAATCATTCGCCCAGGCTTGCGCCTCGCATTCTACACCTAACTGTGGCAGCAAGCGCCTAATGTCCCGTAATAATGCGGGCTCTACTTGTACCGTCGGCGCTAATAGTGTTAATAGGGCTTCCAGATCCTCCGCCTTGTTTTCTTGCTTTTTACTCCCTTTTACCTGCGAACGTAAAGCCTGTAACAAAGGGCTGTTAAAGTCCCAACAGACCAAGTGATAATACTGAGCTAAAGTACTACACCATGTATGCGGTGCAGCCAGCATTAGTACCACTGGGCGCACACCTGCTTTTTTATAGGCACGCCCGAGTTGTAACCAGTGACGTAACAGTACAGAATCCTCTTGCCCTAACGCACACCCCAAATCACTTAAAATAAGTACCGGTGTATTGGGCAATGGCATGGGGTAGTCTTGTAAACCTGCCTGCTGCGCTTGTTTATAACACTCCCCTGTCCAGCGTCGCACCGGTGCCAATGGCCCCCGCTCTAGCTGGAAAACATCCAGGCCAAACGCCCCACGCATTTTAATTACAGCTTTGCATAACTCGTTTTGGTCAGCACGATAAGGTATACCATAAGGGCTGTAATCCACCAAAATATGCGCATGGTGTGCCCAGCCCTGGCGTTGCATTAAAGGCACTCGGTTTAACACTTTACCCGTTGCTAAAGCTTGTGTAAGTTTACCCACATCTACCCGGCGCTGCGCATGTGCCTGCCCTAGTGCTGTGTGCAAAAACGGCCAAAGGCGAGCCCAAGGCACCAGCGGTTGTTGTTTGGGGGGCTTAACGCCTTTTTTGTGGCCTAAATCTGTAAAGGGCTCTGCGGGTTTTTCTGTTTGTTCTGGTTCGGCCTTTTCTATTTGTTTGTAACCTGTTACTCGTAAAAATAAAGGCGAAGGTGTCTCGCTAGCTTGCTCTTGTTGCAGGCTTGGTTCTAGGGGGGCTTTATTTTCCGTGGTATCTTCAGGTTTTGGTTTCGGTTTCGGTTGTAGGCTTTCGACCTCTTCTTTTACCGAGCTTGTTTCAGACAATTCAAACCCAGCCAGTTCCGCCATTACCGCCAGATCCTCTGGCGATGCACATACTTGGCGCATCACCATTAAATCCGCTCGACTAATCGCCCCCATTATGCAGTTTCCTGCGGGTGCTTACATAAAACGAATTCTTTAATATCCTTCAAGGCTTCGGTTTGCTCTTTAACCCCGCCCCCTATGCCCACGACGGCGCGTAACAAATCCAAGTACTCTGCCTGCCCCGGTTTAGAAAGGCCATGGTTATCTGCTACTTCTCGATCTGCCACCAATTGCTCAGCAGCTAGTAACAAAACTTCGTCATCACATTCAGGAAAGTGCACTTTGCCGCGCTCGACTAACCACTTCTGCAACTCGTCACCTTCTGGCAAATGCATATGCAATACTAAACACCGCCGTAAAAATGCTGCGGGTAATTCTCGTTCCTCATTAGTGGTAATAATTACCAAGGGGGCTGGTACACCTTTTGGTACTTTTACAGAGGTTTGCAAGTAGGGTACTTTAAACGCCCCATTGCCTAGAGTCTCTAGCAAGCCATTGGGTAAATCGACATCGGCTTTATCAATCTCATCAATTAGCACTACCCAACCGGCTTCTGTCATTTTTTCACAAGGCATCGGGCCGCGTTTTTGAGAGCAATCATTATACTGATCTTTGGCAGACTTCCAATCAAACGCCCACCATAAAGCACCAGGGGACAAAAACTTGGTGGCTTCTAACTGCTTATGGATATCTTCTGTTTTGGCACTACTTAGTGCTTGTGCTTCCCCCAAACGGGCAATCGCATCGAAATGCCATTGTAAATCTTGGCATTCGCTTCGTGCATGTACGACCTCCGACACAAACGCTCGCCCCAATATTTGCGCCGCTGCGTGAGCCAATTGGCTTTTACCCGTGCCGGGTTCACCGCGTACTAATAAAGGGCGCTTTGCATGGTATGCGGCTTGTATTGCGAGGATACTTTTTCTGTCGAAAATGTGTTTGGTGGCTGGCCAGGATTCCATAGCCTCTAGGTCAATCGTCTCACCAATGTGTTTCTTAATATCTAAATCGCTCATACGTAATCTCTTTTATATCGCATTCTTCACGCGAAAAAACTCTTGAATCTGGACACATAGTTTCGTTTCACTGATCATAATCACATCCTGCTCATCATTCGTTCTAACAATTAATCTTTGTAAGTTCGGCAGTTTTCTGAAAACAAAGTTGTACACATCGGCATCAAAACGATCACCATCTTCGTAATGGTGCTGGTCAACTTTAATGTAAATCGCTTCGCCATATTCGCGTCTTTCTTCTATGGTAGAATCCAGTGCTTCATAGTCCTCCTCACCAGTAGGAAAGCCAATTAACTGCCTAGTATCACTAGGAAACACCTTATTCCAAATATTTAAAATAACCTTGTTCGCTTCATCTTCTACATTAACATTCTCAAAACCAATCGGATTGGTATCTACATAATTGATGCCAGGAATGGGGCGATTTTCAGCTTCAAAGTTAAACTGTGCCGCATGTTCATTTAAACGCGCCACCGCCACCTCTCTTGTAGCCGCCTCCCTCGCGCATAAGCGAATCTCTGTGATCTGCTTAGCACTGGCGCGATACTCACTTACCCAGTTTTCTCTAACCATCAACAACAATAACCAACCTAATATGGTCTCTCCAGCATTCCCAATATCTATTTTTCTTTGCTTATCAGAACATAGCTTGCGTGAATCTCTAATAGCAATTCGTAACAACCTAATCGCTGGCACTACATCTTGTGCTGCTTTATCGAGAAGATACTGCAGCGGATCGACCCCTTCAGCAATATCAGAATACTTTTCTTGAATGGCAGATTCAAAGCATTCTTTCAACGCTTTCATATCGGATGCGTTAAGCTGATTTTGAATATTGAGAACGACCTTTTTATGGATATGGCTAATCGGGTTATCTTGGGGCGAAGTGTTTTGATGGGGTGTATGCGAGACTGGAGTTGGGGGTATTGTATAGCTGGCCACCTTCACCGCTTCAGTCGCCCCATCCTCTTTCGGCTTAAGCCGATTATCAGGAAAATATTTATAAGGGGATGGTTGCCCTGGTGGTATCACCCTGGGCCAAACTCGCGCCATCACCTTCCCTTGAGAGAACGACAACACACCCAAACTGTAACCATGGGAACGCTTCTTTTCATTCTGTTCCTGATTACCGTCATAGATATTAAAACCATCCATCCCCATTAATGATGCTGCCTGAAAACAACGCCGTTCATCATCCTCACCATTATTACTCCACCGGGAAAGATTATTCTCATGCATGTGACCACACAAATGAAAGCAACATTTTTGTGGATGCATAATAACATCATAAGCATCTTTCCCCCGTTGCGAAAACCAATCCAAAGGATGATGTGTTAATAGTATATTGGTAACATTACCATCAAAGAACTCATCATACCCCTCATCAAAGCGAGACAGTTGCGAACGATGCAAATCCAAAAGACCTTTATAGTTTTTACTGCCCAATTGCAAAAGCGCACTATTAAGGCCAACAATCCCTATTTTATGCTCACCGCACTTCAGGCTAACGGCAAATTCTCCCGGTAATATACCCACTTGGCAATTCTCTGGTTTTGGGAAAATATCAAAATCTCTCCACCATTTTTGATAAGCTTTAAACGCTTTGGTAACCACAGAAAAAAGAGTTTTATCCCGATCCCAAAAAAGTTCACGTACCTTGGAGTCATTATCCCACCGATCAATTAAAGCGCTAACAGGTGCGCTTGCGGAAAAGCTCTTAGTACTTATCTTAGGTCGCTGTAAATCATGATTACCAGGAATTGCCAAAAACTGAGGCTCAAAGGGTCTGCCAATTTTCTTTGAAATCTTGTCGCGTAAATACCGAAAGACCTGGTTGACCCCACCAAACTCCTTAGCAGTCCCACGTTGAACCAAATCACCAGTAAAGAAAATCACATCGATATTAGTCTGATGCTTTTTTATCCACTTAGCCACATCTTCGACCAAAGGTTCCGTCACCTCTCGCCAATGACCCTTAGACCAGTCCGCCCCCCAATGCAAATCCGTCAAATGCAACCAAGTAAAGCGCTCACCCGAACGAATCGTAGGCTTCCCATCCACACCGGCACCTAAATCCACCTTTTCCCCAGGAGACACCGTCACATTAACCACCCCAATATTAGTTTGCGGCCCCGCCACCACTTGGTTCTTTTGATCAAACTCAGTCACACAGCCTCCGCGTCGGCTAACCCGTAATACCCCCATAATAAAGGACGAGCCACAACACCAGCAAGCCAATAAACTCCCAAACCCGACCCAATTTTGTCAAGAAAGGTCAATTCACTATAAACAGTAACCCACCAGATAACACCTTAATCATCCTTTTGGCACAAAACAAATCAATAATAAAAACCTAGCGCCTTTGGCACACTCCCTGCTTTAAAGCCATTAACAAAGCAAAGCATCATCTCACTTGATGCCTTCGTCCCATAAGGAATTGAACCATGAGCATAAAAACATTAACGCCCCTATTTTTCGTCTTGGTATTACAAGCCTGCGGTGGAGGAAACAACAACAGCGATATTAATCTAGCAGAAATACTCGCGATTAATAACAACAATGCCCCAACCGTAAAAGTAGCCGATATTACCTTCGAAGACGAAGCCTTACAAAGCTGCTTTGATGATGCCGTTGCTAAATATGCTTGGGAAACCGTAAACGAAGTCACAATATTACAGTGCTCGTTCAAGTCTATCGAAAGCGCCCAAGGGATCGAACAATTAACCGCCCTAGAAGATCTTTCCATTCATGGTGGAGCACTTTCCAGTATCGACCTAAGCACCAATACGCTCTTGAAAAGCCTTGATCTATCATGGAATAATTTAACCACTATTGACCTTAGCCGAAACCCCAACTTAGAATGGATAGATGTATACCAAAACCAATTCACCGATATCGATGTTAGTAATAATGCCTTGTTAACCGGTCTGAGCCTTTCTAACAATAAGCTAACCGATTTAGATATAAGCAACAATACCGCGCTCACCTATCTGAACTTGGACAACAACCTATTAACCGAGCTGAATATAAGCACCAATACCAAACTTATCCATCTAGGTATGTGGAATAACCGTTTAGCCACTATTAATACAACAAATAATACCGACCTTACCAGCCTATACCTTTCCAATAACGAACTCACCCAATTAGACCTAAGCACTAATACCGCCCTCACCTCTCTGTTCTTAAATAGTAACCAACTAACCGACTTAAATATAAGTGCAAATACCGAACTTTATTACATGGATGTAGATTTTAATCAACTCACTCACATCGACATTAGCCAACAAACCATGCTCGTGAGTTTAAGCCTGGATAACAACGACTTAAACACCATCGACGTCAGCAGCAACATAGGTTTAACTAATTTAAGTATTCGCGCCAATCAACTCTCCGAAATCGACGTAAGTAATAACACCGCCCTATACGAGCTACTACTAGAGAAAAACCAAATCACCGACATCGATATCACCGCAAACACCCAACTAGAGCAGCTATCCATATGGGACAACCCACTATCGCCCAGCACACAAGAACACCTAGACCTTATTCACAATTCGAATAGAACCTGGATAATTGATTAGAAAAACGCATAGTATGTTAAGCCTTGGGGCTTTACAGACTATACACCCGGTTTAGCTCGACACAGTCAGAAAACACTATCTATACTCAAAAAAGCATAGGTTCCTAACTTAACCCATAAACTAGGACAACCGAGAAAAGAGTAGAGGCAGGCAATGGCAAAATTTGGAGCAATTTACCTAACGTTCGATGACGGCTCAATCGACAAAGTCACCACCATATCGGACACACTGGTGAAAAAGGGGTACTTGTTTATCGTACGGTACTTCGATCAAAAACCCTGGATTCAACTCTACGTAGAAGAGCCCGAAAACACCGCCAAATATGCCCAAGAGATCTCCAAAATCTTCCCCGAACGGCACGTAATAGGCTTAACCGCCTACACCACCTCGGATTCCGTGGCCTTTTGCGACTACCACAACGGCGAAGTGGCGCGTTTGTTACAGTCTGGCTTCGACCACGACCACGCCTGGGACAAAATCGAAGGCGAACCCCAAGCCTGGGAAAACGAGATTTTGGCCGAGAAAACCGTCGAAGTCGGTAGCGAAGGCATGGCAACGGTGGATATCGAACGCATCGGTCAGTGGTTTGATATGCCAGGCTTTGGCGTACCCAATGTGGGCGAAGACTGGACTAAAGAGATTTTTAACTAAAGGCAGACTCCAAACTTAGATCGACTACTCCCGCCAAGTTGTGGATACCTGGTTATGCCCGCAAAAAACAAAAGTGACAATCCATTTAAGGGAGTAAACCCCTTGGGGGATAGTGTCGAAATATACGAAATTTTAGAACAGATAGTCGAAACCAAACAAGGGGTAAAATGTAAAGGCTATAAAGGCATGACCCCCTTGCATTATGCCGCGTACCTAACACGCAGTTTCGAGTTAAACAAAATAGAACCCATCATAGAGCAACTCCTAGCGTTGGGAGCCAATGTCGGCACTAAAGACAGGGAAGGGAAACTCGCATTCGAACACCTAAGCGGTGCAAAATCCCTTAAAGCGCTTCTCACGAAACTTACACCTAAAACTAAAAAAAGCTCCCCTAAAGATAAAGAAACCACATTGCGTATGCTTTTTGAAGCCATTTTTCTTAACACAGATAAAGTGGATTCAGAAGATCCCGATTGCTTAGCAGTGCTGGAATCCATTGTAGATATTGAACAATATGAAAACCTCTACCTAGGTGGCGATAAACTCATTCACACCGCTGCCTTTAGTGGCAATATTGTAGCCATTAACCACATGCATAAAAAAGGCTTCGATATTCATGGTAAAAATAAAAGCTTTCAACCTCCCATTATAATCGCTGCACAAAAAGGATACGTGAACACGCTATCTTTATTGATCGCCTTAGGGGCCAACCCGAATGCCATTGGATATAGAGGGAATACACCGCTGCACGAAATCGCAGGGTCGTATATTTCGATTAAAAAAAATGAAACGATTAAAACATTGATCTCATTGGGCGGGGACACCAAGCTTTACAACAGAGCAGGTGACACACCTTTGCACAAAGCTATTATTTGTGGAAACCTGACAGAAGTAAAAAGTTTCATCGAAAACGGTGCAGATATTAACTTTCCAGATAAAAACGGCTTTACACCATTAAAAGTAGCACGAGAAGAAAAGGTCAAAGACTCCATTGTATCCTTTCTTCTCGATCATGGCGCAGTCGAGTCATAGAAAAAGCCCTGGAAGAGCCCCCCTAACCATTAACCACCATAACATCCTGAGTCAAAGCCTCAATCACCCGAGCCGCCGTATGCCCCCGGCGCGAAGCCACCCCAGCGGTGTTTCCCGAAGTGCCCATCACCACCAAATCCGCGCCAATACCTTGGGCCACCATATTCACCGCCTCGCCAGTGGCGCCCGGCATAATATGCAGGTTAGCCTCGGCGACATCCGCATGCATAGCCAATTGCTCACGATCCGGGTAACTCGTGGCATCCAGATAAGTGTTCACCACATGAAAGTCTGCCTGGTAATGGGAAGCCACCTCGCGCCCCCACTCGATGATACGGCTATTAAGTTGTTGCTGAAAAGCCTGAGTTCCTTGAAAATTAACCGCCGCTAACACCGTAGAACGTTTTTTAGAGGCTTGCGGTTGCACCAACACCACCGGACACGTCGCCATCTCCAGTAACCCCCATTTGGCATCACTAAAGGTAAAACGCGACAAATCCGAGCGTTCGTGAACGGGCAAATAGATGCGATCGGCACCAAAGAATTTCGACGAACGTAAAATGGCTTGCTGCCAATCTCGGCTCCAAGACATTTCCACCACATGATCGATACCGGTAGCGGCCAAGGGCTCGTAGATGGTCTCTTCAAACCAATTATTCTCGCGGAACAAACGGTCATTCACCGCACGGGTATCGGTCGCCGCCGGGTCGACCGCAATAAAGACCTTAAGTTTGGTCGGGTCGGAATGAAAGCGAGCAGTAGTAATGGCACGCTCTAAAGCCACCGGCACATCATCTGTAGGGTCTACAACGACGAATATTTTTCTTGTATTGGGCATTTATTTTATTGTTCCCATAAACCTTATAACACATAGGCATAGTTTGACCGCTCAAGCATGATTAGTATGCAGCAATACGATATAAGGCGACATAAACGCGACAAGCAGAAAACCCAGCGCTTACACTTCCTTATATAATGTCGCTTATATATAACTACTCGCCTCAAGCTCACGGACGAACCCCATCCTATTGCTAGCCGGTGCTCACGAACGATTGTGTCAAAAATGTTAAAAACCCTGCGGGTTAAACGTTTAACTTTTTGCGGCTATTCGTTAACTTGATCACATACAGCTAGCACGGGAAGCGAGTAGAGTAATAATAAGAACGCTTCATCCCTTTTTACATTTTACTGACGTTACGGTGACTCAAATGGCTGGCCACTCTGGTATAAAAATAAAATTAAAACAGGCACAGCGCCTGTTAACATACTCCCTTCGGATAAGCGGGCTTACCGCAACCGCACTTATGACCGCTTGCGGCGGTACAGAAACGCCCATTATTGGGCAAGCACCCACGGCAACACCCACGCCACCTATTTCCGTCGAGCCCCCTGCTCCACCGGCACCTGTACAATCGCCACCGGCGCAACCAACACCTGCTGTCACCTTAACACCCATACCCACCGCTTCACCGGTAATCGCTCCTACTCTCCCTCCGGTCATCACAGCAACGCCAACACCTCCGGTGATCGTTAACACGCAAACCCCTGCGCCCAGTCCTTCCCCTTTTATAACGGTTCCCCCAACAATTACCCCAACACCTTCGGCAACACCAACAGCCATTGTTATGCCGATTATCGAGGCTGAAGCCAACGACGCAGAAACCAGCACGCAATTAGTCTCCGATGGCAACGCCGTGGGGTATTTCGATACCGACTCCAATATAATGTTTAATAACGTTAACTTTGGCGACACGCCTATTATGGGTGTTGTGCTCCAAGTGGCCAAAGGCTCCATGGGCGGCCAATTGGATATCCGTCTCGACGGTGTAAACGGCGACACCATTTGTTCGATATCCCCGACCCCGACCGGCGGATGGGAAAGTTACGAGCCACAAACAGCCAACTGTAACCCCACCACCGGTATACACGATGTTTATATTGTGGGTGTAGAAGGCATGGGCATTGCCAATATCGACTTCCTACAATTTACCGTCGACGGCGCCCCACAAGCCCCCTCCGAATTGGTAGTGAACATCACCGGCGAACAAACGGCCAGCTTAGAGTGGAAAGACAACGCCGACAACGAATCCGGCTTTTTAGTTTTTTATTCTTCCAATAATCGCCAGCCCGAGCAAGCCAACATTACGCTCGACGCGAACACCACTAACGTCGACATCGACGGCTTATTAGAAGACACTAACTACACGTTTTGGGTCACCGCCTACAACGACACCGCCGTTAGTAGCGTGAGCACCGGCACAGGTAAAACCTTGGGCGGCGAGCTTCCCCCCATCGACGTCGCCGATAACACAAAACTGTGTATTTTCGATTACGACTTAACCCTGTCTAGTAATAAGTGCCCCACAACAGAAGGGAAAAACGAGTTCAATTGCCGTATTACCGACGCTGTCACTTTTGGCTGGCGCGACCAATGCCTGGCCGTCAATGCCAGAGAAGCCATCGCCCGTTGCGTCGCCAATAATGCCTACATCGGCATTGCTAGCCATGCACCGCTCAATAGCGACTTTAACGATAAAGCCCTGCCTATCGTCACCGAAAATCAGTTCCCCGAATGGACCAACTCCCCGCATTACAACGA
>JACLAC010014332.1_pt1 | contig 10674 bp, 11 predicted proteins | sample 8027881 | NCBI WGS metagenome assembly JACLAC01 (sample SAMN15725517, study PRJNA655200) | protist metagenome | isolation source: fluorescence activated cell sorting (FACS) single amplified genomes of... | place: Spain: Blaines Bay Microbial Observatory, Mediterranean Sea | collected 2016-01-19 | reverse complement strand
AATCTTATAATTCCTTCCTTATTTGAGATTTTGCTATGGGATCCTGGTCCCACTCCTAAAAAATCACCAAACTGCCAATAATTCATATTGTGTTGGCTTTCATAACCTGGCTTTGACCAAGAAGAAACCTCATATTGTTTATAACCATTTTTTTCTAGAAGGTTTTTTGCAATGAGTTCCATTTTTTCGATCTCTTCTTCACTTGGAAGCTTAAGCTCTTTTTTATAAAAAATAGTATTTGGCTCGATGGTCAATTGATACAAAGACAAATGATTTATATTGGATTGAATAATTCTTTCTAAATTTGCAGTAAATGATTTGGGTGTTTGTTTTTCAATACCATAGATTAAATCAATTGTTGAATTAACTCCCTCCAGCGCTTGGGTTGCCCTAATAGCAGATTCTTTATCATGATTGCGCCCCAATGCTTGCAACTCTTGGTTGTTATAACTTTGGATGCCCAACGATATTCGATTGATGCCTGCCATTAACAATTTATCAATCTTATCTCTAGAAACATCATTAGGATTCATTTCCAATGTAATTTCAGCTTCTTTAAATGAAAATTTGTCTTTAATAGAATCTAATATATGTTTGATTGATTCGGTGGAGGCAAGAGAAGGAGTGCCTCCGCCAAAATAAATAGTTTTAAATTTTCTACCAGCTATTAGATCTTTAGATTGATTTATATCTTTAATGATTGTCTCTGCTAATTTTGCATCATTGCCATTTACAGGATCAGTAGTTATAGAAAAATCACAATAGGGGCACTGTGTTTCACACCAGGGCAGATGAACATAAAGACTAAGAGGTATTTTATTCAGAAGCAAAGCCTTTAATCTTTCTTGTTAAAATTTGAATAGCTTTCCCTCTGTGGCTTAGCAAAGCTTTTTCATCAGAATCCATCTCCCCCAAGGACACATTACTATCTTTTGCATAGAACATAGGGTCATATCCAAATCCATTGCTTCCTTGCATTGTTGTTTTTATAGAGCCTTCTATAATTCCAGTTGCAATTAGGGGGAATGGATCTGCAGGGACTTGCACCAGAACAAGCACACATACAAAGTATGCCTTTGCTTGATTTAACTCCAACTTTTTAAGTTCTTTTATAAGATGTTGCCTATTTTCTTCATCAGTTGCGTTCTCATGTGCATACCTAGCTGATCGCAATCCTGGTAAATTATTTAAGGCAGGTACTATCAAGCCTGAATCATCTCCCAATGACGGCATGCCAGAAGCTGTATTTGCTACTCGAGCTTTTTGCAGGCTATTTTCAAAGAATGTCTCGCCTAATTCCTCCTCAGGCGTTATACCCAAAGAGCTTTGTGAGATGATGTTAAAGTTCGGCAACAGCAGGGCAAATTCTTTTAGTTTGCCTTGATTATTAGTCGCAATAACGATGGTTGCTTGATCAGCCAATGAGATAGACTGCTTGAGCAGCAAATAAGTTGGGGAAATTATTAGCTAGCCACGATGAGCTGCCTCTACGATTTAAATAGACCTTCCTTTTAATAACAAAAGATTCATCGCTACATAACTCTTCAAAATCTGTAATTGTACAAAGATGAAGATTCTTTGTTTCATACCATTTTGCTGGAAGTTGAGCTGAGGAAGGCATTTTGCCATTTAAAATACCCAATCTAAGCTCCCAGTTTCCAAAATTAGGCAATGTAATCACACACTCATTTGCAACTTTTAAAATATTTCTCATTGCATCTCTAGGTTTTCTTAAGCACTGAATGGAGCTAGCCATAACAGCAACATCAAAACCCATGCCTTTGTAGTTTTGGATGCCAGCATCAATATCTTGCTGAATTACAGATACACCATTAATAATACAAGCATTAATTTTTTCTGGATCATTCTCCACTCCATAACCATTCACAGATTTTTGCTCAGTTAATATTTTAAGAAGAGCACCATCCCCGCATCCAAAATCCACAACCTTGGAGTTACTGGGTATCCAATCAAGAACAATTGATTGAAGCGTGCTATCCATTAGAATTTAAGAAGTTTTTCAGCGCAGCAGCATACTGATCAGAATAAAAAAGAAAACTGTCATGACCGTAATCACCATCAAGCTCTATGTAGGTGCTATCGATACCTGCCTTGATAGCAGACATTTGGATATCTAATCCATACTCTTTTGGAAATAGCCAATCAGAGTCGAAAGATGCAATGAGCAATTTAGCTTGAATGCTTTGAAGACATTTCACTAAATCATTATCAAAATCTTTTGCTGGATCAAAGCTATCCATAGCTTTGGTCATAAGGATATAGCTGTTCGCATCAAAGGTTTTAGAAAATTGTTCACCTTTATACTGCAGATAATTTTCTACTTCATAGTTTACGTCTGCGTCCATCTTATTTTCTGGATCTTGCAACTTTCTTCCAAACCTTTTGCTCATATTAGATTCAGATAAATAAGTTATATGACCAAGCATCCTTGCGGCTTTCAATCCTTTCTTAGGCGATTCACTTTTTGCCAAATAATCACCATTATAGAAATGTTCATCTTTTTTGATTATTTCTCTGGCCACTTCATTTAAGGCAATATTTTGGGTACTGATCTTTGATGAAGCAGCAATAATCGCAGCCTTTTTAACTCTATCAGGGTATGAAATTGTCCACTGAAGTGCTTGCATTCCACCTAAACTCCCGCCAGCCACCATTTCCCAGCAATTAATTCCAAAATGATCAGCTAGTAATTTTTGAGTTTCAACCCAATCACTGACTGACACTTCAGGAAAATTTGCGCCATAAGGTTGGCCTGACTCAGTTGCAATAGTGGTCGGCCCAGAAGAGCCATGACAGCCACCGATATTATTGAGGGACACTACAAAAAATTTTGCTGTGTCAATTGTTTTACCTTCTCCGATTATTTCATCCCACCAACCAGATTTTGTTTCTCCATCGCTTGTGCCGGCTGCATGGTGATTACCAGAGAAGGCGTGGCAAACTAACACTGCATTATCTTTTTCTGAGTTGAGTTCACCATAGGTTTCAGTCATTAATTCAAAACCAGATAGGACCTGCCCAGATTCCAAGGTCAAAGAATCTCCAAAAGATATTTTTTTGGATATTGTTTTCATAGCAAAGAACGAATAATTTGAATGAAAGAAGTGTTAATTAGATTTAGCACAAGCAACCCAATAATGGGAGTAAAATCTAAGCCGCCCATAGGGGGTATAAATTTCCTAATAGGACTCAAAATGCCCGCAGAAATTTCTTCAACAACTTGTAATAAGGGGTGGTTATTTCCAGGAGCCACCCAACTTAGAACCACTGAGCCGATCACACAATAAAATAATATTCTAAATGCAGAATTTAAAACATCTACTACAGAAAGATAAAAGAGGGTTAGAGTTTCGTAACCAGATGAGTAGGCAAGATAAAAAGAAATAAATTTTAGTACTAGGGCAAAAGCAATTGCTGCAAATAGAGGTGGCAAAAAGAAGAAAAGGCTTTTTGAGATTGGCTCTAGATAAGTCGCAAATATTTTAACTATTGGATTGAAGTAGTTAACCCGAAAAAGCCGAAACACTGACAAGATAACAAAGGCATAGCTAGCAAAACCTAAAATTACCGCTACTGTGCTAGTCATATTGTCTTAAAGTACTGCTTATTATTTCTCATTACTAATCTCAATGGATTTATCCTCAGCGGCCTGAAAAGCATCTAGCAAAATCTTATCAAAATTATTCTTTTCAAGTGATTCCAAACCTGCCTGAGTTGTTCCTCCCGGAGATTTTATCTTATTTATCAAGCTTTCAAAATTCTGCTCTTGAGAAAATGAGTCACCTAAGCTGCTGACAAAGTCTTGAAACATTGCCTTGGTAGTTGGTTGATCAGTAGATGCTAATTTTTCTAACTCCTGAAGATAGGTATTAAGCACTTGAAAAAGAAAAGCTTGGCCACTTCCAATGATGCTAGTAAATCTATGCATTTCATCTTCACTTTGAAGCGTTAAAACATGTCCAACTTTACTAAATAAGTTTTTTGCAGTCCTGAATGCAGCTGAGTTTTGATCCTCGGCATAGATAGCTGTTATACCTTTTCCAAAAGCACATGCTGTATTTGGCATTGCGCGAATTATGGCATTGGGCTGTGAATACTTTTCTATGCCAATTCCTGCAACCACACTTAATATAGATGCTTTGGGCGCCATCTTTAAAATACTTTTTTCGGCGCTTAAAGCGCCCTTAGGTTTTACCGCCAGTACAATTAAATCAAAATCTATTGAAGCTAAGTTTTCTAATTCAATGATTTGTAAATTCTGGCTTTTTAGTGATTGAACTCTTTGCTTATTTCTTTCAATGCAAGCAATATCAGAAGATGCAATGCCGCTTTTCAATAGCCCATCAATGATCGCTTGTGCGATGTTACCACATCCTAGAAAACAAACTTTCATGATCTTTTGCCTAACAAGCTCTCGCCAATTCTTATAATTGTTGAGCCTGCTAAAATAGATTCCTCGAAGTCGCTCGATGTTCCTAGGGACAGGTGAGTACAATTAGGAAATTTAGATAATAGCGATTTTTGCAGGCCCATTATTTTGTTCATAGTATCCATTTTAGCTTTTTTCGAGGCATTAATCTTAGGCATAAACATCAAGCCCTCAAGCATCAAGTTTGGATAATTGGCCACGAGTCCATTTATAAAATCAATAGTTTCTTCTGGAAGAATTCCTGATTTAGATTCTTCTCTATCAATATTAACCTGCACCAGCGCATGAATTTTTTTGCTTTCAGTTTCTAATGCATCATTTAGCTTCTTAGCAATTTTTTCCCTGTCTATTGAGTGTACCCAGCTAGCATGTTTGGCAATTAAGCTTACTTTATTGGATTGGATGGGGCCTATAAAATGCCAAATAATATCCTTGGGGCATGCAGAAGATTTTTCAGCTAATTCCTGCGCATAATTTTCCCCAAAATTATTTATCCCAAGTGCGTAGGCTTCATTTATAACATCGATAGATTGAAGCTTGGATACAGCGACCAGTTTTATCTCCTTTTCAGATCGTTGAGCATGATGGCAGGCCGTTTGTACCTTGCTAGAGATTTCTATGAGTCTTTCTGCTATACCTTGGTGCATTTCTTGTAGATAAGAGGCTGTCTTCCATTTTTCATGAGCAGCTCTCTGGCATTATTTACTTCAGATTTGTTTAAATACGGACCAGACATAACTCTAAATAATGGTTTGTCAGGTTGCTTTGAGCTAAATGTTTTTTCAACATAGGATTCTAAACCTAAAGATAGTAGGGAGCTAAGTTGTTCCTGTGCATATACTCTTTTCCCATACGATTCAATTTGGATCAGGTACTCACAGTTTTCTTCAACAACTATGCCTTCAAGTTCAATTAGCACCGTATCTTTTGCTAACTCTACAGGGTATAAAAATTCTACTGTTGGATTGCTGACATTGCCTCTTATATTCACAACATCGGTTTGCAGTATCAGATTTGATGCAAATAGAAGCAGTATACTTAAAGCAGCAATGATAAATAAGTGTTTTATTTTTAGTGGTTGATTAAGCTCTCTTTTTGCGCGTAAAGAAGTCTTCACTCTTTTAGCCTTTGGCTTATTTATGGGGTGTTTTTTAGCAAAATCTTTCACATTAATTACATGCTATTTAAAGGCTCAATGCCCAACAATTCCAAAGATGAAGCTATGACAGATTTAACAATGATTAAAGCTCGCATAATATTATTTTGCTCTGATTCTTTTGCATTAAGGATATTTACGCTGTTATAAAATTGATGAAAGCTTTGCGAGATGTCTCTAAGATAGTAAACAATAAGATGTGGTTGAAGATTCTCCCCTGAACTTTTAATAACAAATTGAGAATTTAAAGCCATTTGAAGAAGCTCGTCGCAACCATCGAAATCAGCATCATTAAATCTTGTTGGTAAAGTCATGCCTAGCTCAAGATACTTTTTCTCTACCGAACAAATTCGGGCATGAGCATATTGGACATAATAATAAAGATTCTCTTTAGAATTAGATCTAGCAATCCCAATATCAAAATCTAAGTGTTGATCAGCTTGTTTGGACAAATAGTAGAATCTTGATGCATCAGGTCCAATATCATCAATTAGCTGTTTTAGTGTATAAAAATTCCCACTTCGAGTTGACATTTTAATTTTGGAACCATTTTCAAAGAGGTTGGCAAATTGAACAAGCTGAACCTGCATTTGTTTTTTGCTGTAACCCATAGCCTCTATGGTTGCTTCAATTCTTTTAATATAACCATGATGATCTGCGCCCCAAACATTGATAATGGTGTCAAAACCTCTATCTAATTTATTTCTGTGGTAAGCCAAATCAGCCGACAGATAGGTGCCTCTTCCATCTTCTCGGATAATGACTCGATCTTTATCATCACCAAATTTGGTAGACTCTAGCCAAACAGCACCATTCTTTTCATAGGCGTTTTCTTTTTTAACTTGATTTAGTGCTTGAGAAATTTCTGATTTTTTATCTGCAAGTTCTCCCAACGAAGATTCAAAAAACCAATTATCAAAAATTACTTTAAATTGAGTTAAATCTTCTTTGATAGATTTAATTACAAAGTTCAGACCAAAGTCTCTAATTAAATACCAACTATTTGAATGATTAATTTTTATACGCTCTATTAACTCATCTATTTTTTCTTCTTCATCATCTGGAAGATTGGCTATTAATTTTTCTTTATCTAATTCGGCTAATGCCTGTTCTATCTCTGCGCCTTTAGCAATTTCTAAAATATACGATCCTTTATATGCAGATTTTGGAAAATCATCTTCATCAAAGCATTCAAATTTTCGTAAAAAGATGCTGCATGCCAAGATATCAATTTGCCTACCAGCATCATTCACATAATATTCTCTTGATACTTTATGACCTAGTTGCTGCAAGATTCTACCAATGGCATCTCCATAGGCAGCGCCGCGACCATGTCCCACATGCAATGGACCGGTTGGATTGGCTGATACAAACTCTATTTGTATTTTTTCTTTGGGTGTATTAGATGAATTAATAAAAGAATTTTGATTTTTGTGAGCATCATCTAATTGGTTTAAAAATGCTTCTCGGGTTAAAAATATATTTATGAAACCGGGACCTGCTAATTCTACTTTTACAATTTCAGAATGAATCTCTAGTCTTGATATAAGAGCGGAAGCTATATCTCGAGGATTTTTCTTTGCAAGATTGGATGCAATCAAACATAGGTTTGTAGTCCAGTGACCCTTTTGAAGAGAATCTGAAAGGGTTAGTTTATGTTTATTTAATAATGTTTTCTTTTGATCAGGGTCAAAAGACAGATCATTATCAATAAAATCATTTAGCGAAGATAAAATTTGATTATACAAAGTCTAAACGCGCCCCGAATACTCACCAGATCTTGTGTCCACTTTAATTTTTTCTCCCTCCTCAACAAACAAGGGAACCTGGATGGTGACCCCAGTTTCTAGTTCAGCGGGTTTTGTGGCGCCAGATACAGTATCTCCCTTGATGCCAGGATCTGATTTTGCAATGTTCAATTCAACAAATGGAGGTGCTTCAACTGAAATAGGCTCATCATTCCAAATAACAACTTCACAATTTTCTTGACCTATAATCCATTTCTTTGCATCACCCACAACTTCTCGATTAATCCCAATCTGCTCATAGGTCAAAGAATTCATAAAATGCCATTGTTCTCCATCAGAATATAGATAGCTCATTTCCACTGTCATTACATCTGCTTCTTCTACTGATTCACCTGATTTATATGTTTTATCTATGACTTTGCCAGTGATCAAGTTTCTAAACTTTACCCTCATAACTGCTTGCCCTTTACCAGGTTTATGAAACTCGTGCTCTAAGATCGAACAAGGCTGATCATTAATGATAATTTTTAGACCGTTTCTAAATTGGCTTGTTGATATTTTCATAGTGTGATTTACTCTCTTATTGTATTTAAAAGGGGCCTTTTCTATGTATAAATTTTTATTATCTACTATTTTTCTTTCTATCCTAGCTCTTTCTTCGTGCTCAAGTGAGCAAGCTAATGCCCTAACTGAATCCGATGTAGAAGTATTTCTACAAAGAGTTGAGCTCGAAGATAAAACCCTTGGACCTATTGTAAGCTCAGCCTATTGGATAGGAGCTAATTTTATCACTTATGATTCCCAGAAAGTAGTTGCAGACTATGGCAAAAGATATCAATTGCTTGCATTAGAGCGCGCGCGACAGGCTTCTTCCTTTGATGGGATAGAGGTTTCCAAGGAAAATCGAAGAAAACTCAATCTCATTAAGAGCTCATTTGTAATGCCATCACCCCTAAACGAGGAGTTGGCTGGAGAAATCTCTGCAATAAGTGCTGAATTAGATGCCATGTATGGCACTGGAAAACATTGTTTTGAAGATGATGATTGTTACGATTTAGAGGCATTTGAGACCATTATTGATAATTCAAGAGATCCTGCTGAACTTTTAAAGGCATGGGAGGGTTGGAGAAATATTGGCAAGCCGATGAAAGATATGTATTTAAGAATGGTAGAAATTGGGAATCAAGGTGCTAATGATCTAGGTTATGACGGCTTGACCGATCTATGGTTTAGTCAGTATGACATGCCAGCAGATGAGTTTTTAGATGAAACCGACAGAGTTTGGGATGAACTTAAGCCCCTTTATGATGCATTACATTGCCATGTCCGTGATGAGCTATCAAATTATTATGGTGAAGACATTGTAGCCAAGACTGGTAGTTTGCCGGCTCATGTCTTGGGAAATATGTGGGGGCAATCTTGGTCAAATATTTATGATCTTGTTTATACACCTCAAAGCAATCCATCATCCTCAGAAATAAATTTAACCAACATACTAATTGAAAAAGATATTGATGAAATCGAAATGGTAAAGATTGCTGAAAACTTTTTTATCTCTCTTGGATTTGAGCCTTTGTCTGATACCTTTTGGCAAAGATCATTATTTATCAAACCCCAAGATCGAAATGTTGTCTGTCATGCGTCTGCATGGGATCTCGATTCAGACATAAATGATTTACGGATAAAAATGTGTATCGAAAGAAATGCAGAGGATTTTTCAGTAATTCATCATGAGCTGGGCCATATTTTTTATTACCAAGCCTACAGCGATCTGCCAGATATTTTTCAGGGTGGAGCAAACGATGGTTTTCACGAGGCGGTAGGGGATTTACTAACATTATCAATTACACCAGATTATCTTCAAAAAATTGACATGGTATCTGAAGAGGAGGCTAGACAGGCAAACGCAGACCCAATTTCTTTGCTAATGCAGCAAGCGCTTGATGGCGTGGTCTCTGTGCCATGGACCTTGATGCTAGATAAATGGAGAGCAAAAGTTTTTACAGGTGAGACAAGCCCAGAGGAATTAAATAACTCTTGGTGGGAATTAAGAGAGTTTTATCAAGGGATTGGAGCCCCTCGTGATCGAGATGCTGATGCCTTTGATCCCGGAGCGAAATACCATATTCCTGGTAATACTCCTTACACTAGATATTACCTTGCAAAAATTCTTCAATATCAATTTCATGAATCTCTGTGTAATCAAATGGGATTTGAGGGACCTCTTCATGAATGCTCAATATATGATAATAAGCTAGCTGGAGAGAAACTTAGAGCCATGCTTGCAATGGGGCAAAGTCAAGAGTGGCAAACCGCACTGGAAGCGTTGACTGGGACCAGAGAATTAAGCGGAAAATCAATGCTAAACTACTATCAACCACTTAAAGATTGGCTAGATGTTCAAAATGTTGAGCGAACATGTGGATGGGAGGGATGATGAAGCACTTAACCAACTTAGCTATTGCTGCTGGAGTTTTTATTTTTACAAAGCTTTATGCTGACGCAATTTCTTTTAATAGTATTGAGCTCTCAGGAGTGAATTTGGTTAGCCATTTATTGGTTATGACTTTCGTTATTCAATGGATGGCATATATCCCTGCTTTTCTTCTCAGGACTGAAAAGTTCTATGATCTAACAGGTAGCCTAACCTACATAGGAACTATTTTATTTGCTTTATATGCCACTAGCAGTTTTCAAAATCTCAAACTTGGAAATTTAATTGTTGGAATAGCAATTATTGTCTGGGCGATAAGATTAGGCTCATTCTTATTTATGCGAATTCGCAAGGATAAAAAAGATGGCAGATTTGATTCCATTAAAACATCCTTTTCTCAATTCTTTATGACATGGACCTTGCAGGGTATGTGGGTTTTCATATGTTCTTCGGCAGCCTTCATTGCTATTGCCAATCCAGCAGGTGTTGTTATAAATAGTGTATTCATTGTTGGGCTTGTAATTTTTGTATTTGGATTTGCAGTTGAGGTCATAGCAGATAATCAAAAAAACGCATTTCGATCAATTCCAGAGAATAAAGACCAATTTATAAATGAAGGGTTATGGGCCAGATCTAGACATCCAAACTATTTTGGTGAAATCTCACTATGGACAGGTATAACTGTAATGGGCATATCCACATTTGAGGGAATGAACTATCTAGCAATTTTCTCTCCTATCTTTTCATACCTACTTCTTGTTTATGTAAGTGGAGTAAGGATGTTGGAGTACAGGGGTAATAAGAAGTGGGGCCATCTTGATGAGTACAAAAATTACAAAGAGAATACTCCCAAGCTAATTCCCAAAATTTTTTCTTAAAAGCTAAT
>JACLAC010018150.1_pt1 | contig 10675 bp, 10 predicted proteins | sample 8027881 | NCBI WGS metagenome assembly JACLAC01 (sample SAMN15725517, study PRJNA655200) | protist metagenome | isolation source: fluorescence activated cell sorting (FACS) single amplified genomes of... | place: Spain: Blaines Bay Microbial Observatory, Mediterranean Sea | collected 2016-01-19 | reverse complement strand
AGGATTTGACACAAACCGCCACCTAGGCTAGAATGGGACTCGTTTTTTGACAAGATTTATTCTTCAAATAAATATTTATTCCAAATTACCAAACGAGTAAGCAAAATGCATCAACACTCACCTACTGAAAATGTCGGGCACTTTTTTAATCAGGCTGCTGAAAAATTAGGCTTATCAGATGAAATGCGTAGAACCTTGATAAATCCCTACCGAGAAATAACAGTAGAGATACCTCTACGTCGCAATAATGGGGAACTCGATTTATACACCGGTTATCGGGTGCAGCATAATAATTTTAGAGGTCCTTTTAAGGGGGGGATTCGTTATCACGACACTGCTGATTTGGATGATGTGAGGGCTTTAGCATCATTAATGACTTGGAAGACAGCCCTAACCAATTTACCACTGGGTGGAGCAAAAGGTGGTGTGACATGCAATCCAAGAGATTTAGAAACCAATGAGCTTGAACGTCTAACCCGGACTTTCACCGATAAAATCGCGTTAGTGATTGGTCCACGTCAAGACATTCCTGCGCCGGATATGGGGACCGACAGCCAAACAATGGCTTGGTTAATGGACGAATACAGTAAAATCCACGGGCACACGCCGGAAACGGTTACAGGCAAGCCTATTGGTTTAAATGGATCTTTCGGCCGAACAGAAGCTACAGGGCATGGAACCGCAATAGTAATCCAGCAAGCAGTTAAAGATTTTAATATAGTTCCGATAGAAGAAGCCAGAGTGGCAATTCAAGGATTTGGTAATGTAGGATTGCACACAGCCCGATTTCTTGATGAAATGGGTGCTAAAATCGTTGCCATCAGCGATTATGCTGGCGGCATTTATAACCCAGGCGGTTTGCCCATTGATCTCTTAGCTGATTACCCAAATCAAGGTCGGCTAGTACAAGAATTTGGGTCTGCAGATACAATTAGCAATGATGAATTGCTGGAACTTTCTTGCGACATCCTAGTTCCAGCTGCTGTCGGGGGGGTTATTACCGAACAGAATGCTGATAAAATTAAAGCTAGATCTATATTTGAAGCTGCTAATGGACCAATTACTAGATCAGGAGAAAGTATATTAGAGGACAAAGGAAAAATAATCTTTCCTGATATTTTAGTCAATGCTGGCGGTGTAATTGTGTCCTATTTCGAATGGGTACAAAACATTCAAGAGTTTACGTGGGAGCTAGATGAGGTTAACGACAAACTCAAGCGTATACTAATCAATTCATACCAACAGGTTTGCCAATTGGCCGATAAGCAAAAAACATCTATGCGTACTGCTGCATTTATGGTTGGCGTGGAAAGAGTAGCTGAGGCAACCCGGTTGAGAGGTTATCTTAACTAAAAACCAAGACTGAGGCTAACACTGTTTTCAAGTTCTTCACCAGCCAAAAATTTTGGGAAATTTCGACAAAAAAGCTCAATTGTTAAACGGGGTCGGTTTTGAGACAAACCCGCATTATGGGGTGATATAACGACCTGTTCCATTTCCCAAAGCGGGCTATCAATTGGAAGCGGCTCTGTTTCGAATACGTCCAGTCCTGCGCCGGCAATTTGCTTGTTTTCCAAAGCCGAAATTAGGGCGGATTGGTCTACGTTTAAACCGCGAGTAACATTAATCAGATAAGCCGATGGCTTCATTAATGCTAACATTTCACCGTTAATAATATGGTGTGTCTGTTTTGTATAGGGGCAAGCTAGCATTACCACATCCGACTTTTTCATTAATTCATCTAGTTGATTGTTCGGTAGTAATTCGTCAACAACGTCGGGTTTTTGAGTACAATAAGGATCGATAGCAATCACATCCATATCAAAGCCTTTGCCCCTTCGTGCCATTTCCAGACCGAAACCACCCATTCCAATAATGCCAAGGGTCATTCCACCAATTTCGATTGCTGGCAACTTAGCCCAAGTCGAAACCAGTAACTCTTTGTTTTGATTCATTAAACCACGGGTCAGATAAAGAAGTAATGCAAAAGCATGCTCGGCTGCTTGTGGTGCGTAAACACCTCTAGCATTTGTGAAAGAAATGTTTTCACCGTACTTCTGCTGCCGCTTGTTTAATTCTTCTATTACTTCCGGCATGATACCAGCACTGATAGACTGAAACCACTTAGTATTAGGCAAATGGTCAATCCATTGGATAGAGGTATAGCCAAGGAAAATGTCAGCCTTAGGACCAACTCTTTCAAACTCTTTCCCACTATCAGGGAAGTGAACATCATACCCTGAAGTAACATCTAAAATTAGCTGACGACAGTATTCATCTAATGGGTTATAAGTCGGTTCATGGGGATGAAAAACAACAATCTGCATTCTCAGTTCCTCACATTTATGTTCGCCAAGGTGGGTGCTCAGGCAAGAAGACTTCGTATTTTTGAATTAGTTCTTGTTGGTAATCGCCCGCAAACTTGCCACTGAAAAATTTATCAATTCCCTCTTTCAAGAAAGATTGCCATGACAATTCCTCTTCTCCTGGATTAATAGGAAAAAATAGAGCATTAACACTCTGGGCAGCTTTCAAATCTCCTGGAGAATCACCAACCATCAAAATCCGCTCAGATGGATAACGATCACTGGCAGAGATCGTCAGGTGTTCCGTTTTTGATCCCATCTCTTGTCCTGCGATAAGGGCTACATAGGCTGTAATTTCATGTTCGTCCCATTCGCGTTTTAGAGCTTCGTAAGGTGTGGCAGAAACCACTAAGACATCTGCTTTGCCATGTAATTTTTGCAAGCTGTCTCGAACCCCCGGAAAGGGCGGAAGGTTGTGAACTACTTGCTCTATCATATCGTTGACCCCTAGGCTCCAAGCCATTACTTGTTCTAATTCTTTTTTTTCGGCTCTGGTTGAAGAATCAATCTTGGCGGCTAAAGCTGGGTTTCCTAGTGAGGTTTCATTTTCAATCCAATCTCTTAGATAAGAAAAATTGGGGACTACAACACCTGAGGACTGCACTTTGGGTAGTTCTTTTAGAAAATCGCAGACGAGTACAATAGATTTGAACCGATTGATTCCTCTCGTTTTAGAGTAAAGATTGACGAAATCCCAAACTTGATGGACCTGACGAGATATGCCAGCCAGTCCAAAGTGTTTAATCAGACTAACACTGAAACCATCGTTATGTTTAACCTCCATAGAGTTAAAAGCACAACCATCGGAATCAATGCCAACGAAGAAATCGTGTTTGGGCCTAAAAGCCTTGAGTTCTAATTGATGATCTTTGTTCATAGGATTCCCTAATGTTTAAATTTGCCACTCAAAATCACAAACGTCGGCCACCTCGGTTGAGGCTCAAAATGGGCATTATATCATTTGCGAATTCCAACCCTCAAGTCAAGTCTGTAAAATGTGGCAACGTTGTTAATCCACCGGTTTTCGGTGTTCGTATTGTTTCCATGTTGAGCATGGAAAGTAGTGAGTAGATAAAGAACTATTAGCTGCACGTATGTATCGAGCTTGTCTCAAAGAGAAAGAACCAAATAGATTACTTGTTTGGGCTCAAAATTGGTCTTGGTAGCGTATACATATCATATACTTGAGGACTTTAAAAAATTTATTAGGTCGGTTAGATTTGGTATCGTGAACTGAGTAAGACTAGCACAATGACAAATCGACCGACTTTAGCTGGCTGTTCAAATTGTCCTGAACTGTCTTTTTATGTGCATTAACTTTAAACGGTTATACCGTGAATCGGGATCAAATTGAAAGTTTTTGAAAATGGATTGACTAGCCCGAATCAAATTCCAACATACTTACTTTTAAAATTCTGTTGGAATGTTGTTGTTTTTCGGAGAGTTACTATCAATTAGTTTTAGTTTTTTGCCTGATAGGAAAAATACAAAAATGTTCAAGGACCCACATACTTATTTCTGTCCCCAAAGCAAATTAAGCAAATTAATTGTTGATGATTCTCGATAGCATATTGGTGCAAGCTATAAACAAAATAATTTGAGACAAACAAAATTCTTTCTCATTGATCATCTCCGGGCAATTCTAACCATCCATGCCCTTTCCTAATAGATTCAATAGCAAGTTGATAATACCAACCATCACGAAAAGTTAGATAAGGCTGATGGTCTTGACCGTTGATGTCGGCCAAAAAATCTCTTGCCAATGCGCACCATCGATTTTGAACAAAATCACCAATTTGAGGTAACTGATTTTTTAACCTTTGCGGAACTTTCAATTCCCTAGCTTCCTCAGAATTGTTGTTATACAATAATATTTTGTTTAAATAAAACGTCCCTTCTGTTGCCAATGTGCCTTTATCTCCATAAAGTCTAATCCCGTTAATACCAGTCGATACTGGTTGCCCTGCCCCAAATAAAATTGTAGCGGAAACATCCACATGGTTGACCCTAAACTGAAAAAGAGCAGAAAAAATATTATCAGCATCTACAGGTCGCCATTCCAGATGAGCTGCATCTTCACGAGTTAGCTCGCCACCTTTTTTTAGCCAGTCGCGATAGTCATGTAGATCTGGAATAACTGGGGCTCTATTTGTCAGGACCCGAGCTTCTCCCATTGATCGTAGTAACCTCCCGTCAGTTATAGCTTGTAAAATGCCCAGCATGTGTGGTAGTCCATTATTCAAAGCCCCCCCACCGGCGTCTAATGTCTGCATCCACGACCATGGCATAACTAATGATGGAGATCTACGCCCTCTAGTGGTAACAACAATATCTCGCAATGTACCAATAGTATCTTTCATTAGTAATTCATTTAGCCAAGTTACACCTGAGTCGTATCGATGTGTAGCTGCATATGCGTGCTTAACGTTAGCTGATTTGGCAAGCTGATAGATGCGACCAGCTTCGTCGGCAGTAGTTGCAAGAGGTTTGTCACAATAAATATGGCAACCTAAACCTGTCGCAACTTCAACTACTGGTTCTCGTAAAGCAGCTGGCGTAGCAATTGCGACTATATTTGGCTTAACCCTTTCAAGCGTCTCGCGCCAATTCACAGAGGCTTCAGCCACGTTCAAGCGTTTAGCAACATTTTGTACAACGTCTAATTTCCTGGCACAGATAGCCTGCACCTCTACCCCAGCAAACTCCAGGGCCTTGGTATGTCCTTCACCCGCCCATCCTGCTCCTATGGTAACAGCTGTTAGTTTACTACTCATACAGATGTTGTCTCTCCAGATAAATTTACGGCCAAAACCATATCTTGTAGTTTTACCTTTAAAGCGGTGCGATTATACAGATTCCACCAATTTTTGTCAATTAGCCAATATCTTTGTTGGTTGACCAATTCGGTTAGTTTCCTTATAATGGTCGAAGGATTCCATAATTAGGTGCAATTTTACGAATGTAAGCTGGTCTGATCTTTTTTACTAATAAAAAATTGAAGATCAAAATGTTTTTTGAATCTCCGGTTTTGGTGTTCTAGGCCAATTTTCAGTTTGTAAGAATAAGATCTAAGTTGAAATTTTGATCAAAAAAATACAAAGATAAATGAATGAGAAAGAAACCAAATATCTTATTTTTAATGAGTGACGAACACAGAGCTGATGTAACCGGATATGAAGGGGATCCAGTTGTTCGAACTCCTACTCTCGATTGGCTAGCAAAAACTGGTACCGTATTCCGTAATGCTTACACACCTTCACCAGTTTGTGTGCCTAGTCGACAATGTATGATGTCGGGTCAACTTCCTAAGACAGTGGGTTGTGAAGGATGGGTTGATTTACCTGCTAACCATATGACATTCTCTCGCCATTTATCCCGCTTCGCCTATGAAACAGTAGCCTGTGGAAAACTCCACCATCAAGGCCAAGACCAAATGCAAGGTTGGACGCAACGACCAGCTGGCGATATCCACGTTAGTAGCAATCAAATAGCAGACAGGTCAGAGTCTGATTTTGAACAATATTCGCGTTCTTTTTCTAGTTTTAAATGGTCTGATAGTAAAGAGATCAAGCGTGCTGGAGTCGGTCTGTCACCTTGTGTAACTAGAGACCAAATCTGGACTGATAGTGCTTTACATTTTATTGACGATTTTTTTAACAGTGCATACTATGACCGTGAACAAGGTCAAAAACCATTGCTCTTAAAACTCAGTCTTCTACAACCACACTATCCTTACCAGACGGATCATGAAAGATTTACTTATTATCTCAATCGAGTTGATCCCTATTTAAACCAGAATGTATTTGAACATCCATTTCTGAGACAACGATGTGTTATTCCTGGAAAGGATGTTGCTGAGCGAGAGCTGAGACGGGCAGTCGCAGCCTACTACGGTATGGTGGAAACTATCGACGATCATTATCAATCAGTTCTATCAGCTTTAGAGCATGTTGGACAAAATCTGGATGAGTGGATTATCATATATACATCTGATCATGGAGAGATGTTGGGACAACATGGTATTTGGGAGAAGCAGAAATTTTTCGAAGCAAGTGCTCGAGTTCCACTTATCATTCGTTTCCCTCAACATTTTGAGCCAATAACAGTTAGAGAGAACGTTAATTTATGTGATTTGTTCGCCACTCTGTGTGACTTAGTCGATGTACCTTGTCCAAGTGGTTTAGATAGTCGCTCCTTAGTATCATTGATGACTGGTCAAAATGATGATTGGTCAAACGAAACTGTCTCTCAATTTGGTTCTACCAATTTGATGATTAAGCAGGATCATCTTAAATATCAATACTATGGTCGTAATGGACCAGAAGTTCTCTTTAATCTCAAAATTGATCCTAGTGAGACGAAAAATTTCATCGACCATCCAGATTATACAGACGCAGTACAACAATTTCGGCAAAGATTAAGTCAGCTGGGACATGGTCCAGACGCTAACGCCGCATATATTAATGCTGGCTATAGTTTATAATTAGTTAAATCATGTTATACAATAGATTGATGACGAAACTTTGTCTTCTGGTTTGTTGCTTGATGTGTATCCCGATGTGGTGCCTGTCAAATCCACTAGCCGAAAAAATGCTAGCTGATTATCCTGATCGAGTTACAAAAGATGGTGATTTAATCGTATTACCATCTCATGGTATAGCTTACTTGGGTACTGATTTTCATGGGAAGTTGGATTTTTTCGATCAGTGGATTAAACGCACGAATCTTATTGATCAAATCGCTGCTGGCCAGGATGTATACGGTCTAATTCTCGGCGATGCAATTGACCATAAACTGACAGAAAAAATACCGGATCCCGAATCAGACTCTAAACTAGTAAGTCGAGTTATGGAATTGAAAAAAGAACTTGGTCCGAGCGGGGATCGGTTGATCTACTTAAAGGGTAATCATGAAATGGCGGCTACCGAAATTTATGCTATGTTAAAAGCAAACGGCATGAATAGAGAGAATCGTGAGGAAATGATTGCTTCTCTCTATCGTAGCCCCCAAGGCAGTTACTTCAAACAATTTAACTTTATCGAGAGAATGAGTGATGAACAATATAACTTCTTGAGAAAGTTACCTGTTATTGCTATAGGAAAGAATGGTCTTGTAGCTGTCCATGCGGGAACTTCATTCGCTACAACTCAATTAGCAGATTTGATACAACCAACGGAAAAGATTTTGACTCAACTTTTATGGGGGCGTCCAGATGTTGCAATGAGCAATGGCTATACGCACCAACAGACAAAAGATTTTCTACACAAAATCGGGGGGCGATTTTTATTAGTTGGACATACCCCACTTTTCGCTAACCCGCTACGCCAACATTTCCACGTTCCGGATAAAACTACAAGTGAAATAACAATATCAACATTACTCATCAGATTGGTTGTTCCAGTCTAATTTCTGGTAAATACTTTGTTTTTGAAAACGGTGATAAAATTCATCAGCATCATCTCCTATTGTTTCTTGGAAAGCTACGCTAGGCTCTACTTCGTCCTTCATTTTTCTGACGGAGTCTAGTATTGGGTACCAACTTACTTCACCTATCAACCATTCGACAAATAAACGGGCTTGTAAATAATCCAAAAATATTTTTCCACTAATATCACTGAAAAGAGCACTTAAAGTCTTATTAGGCATAGCAAAATCTGATTCTTCTTGATTTTTCATCAGACAAAATTTCTCTGAATCCATGAGAGGGCGAGAAATTAATGCGGCCAAACCTTCATCAAGCCAGTTGGGGCATTTCCCACCTGATAATTGATCGATGACAAAATGAACCCATTCATGTCGCAGGACAATCGAAAATAATGTTTTCATCAGACGATTTTGTGGATCATAACGAATATAAATTTGCCGATTTTGGTATTTGCCAATAGCCCAAGATGGTAAGAATGAATCATCATCAGTATTTTTCAGAGCAAGTGAAGGTGAAGAAGGTAAAAGTAAAAGGTCGACTGGAACTTGATCTATGTGGGAATAACGAAAGAGAGAATTAATTTCGGTTGTGTTAAAAGCGACAAGAGGTGATAGTTCGTCCATTTCAACCGGCAATTCAGCAGGCACATGCAGAAAAACATCATCAGAGGCATCAGGTATTCTGAAAGGTGGACAAAACTCAGATAGAAGTTTAGGGAGTTCCGGCTGAAAATTCTCATAAAACCGCTGCTCAGCCTTAACACGGGTATAGCGCCTCAGAGCAATTGGGTGACCAGGTGAAAGCCTAAGAGCTTTTTCTAGAGCTTTTACTGATTCGGACCAACGGCCCAACATTTCATAACATTTTCCCAGATCGAGGTAGCCAACTACCGACCGTGGATCTACTCGTAGGCCCGCGGAATAATATTTTGCCGCTATTTCGTAACGGCGATTTTTATATTCATCGGTAGCACTTTGAAAGTATTGATCTCTTGTCCACACTACCTCAACGAAGCCCGCGCCTTAAACTCAAATTGGTTCTATTGCAGTTACTCTACAACAAACATCACCAAAACGGAGAGAACTGCCAACGACGACTGATGTTGGCGCCGCAATCTTGATTTCGTCAACGTATGTACCATTTGTACTGTCCAAGTCAGTTACATAAATTTGATTGCTGCGCAGCTCAAACTGAGCATGTTGACGAGAAAGCGTGCGATTTTGATCAGGTACATGGACATGTGCTAGTTTCTCACTACGTCCAATTATTATATGTCGTGCTTGAACTGTAAATATTTGCCCCGCCAACTGCCCTTCAATTTCTTCAAAAGAAATCATTGAGGTTCCTGTTTCTCTCTCAATTTCAATGACCTCGAAGGATTGTGTACCAACTGATACAATAGTACCTACACTAATCTGTGTTGGTTCGTGAATTGAGGTGCCATTTATCTGTGTTCCGGATTCACTGTCAAGGTCAGTTAAATACACTTGGTCTTTTTCTATTGTCAATTGACAGTGAACGGACGAAACGGTCGCGTTCCTTAGCAACGGTATCGTATTCTGTTTGTCACTACCGAAGGTCATATGCTTGATGTCAAGGTTAAATTCTTTCGACACCTCACCTTCTACATCAACCTCTAATGTCAATTGCCAATCGCTCAAACTGACTGGAACCGAAATTTCTGAATCTAGAGATAGAACTTCATTATCCAAGATAGCCAGACTACTCACCGAATCCCCGGTTAGTATATGAGCTTCATCATCATAGGCTAATTCGCTTGCACTACCTAACTGATCAGGACTGTATGCGGCATGTGGAATATAACCCACATTAGGTGTTGATTGTTTTTTGTCTTTGCGAATCGACCTAAGCAGGTTATCTTTCATACGCGTCTGTACTTCTGAGGAAAGCTTATGACTGTTTGATTCTAGCAAACTAATTGTATTAGCCAGTTCTTCTCCCTTATAACATTGGTAAGCAAGATCCACTAGCTCTTTCAAAAGTTGGCTACTATCCCTCTCTTGAAAGAATCGCAAGAACCGTTGTTGCTTACCAGACAATTTTTCACCGCGAACCCACCGCGTGTAAGACTCCAACATTTCAGCTTGGTCGGCTTCACTCTCCGACGGAAGTCGATTCCAAAATCCCATACGTTATCTCCTGATTTCAGCTTTCTAAATGAGAAAGTTGGCTAAATCCGTTGCGAACCATAATTTGACGTAGTTCCTGTGTACATCGAAATATCCAAATCTTCACAGTCCCCTCTTTCCTTTTGAGGATGCCTGAAATTTCTGCAATGCTACACCCTTCTAGATGCCGCAAGACCCAAGCAGTTCGGTGGTTGGGCTTAGTTACTTGTTGTAATGCAAGAATCAGAATGTCCTTTGACTCTTTTTCTTCAACGACTTTGTCTGGGGTTGGAGCGCTATCTCTGTAGTGAGCTAGCGGAACCTCCGACTCCTCTTCCATCAACAGTAGAGACTCACGGATCCGTTCTCTTTTACGAATTGCATCAATAATGGTATTCTTGGCCACAGTATTCAGCCATGCTTGAAAACTACCCTGTTTGGGGTCCCACTTGCTAATTTTTTGCCAGACCTTCATGAAAACGTCCATCGTAACTTCTTCAGTATCTCGATGATTGTGTAACGTTCGGTAGGTTTTACTATAAACCCAACCCGAATGCTTGTCCATGAGACGGCAAAATGCCTGCTCATCCCCCAACTTAAGTTCGTTGGCTAAATGAGTGTCTTCCTGAGCAGATGCCTCTTTGGCAAGTCGGGACAATTTTTCTCCTTTATCGGAAGGCGTTGGTTGAACACACTCAGCTCATCCAGATTAGGTTACCGGTATAATCTGACATGCGCAACACACCGCCCCCATA
>JACLAC010009515.1_pt1 | contig 10675 bp, 16 predicted proteins | sample 8027881 | NCBI WGS metagenome assembly JACLAC01 (sample SAMN15725517, study PRJNA655200) | protist metagenome | isolation source: fluorescence activated cell sorting (FACS) single amplified genomes of... | place: Spain: Blaines Bay Microbial Observatory, Mediterranean Sea | collected 2016-01-19 | reverse complement strand
GCACCCAGCCCCGAAGGGTGGGCCATCTGTGCTATGGTATAGAGCACGCCCAGAATAAGGGGCTACGAGAGTTCGCTGCCAGCGTTGACGCATCGTTCAAGGGTGTCCTCATGGGCGACTGCGACCAGGATCTCATCTTTTGGACCCAGGATGTCATGGTTGTACTGGAAGTGGTTCAGGACACAACCCCCTTGGCCGACAACACTGGCGCGGCGTGAGGCAGGAACTTAGTTACCAGCATGACAGGGATGCTGCTTAGGGAGAGATATGGCGTGCTCACCATCCCCGTTATGATCTATATTGCAAATAAGCATTACAGGTACGTGCGACATCCGACTTCATTTGTTGGCGCAAGGATAAACAACTACGTCAGCATCGCACTGCCACATTTGCAACAACTCGTGCACAACACGAATTACGGAAGGAGAAGCACCGACATTTGGGGGTTACTCTGGAGGACGAGTCGTCAACGTCAAGCAGGCAAAGGAAGACAGTGACGATTACGTTTGGTTTGGTCTCGCAGGTCGGCAGCTCGATGACAGGGTTACTAATCGCCGTAGTGGATGAATGGGCAAAGGAGCAGGTTTGTGCTTTATGCCAACGGGAGTTACATCAAGGACAAGAGATCGGGGACGCACACAACTAGCCACAGGAAGGGGACGTAACCGCGATATGTTGACATATGGGCGCCTAAGAAGAAAGGAAGCGGGGTTAGTTCTCGAGGAAGATCAGGCGCTAAGCCGATTAGCGTAGACGCGGCTGAGGTCCACAACAAGTTTAGGACACTGGAAGATGAGTACGAATACGAAGAACAACAAATGGGCGTTGTCAGGCAGGCTTGAACAACAAACGTGGACTTAAGCGCGAAAAGTGCCGGAGGCCACCGACGAGTTAAAACGATAAGGCCAAACACAAGCATGGATAGGGCTAACGTGGTGGAAGACGGTGAAGGAGAGGAAGGCCAGGAGGCACATGCATGGGGTAAGCATCGCAAGGCCATCGAGGCAATACGTGGAAGCTCACTGCGTTACGCACATGCCCTTCAGGCATTGGCGTGAGCACTGTGTAAAAAAAGGGGGGCGTGACGCCGGGCCACAGAAACGGCCCTGAAGAATACAAAGGGGGAAGTAAGCGAGTATGGGCTAGACTGCACGTGGATGGCTGAGCGGAGCGACAAGAAGGAGGCAGCCGCGGGGTTATGTGTGCCAACTCTTGCTCATAACGACTCTAAAGCAAAGGCCGTGCTCGCCGCGTTCGTCGCAAACAAAAGAAACGACGAGTATGCGGTCAAGCACGTGCGTGTGCACATATATTGGTTTGGCCACACACGGGTCACTATATGGAGCGACCAGGAGACCTCGGCCGAGGACCTGCGACGGGAAGCAACGAGAAAGACGGGGTAGATATGTTTCACAAGGAATCGTCAGTAGGAGAATCGTAAAGCAATAGGACTATATAAAGTGCGGTTCAGGACGTACAGAGGCAGACCAGGATCATGAAACGTGGGTTAGAAGGAAGACTGGTGATACTGATCAGGAGAGACCACCTCATTTCCACATGGTTGGTTGTGCATGCGGTCAGCACGATAAACAGGTTTAGCGTTGGGCCGCATGCACGCACATCATGCCACAAGCGTCGCAGGCAGTATATTCGAAAAGCACATCACCGAAGCTGGAGAGGTTGTGGACAATTCGCCCAAAGAGCAAAGGGGGTAAACATGTGGGACTACAGATGGTATGAGGGTATGGGTAGGAATCGTAAACACATCTGACGAGGACTCCACACGTGAGACGTAAACTGGAAAAGGGCCTGATAGGTGGGACCCCTTAGGATGATCGACAGCGTGTGGGGTTACCATGGGAGCCCATTCCCGGGATAGCTTCGATCCAACTTCCAGTCAATATTGACGTGCTGGAAACTGAAAGGGGAGCTAAGAGGAGAGGCGTTGCAGGATAAGGTGATCGAGAGAAGGAGGCCTAACATGATAATGATACATTTTGTCGACAGTATGGGGCCAACGCCTGGATGCCCCGCGTGCCATAAGCAAATGCTTGGAGAGGCACGCATGGGGGTATCGCACGCAGAGGAATGTAGAAGCAGGCACGAGACCACGATGTCGCGTGAAAAGGGCCCTAGGTTCGAAAGAGCATTCGAGCACCTTCTCCAATACGATGAGGAAGTGATGAGAAGGAAAATCGCGGACAGGCAAGCGAATGAGGATAGGGAGGAGAGGAATATTATAATAACATTGGAGGGACTTAGAGGCGAGCGTGCAGTCGAAAGGAATGTAAGGCAGCCTTGGCCCGCGAGCTCGGGCCCGTATGTGCCGGGGGAAGGGCGCTGCTCGCGAGGGAAACCTCGCACACCGGCCCGAAGTTGGCATGTGCTCGTGACTTAAAGCGATATGAGGAGCCTCGACTGGCAAAGACACTGCGAAAGAACTAGATCGTGAAAGAGGACGAGCCGGTCGACATGGAGGACGAAAAAGGCGAGGCGATGGCGGAAGCGGTGTGTGGGCTATCCGCACGAGCAGTCCCTGGAGATAGAAGGAGAAGGAAGTGGGACGAGGAAGTAGACTTAATGAAGGAAGTATGATAGAACGTGCGTAGCAGTGGTAGTTCAACTCGGGGGTGCGGGCTTGGCGGCCGAAGGTTGCGCTCGGAGGCTCATCAGGTTGAGGGCCCCTTGTCACAGGAGGGGCTGGCATCACCTATACTACCCCATACAAATTCTGCTTCACCTGACGACAGGCCAATTGCTTTTCTGAGTGCTGCGCCACCCTTTTATGCAATGTCTGTCCAGCATGATAGCCCACTCCACTCGTTGATCTTCGGGTTCTGAAGCATCTTGTGTGGTCGGTGTCCACGTAGACGGTTATCCGTTTGCTAAGTTCCTGCTAACCAATGCCGTTTGTGTACTTGGGGTGTTGTTTAAGACCTCTTCCTAATCTCTTTGGCGCCCTAAAATGTGTTTCCTTCGGACCTGACATGTCCCGGCTTAATTCCTTCCTGGCATGCGTCACGTCCAGTCTGTATTGACAAAGGTAGCTTGCTCTCGCGACGAACGCCCTGTACTCCGTGAACCAGCTTTCGCATACGTCCTCCTATTCCATTTTCTATTTCCTCCCAGGTCCAGTTCACGCCTGGAGCCGATATCCCCTTTTAATTTGGGAACGCCTAAGTCGCTGACACCTGTTTCCGAATGTCTTTGGTCCGCTTCGTATTCGATTCCGTGTTCTGTCCAACTGGCAACCCTGTTTAGGATCCTAATCCATTTGTCGTCCTTAGCGTCGGGCCCGCGTCTCCCTCGGATATGTACCTCATGCTTCTCTACTCGCTTCCCTCTAAACCAATATCGTTCCCTGGGTGCTCCAAGGAGAGTAACATAATCTCCGTGCACCACCGCCCTTTATCCCCCTCTCCGGGTGGTAAAACGCACACGGGGTTGATACCCCCTTGTTAAACCCAATTGACGTCATGTAGCTCGTGCATTCGTACTCCCAGTTCTGAGCCGCGCCGCTAGTTCCATACATCGACGGTCTAAGTCCTCCACGCTTGCTTTCCTCATCATCTTCTTTAGGGAGGTCAGCATGGAAATCTCCTTTCTAGCAGATAAAAAGCCAAGTTGCATGCCCAGCCATTTCTTCTATATCCTACACCCTCTGCTACTGATGCTGCGAATCGTACCCGGCTGGCCTCGATCGGGACGGGGAGGGGCGTCGCCGCAAGCACGTCCATGCTTTGCCTCTGTCTATTTGCCTGGCCACGAGCCTTGGCCGGACCTCCGTGTGAACAGCATCACCCCTGCTTACGTCGACCGATGTAACCCCACATGGCTTCTTCCCTGCAAGTTCCCAGCACTCCTCTAGTGCAACATGTTCACAAGCCATGCATGCTAGACTCCGCTAGTTCTTCTAGCATTGCTAACTCAATTAGCTCTGGGTCAAGCTTCGTTCCACTTAAGTCATCCCAGCATTCTTTCCCTTGGTTAGGCTCCTCGGCGTCAGCAATGCCTATAAATCCCCCATATGCGTTCTCCGGTCTTTTCCCATCTCGCTAAACAGTCATGTTTGTGATGCCTCTCGCGATTCCTTCACAAAACAGTCCTGTTTTGGTTTGGCGTCAGTGTAACCCCGCGCCTGTCTTCCTTTTTCCATTCCTCGGCTATGCTCTCGGAGCTAGCCATTATAGCCCTGGTGTCTGGATCCCCTTTTATTCCATCTCTCTCGCTCTCCTCATGCTCCACATGGTGCCTCCTGCCCTGCTTATGGCTCCCGCTGGCAACATATTGAAGCTTGCTGCGTTTGCATCCTGGCTTTGATTGGGCAAACCATGGCGTGACACATCCCGTTTTATTCCTGAGCTTTGGCTAGATCCTTCCATCGTTCACAATGGATGTCATCCATGTGTTAAGCTTCTCCGCCCTTGGCTACATGTCTAGGGCACCCTAGCAAGCGGATCCCCGCTCTCGCTCTAACTCGCTTCTTGGCCTCACTGTACTAATGGTCTCTGCTCAAGTCCCATCCTGCTCCTGACGCTCTCCTCGTTGTTAGGTCCATTATAACCCCATGGAACCACCTCAAGAACTCTGTGTCTGGAACTCTGTCTTAGAATCCTGCCCGACGTGTGTGGATATGGTACCCCGCTTCTTCATCTATCTTCATTACTTCTTTCACTATATTTACTTCCTCGTTCCACATATTCTCCTTCTGCCTCCTAGTACCGCTCCGCCTGAGATCATACACACCGCCTCAGCAAGGTCTTCGTCCTTTTCGTCCTCCATGTCGACGACCTCGCCCTCGTTATCAAGATCGCTCTTTCGCAGCGTCTTTGCCAGTCGAGGCTCCTCATATCGCTTTAAGTCCCGCACCATTTTCCCGCTCACTCGGACCCGTGCCAACTTCGGGCCGGTCTGCGAGGCTTCCCTCACGAGCCGCGCCCTCCCCCGGCACATGTGGGCCCAAACTCGCGGAGCCAGGCTCTCTTACGTTCCTTCCGTTTGCCCTCTCGCTATGTCCCTCCATTCTTCTTTTCTTCTTTTCCTCCCTATCCTCATTCGCCTGTCTTTTCGTATTCGTAATTCTCATCACTTCCCCATATTATTGCAGTCGATGTTCGAATGCTCTTTCAAGCATCGGGCCCGTTTCACGCGGCATCCTGGCCTCGTGCTTTATTATAAGTTCCTCGCTGTGTGTGATACCCCATAAGTGCCTCTCCGAGCAGTTGCTTATGGCACGCTGGGCATCCAGGCGCTGGTCCCATCTTCTATACGTCCTATATGTTTATCATTGGTCACCTTCTCTCTATGACCATATCCTCGAACTCATATCCGATTAGTTCCCGCTCAGCTTCAGGCACATCAATCTTCACCAGGATATGGACTGAGGTCTGTCCCGGAACAGGTTCCCATGGTAACACCCGCACTCTGTCTAGCATGCTCGGGCCCCATCTGTCGGACCCCATCAGGCTTACGTATTATGTGTGGGGCTCTGGCCGCACCTTCTTCCGTGAGCACGATACTTTCGCCTGACGTGTTTACGACTCCTACCCATACCCCTCATACCACCTGTAGTCCCATTTGTTTACACCCTTACTCTTTGGGCGAATCGCCCACACAACCTCTCCCAACTTCTGCGTTTTGCTTCTCGAGTGCCTTTCATGTAACCCTTTGGTACGCTGCACGTCCATCCGGCCCTACTCTAAATATGTTTATTGTGTTCGCTGCATGTACCACCAGCCACGTCGAGATGAGGTGGTCTCTCCTGCTCCTAACCCATAGTCTTCCCTCGAGCCCACTCCTCATGAGCCTCGTCTGTCTCTGTACGTCCTGACCGCTCTTTCCATCATCCGACTGGCTTGTGATTCCCCCCACTGGCAATTCCTTGTGAACCATCTCTACCCGATTTTTCTTTACTTCCCGTATGCGATCCTCGATGGAGTTCTCTTGGTCACCTCTCACAGTGACTCGTTTGTGCCCCAGCCAATATAACTTCATGCACACGTGTTTGACCGCATGCTCGTATTCTCCTTTGCTTGCTACGAATGCTGCGCACACGGCCTTTGCTGTGGAGTCCTTCTGAACGAGAATTGGCGCACCCAACCCCGTTCCTGTATCCTTATTGTCGCTCCCCCATACTCGCTTACTTCCCCTGGTCTTCCCAATGAATGCTATGTCCTGGCGTCACGCTACCCCCTTTCACACAGTGTTCACACTAACCTATGAATGGTGCGCGGGTGACGTTGTGAACATCTACTTTTCCTTTTCGATTGTTTTACAACACTTCCTCCCGTATTCGCCTCCTGCCGCTCTTCTCCTTCGCTGGCAACAACCGTCGTCAGGGGAATTGTCTGGGCCACCGCTGCCGGAAAGTGTTGAAATTGGTGGCCCATCATTATTGAGGCCCAACCATGATTGCCTCCTTGATCGAGGCATGCGCTTGGTATGTTGGGGCAGCCTCATGCGAAGGCTAGTCTAGGTCATATTAGAACATGTTGAGCACAGTGCATATGCAGAAAAAAAGGCATGTGAAACCAGGTTGAAGGCTCAGGACATACATCTGCACGAAGCCAAGCACGAGTCAAGCGTCGTTTAGCGATATTGTCATCTGGCACAATCAACTTACAGAAGAAAAAGGCGTTCACGTGCGAGCGACGTTGCGAAACAAATTGCAGGCGATAGCGTAGACGTTGGCCACTGTGTTATAGGGTTGATTGTCAAACGTCTGTCTTCGCAGTTAAACCTTCCACCGTGTTGCAATGCACATTATATATATAGATAGATATGCGTCTCTCTATGTGTGCTTTATTGAAAAGAATGCCAAGGCTAATCCGAATGCTCCTGCTCTGCCAATCAAAAGAAGAGCACGCATGGACTGCCAATACCGAAAACTTGAGCTTCCTTGCCGAATATGCGTCATGTCACGCGCCAGATATGCGGCAGTTGCCCAAGACCGAACATGTGAGCTTCCTTGCCGAAGATGCGCCATGACACGCGCCACATATGCCTAATACCTGCGCGCATGCAACGAGTTCCTTTTTCCAAAACATGCCTAAGACATTCGTTCATGCTCCCAGACAATACCTTCGCAGATCGATTACGTTTGCACTCCACGCAACCGACGGGCCAACGCTTCTCCGATACAGCATGTTCGAAGCGAGCACGATGGCGTGCTCGTTCTGGAAAGCCGTGCGAGCACGTATGCGTCTTCCTCGAAAACGCGTGTAGCATGCCATCGTGTGCGGAGCGTGGCACCTCCGAAACGTGTGCATCAGCAAGTGAAGAATTCCTTGCTATAAGAAGGGGGCATCCGAAAACGGAGCATGCCATAGAGTCGATGCTGGAAACGTGAGCATGTGTCGGAAGCATCCTCGATATAAGAAAAAGCATCATCAAGTGAAGAAGCCGGATGCCAACTTCCCACAACTTGCAATGCGAAGCTAGAACTCTCAGCAGCAGGTGCATAACGCTGCTCGGCGTCTTCGTATTGCCAGCCTTGCTGCCGGCTGTCTGCTCGCCGCTGAGCAGCTCGAAACTGAGCAGCGCACTTGTGAGAAGCGCGTACTTCCCCTGGTCGAACGCTTTCGGCTTAGCCTTCCAAGCTCAATACATGTAAACAGGTGTACTGCTATTGAGACAAGCAGGAACATGCCAAGCTCACATTATGAAGAAAGATGGCAAGTCGGTTGACACCAGAACGCACACCTACACTAGACGGTTGAATGCCCTCGTGATTCTGCATCGCCAACGCTGTGGCCATCTCATCGTTGCTCATGCGGCGCACGAGCTTGCTGCTCGTCTCCCCGATGTGCTCTTGCATCGGCTCGATCGACCACAACGTCAGGCCAATCTCCAACCCGTTGACTGCCCCTTGCCTTTGACGACACCTTTATTCCGAGCAGGTGGCGTCGACGTCGGCAGCGTGACGCGAATCACCTTGCTTCGCATTGCCATACTCGCAACGCGCTGGTCCGAACTTGTAGGTATCAGCCAGCCTGCATGGCAGACAATTCAGCCGACGGCGAGGCAACAAGCCAACGGGGAATACTTACTGAAAGACTTGCTTGGCACACACAGCACCGTTACACATGTACAACTCGTCAAGGAAGCGAAAGAGCGGGTGTGTGCTTCGCGATGCAAACTTACAAAGGCTTAGTTTGACACACTATTAAGCTACCTTGGATCGTTTTCTACACATTGCAACATTACAACGATAGAAGTGTAAGGGGCGACACTTACGAAAACATATATTGCTGGCATGTTGTCCTTCCTCGGCTGAATTCGATAGGATAAAGCGTTGCCGAAGTCCTGCTGACATACTTGCAGATGTCATCGCGAGCTGCTCGCTCCCATCCACATACAGCTGTAGATCGGCCACCGAAGCGATGGGCAGATAATACGCTGTTGTCATGCGTGTTACTCCCCCAAGCAACAGAAACCGATGATCGTTGCGCAGTTCGGGCGCGTAAATGTCGATGTCATTCACCTTCGTGTCAACAGCCTTGGGCATGAGCTACAGGCCATTGCTGTGCTCTCCCGTCTTCGCGCTCTGAGCAAGGTCGGCACTCTTGCATTGGGGATGGTCAACATGGCTGCTGCGATGAATCTGGCCTTCTCTTCCGTGACCTTGGGCATTACCCACCTGGCAACGATGGTACTCAGTAGGATGGATCCATATTCCTGTCCTTGCGCTGCCTTGTGGCTTGAAGATGTCACCAAGACTGCGTCGGCTGCCGTGGTACTGGAAGATGTTGCAGCTTCGCCGAGTGGCGTGTCTGCGTCTGCTGGCGATGGTACCGAACGAACTGCATCTTCCGCGAATGTATTGCGCAGGCTACGGTCCAAGACCTCGCACGGTTACATGCATGATGCAAGTGTGCGCCCCTTCCTCGCTAGCATTGCAGGTGTTGCACTGCTGCGCGTCGTGAACGCAGCAGTGTAGAACGTGCAATGCGAGCTAGGAAAGGGCAACATGTTTCGCCGAACAGGAGGGGGATTCCGAGGGCGCGATGCGAAGTAGCATTAGGGCAGATAATCGAAAGCGGCGCGAACGTCGAGGTGAACACCCCACCATATTTTCAGAAATGCGGGGGTGGGAATCCTCTCAGAATTCGGCGGCAAACTCTTTGGCAGACAGCAATGTGCGTAACTGTATAGCACGCGCAGACACTAGCTAACAACGATGCTGTTGTTTGATTTAACCAAAGCGTTGGGCGATTTGACTCGACCAACCTCCTCAACCACCGTTGCTTCATTGTCGTCGTCCGAAATCGTGGCGAGGGCATGATCAGTATCGGTAAACACGTGGTACCATGCGCGTTGTCAATCCTCTTCTGACTCGGCGTTCTGGCCGATTGCAGACAGCGCCTTCGGCTGATTCCTCAAGTAAAAGAGTGTGAGCCCATAGTCGTTGGCAACACACTTGTCGCTGCCTGTGAGGACGTCCTGAAAGAATTTCATGACCAACACAGAGCGCTGGTCAAATAGCTGCACAACGCTGCTCCCGTCGCCGAAAATGTCGAGAGATCCGCGTGGCTGGGGATGTCGTTCTGCTTCGCGTGCTGCATACGAGCAGCCACGTACCGAACACAACGACAAGGAATACATGCCTCCACCGACGCTCCACATTGTCGCATGAGCACCGACAATTCTCTTTCCGAACCGTCACCGAGAACTGCTTCCATGAACGGCTGCTTTGCTTGTTGAAGTTTCCAAGCCACAGTTGTCTTGGGTACATGCTCAATGCACACACGAAGCTTCTCACGATCATATTGGCTCAGCTTCGTCGTATCCAACAACGCATCACAGTCCATGTGCTGACTGGGATCTGAAACTTCGGTTGCCATCCCCGAAATATTCCGTTTCGGCGCGATTGAGGTCGAACTCGTCGATGATTTCATCAGCGCTTCATGCGACGTCAAGAGCATCGTGCTTAGCTCCTTGCGAAGCGCTTACCATTTATTCCATGTCTTCCCTCTGTATGTGGTTTATGTTGAAACACAGAACTCGAATGCGATGCGCACAACCTCTTCAACGCTTTTCCTGTCGCGTCGATTCCACGGCATGCATTTGGCGATACGCTCGGCCATGGCCCAATCGTCGTGCAATAATAACTTCTGTATCTTATCGTCATCGACGTCCATGGTCTCGACAAACTCTTCGCGTGGACTTTGGTATGGCTTCGATGGTTTCGCTTTCTGTGTTGGGGCCTCCCGTATTGTGGTGTAGCTGGCCGTTTCGCAGGTCCAGGCTTGAAGATGACACAGTCCCCATAGCACAGTCCCGAACCAACCAAGCTCTTTCTCTGCTATCTGTGACAACACGAACGTTGCGTCTGTGTCTGCAGCATCACGCCGAGGAATCAGCAAACGGACCAAGCACTTGAACGTTATGCTATCCTTGCATATTTTTCACGACCGAACACAATGACAAATGCGCGAACATATCGGCCGAGGGATTGGATTGTTGGGGAGGTTCCCCCCTGTCAAAACTAGTACGCTTTTGTCTAAGATAACAGCCGTTTGCTTGCTCATGAAAAAACTAGGTGTCCCTATCTGCAACATGTGGGAATCCTGGTATGGTGTCAACGTTGTGTGGATTCACTGCATCATATGTGTGACTATGTGGATGCTCGTGATCTGGACGTCCAGCTTCAAACGCGCGTCGGAGCCGATGATCT
>JACLAC010000548.1_pt1 | contig 10676 bp, 8 predicted proteins | sample 8027881 | NCBI WGS metagenome assembly JACLAC01 (sample SAMN15725517, study PRJNA655200) | protist metagenome | isolation source: fluorescence activated cell sorting (FACS) single amplified genomes of... | place: Spain: Blaines Bay Microbial Observatory, Mediterranean Sea | collected 2016-01-19 | reverse complement strand
GTTCAACATTTGATAAGAAATAAAAAATTAACGGTGCAAAATGATCTATACTATTCGCATTCTTAATATGAAAAAGTAAATTCTTAGAATCCTTATTAAAATTATTCATTATTTCGCAAGTAAATAATTATTCGTAACTAACATATTCATGTTAGTTGAGCAAAATATTGAAAAAGCCTGTTCGAGATTATTAACTATCGGGGAACCGTGAACATTAAATGATGTATTTAGTAAACAACCTTTTCCAGTTATTCGATAATAATGCAAAATTAAGTCATACAGAAATGGGTTGTCATTATGTTTTAAAATCTGTGCGCGACAAGTGAAATCTGAACTGTGAACAGCCGCTGATAGATGTTTCTTACCAAGTGCTGAAGTCCTGAAGACTGTTGTCATGAATCGATTTAATATTTGTTTGGAGCCTAATGGTATGTCAAAGTAAATTTTCACGAATTGATCAAGCACGATTGGGGCAAATGGCATCCAAAAGTCACGATTTTTAATAGTAGAATTTAATATTTCTTTTGCATCAATATTAGATGCATCAATAAGAAGACTTCTGTTACCAAGTGCTCGAGCACCAAATTCAGCCTTTCCCCTACACAAACCCACAACACCACCATTAATCAAAATTTTACAGATAGAATTATAGTCAATATTTGATAAACAATAATTTTTTATCAGTTTTCTAAAAGACTGATCATCTAAGTCTTTACCTTCATTGTATCCATAATAAGGTATTGATGATTGTTCAGAAGCAACATCATTAGCATCATAATCATAAGTATAATATGATCCAAATATGTGCGATTCATCACCAGCAGTTGGAGGAACAAAATTACTCCTAACAATTGGTAGTTCTTGTAATTTTCCCATTGCTCTAACATTCATTGCAACACCACCTGAAAATGCAATATCATCAATGCCGGTTTTCTTTATAAAATAACAAACCCAATCTTCTAATGACTTTTCGAGCCAAAGTTGTAAACCAGTTGATATGTTATCAAACCTTTCCCCAATTAACATTTCACGGAAACTGAAAAAACTATCTTTCAAACCGGTATTAACTTTGAAATCACCAGTCCGTTTACAAAAATACATCGAATTTCCAAATACTTGATAAGCTTTCATTGAAAATTCTTCTTTGCCATAAGATGCTAAGCCCATTACTTTAAACTCATGCTCACTAGGCTTCATTCCAAGTAGTAGTGTAATGAATCTGTAAGTACGGGCTAAAGTGCAGTTTGAAGAACTGAAGATTTCTTCAACTTTTAATTCTGCATTTCTTTTTTTTACAATAGCGACAGTTGAATTTCTCCCATCGCCCCAACCATCTACAGTAAAGACGAGTAATTTATCAGGTAAATTCGGATATGACGATATGGCATAGTGTCGATGTGATCTGTGATGATCAATTCTGTAAATATTCTCTTTTGAAATATTGAATTCATCTGAGTACAGTCTAGGTAGTTCATGATTAAATTTATTATTGATAGCTGAGGAATTTGGCTTTTCATCAAAAACTCCTAAACGTACCCAAAAATCTTTTCCAGGCCAAACTTTATCATTTAAATCTTCTCTTAGATACTCAAAGTAATCCTCACTATGACTCTCATATAGTCTGGGTTTCCAGTATTTTACATTTTCTTCAATATATTTTTCTACTGGCCATCTCCCTTTATCACAAAGCAAATAATCAACACCAACGTCATTTGAAGTGTAAACAATCTTTTCAATTTTTTCACTGGGCTTGATCAAACTTTTTAACCAAGCGATTGTTCTTGATGGAAAGTTCGATGTATTTTTGATTCCAGTAAATCTTTCTTCCGAAGAAGCTCCAATGATTTCAGTTCTACAATTATCGGATTTGCGATAGAGTGATGCCCCAGACGCATAACCCCACCAGATTGAAAGTATATACATTTTCTTATTTAATAGGATGTGTGTTAATTTGAATACCTTACAGCTGTAATGGACTAATCAGAGACTGCGAAGTCCATTAGAAAAATGTTTAGAATAAAACAAATTCTTTAACAGGTTTCAATAATTATTAAGCTTTATTAATCAGAAGAATTAAATACTTGTCTTCTTAAGAATTTTTATGTGAGGATTTATTGTAAATATAGTTTTACTAAAAAATTACAGCAAGTTTGGGAATTACCTAATGTATTCTGAATTAATTTAATTAGTTGATAATAATAATTGTACCACTCAAAGAATACTATTATCTCTGTACGAGTATAACACGCACAATCCTCATTTGGTCGTGGTTCAGATTTACATTTAAGAAAACAGGTTCACAACCTTCAGTTAAAAGGAGGTGTAGAGTAAGTCATCGGTTGGCTATTTTTTTTTTAAAATATTTACGCACGGTTATGTTGGCCAATGCTTCAGGAAACTTTCTTAATTTTCTCTGACGTTGCTGTGCTTTATGATTGTTGATAAAGAATTTTTATTTTGAATGGAAAAAATTTTAGCCGTTGTCACATTTAGGTTAGGGTAGGTAAATGGAGCCTTAACAATAACTTATTTCATCATAGGCAAGAACAGCTTGGTACAGATCGATAACATATTGCCATTGGTAAAAGTCTAATGATTTCCCAATTTGTTATCGTGAATCGTTCAAATCAACAACTATCTAAAAAATTCATTTTAAATCTTTATAAGAACTTTCTACTACTAATAAAGCATTCGATTTCAAGTCAGTACAAAAATCTATTTATACTTTTAAATCCTTAACAAATTTAGGTGGTTCTTTTACTGGATCTTTTAAAATATAAGATCATCCAAAATTTCATACATATATTTAGGTTAATTATACCTAACCTTCAGGTATCCCCTTTCAAATGCTGAATATTTGTTATTACTTAAAGTTTTCTTATCTTATCCAGGTAAATTAGTCTTTTGATAAGTTGATTTTTAACTTTTTTTCCTCCTTCATCAAGAAGAGTATCTTGACTGAATTTATTTCTTTAACTTGTGATAACCAGTCATTCTTTTTTTGAATTGGATCAAAATATCTTTCATATTTTTTTATAAAATTGGGTCTTTGGTTTCCCAAAAATAATTTTTTATATTAGTCTACTTCATTAATTATTTCATTTTGTGGATATTGATAAAAAAATAAAGTCATGTTCCATGTCTTCTTTACTTACAAATTGACATTCCAAATTTACTGTTTTGTCAGTTGACAATTTATCAATACAATTTTTGAAGACATCTAAACATGATCCAGCTGAATTGATCAATTCATTTGCATATGATTGGTCTGTTTTGAAAAGTGCATTTTGTATTATCAAGTAACTTTGTTTTGAATCTTCGAGGCTTTCTAAACAATGCTTGACCAAATTAGAAATGTCATGCACAACGTACCATAGTACATTACTTAGTATCAGAATATTAACTTTTTGCGGAAGGGCTGATTGTAGAATATTATGAACAAAAAAAGTTTCATTTTTGAAGTTTGCTTTTGCTTTTTCAATGGCACTAGGGGCTATATCGAATCCGGATATATCGATTTTTGGAAACTTTTTTCTCATTAAATCAACAACATATCCAGTTCCACATCCGCACTCCACTATAGCGCTGTTTTCATTTATTATTTTGCTTAGTTGGTTTAGTAAAATCTCCCTCGACACACTGTAAAATTTCATCATCTTCTTATCTTGTTCACTCACCAATTTGCCACTTTGCCCCCAGGGATCATCTTCATTTTGATATAATCCTTCGAAATTACCTATGAACTTAATTTCCTTATCACTTTTTCTAAATATATATTCAGTCATTTTTTTTTGCTATTACAATCATATTACCAGCCATCCTTTTGTTTCTCATTAAATTTTGGAATGAGTCATATATTTCTTCACTTTTTGATAGAGAATACAGCATATCCCAAGCTCTTCTTGATATACTATCACTTTCTTCTTTTAGTCTATGATGGATATATGTTAGATCTAGTGATGGGTTAAGAGTGAAGATATCGACAACTTGTAACCCACATCGATTTAGTAGAATTTCTATATTGTTTTTATTGTATAGATTGACATGGCCAGGTGGTAAAAGCTGTACATGCCCTTCTTTCATTATATTCCATTCAAAGCTATCAGTATTTGGTGTTGAAAAAACAAAATATCCACCATCTCTTATTTGATCTCTCACTGCATGCAATAGTTTTGATGGCTCTGGGATGTGTTCGACAGTGTCCCATAATGTTACACAGTCAAAATTTCTCTTAGGTAATTTAGTTATATTATTATTTATTATTTCTAGGTTCGGGAAGCGCTGTTTCATGTATGCACACGCCTTTTCACTCAGATCACAAGCAGTTATTTTGTATTGGTCCTTTCTTAAATAATTTGCTTCAATGAAAATACCGACAGCTGTTCCAACATCCAAAATCTTTTTTCCAAATTGATAAGTATCTAATAATTCTAGCCTTTGTTCGAAGATTGGTAATCGCTCTTCGAATGAATCCATGAAAAATTTATTTTCAAAATCCTTATATTCACTATTATAAAAAAAATTTAGTGCAGCATCTTTAGGAAATGGATTCGTGAAAATATGCGAGCAATTTTCGCAAGTATCGAGTTCATAGCCGAATTTTTTACAATAATACTTTATATTTCTACTTAAACAGCATGGGCATTTTTTTATCTTTGGCTTTTTATCAAATTTTTGATGAATTTCTTTAGTTATTTTCTTAAATTCGGATTCTAATCTTTCCCTCTTTATTTTTGTGTGGATTTTAGAGTAAATTAGCTCTTTTTTCATTCGACTCTCTCCCATGCATTTACATGATTAAAGCCATGAAGTGTACCATCTGCATTGCAGTTGTTACATGGTGCACGGTCTCTTTTTCCACATATTAATCTTTTCCTTACTTTATGCAGAGCTAAAGATTTCCAAACTTCTGCTATACTTGTTTCATTTACATTTCCAAATTTTACTTTCTTACTCCAGTCTTGGACACACATCAATACATCTCCATTCCAGTCAATCGCTAATGAATAGGCTGTGTAATAGCAGGGGTGTCCTTGATACTCTTTAGAATCGGGCCCAAAATTAATAACCCCCGTTCGGTTTGTCAGTTTTAGTCCAAATGAATCCGTTTCTTGATGCCATCTATCTCTTAAAATATATTTGTCCTTTTCTATTCCAACTTTAGTGAAGATTTTTTCCATTTTTTCTATTTGTTCTGGACCGTCGTATAGACTTACACATAGGAAATCTAGTCCATTTTGAAATAGCATTTCCACCATTTCACTGTTTAATCGATCACCATTTGTAACAATTTCTAAGTGAACTTTTTCAAATGATTTTACAATTTTAGAAATTTCAGGATGTAGCAGAGGTTCTCCGTACCCACAAAATACTACTCCCCCTTGATAATTCATATTTTCTAATTCACTTGCTAATTTTCTAGCCAAATTTTTGGAAAAATGGAGGTTTTGATTTGGATAGACATCGCTTTCAGCTCTTGGACAAAATACACACTTTCTATTGCAGAGTTCTGTTATACTTATGTCAATCCAGCTTGGTTTTGGAATTCCATCCTCATCGAAGTCAACAATATCAACAAAAGTTGACTTTCTTACTAAATTAGCCTTTGTCTTTTCTGTTATTTCAATCTCGCCAACTTTTTGAAAAACATCCATTTAACTTTCCATTGATGTCGTTATATTATAAATTGATGGGAATAGCATTCCATTGTGTGAAATATATATATCTTCTTCTAAAGCTCGCTCCCGAATTGTCTCGAAATCCTTTGATTTATTTAGGAACTGCCTTGCTTCATTAGCTTGATTAATCTTTAGTATTCGTGAAAATTTACAACCACTTACCAATTTAAATTCTGTATCTTCCAGTATGTCACCTACTCTTTTATTCAAATTTTGGTGATTCTCATTTATAATTTTATAATCAAGATTTACTAATTTTTTTAATGTTTTGTTCAAACACCGGATTTGTGTAGGTGATGCTGAATATGTACCACCCCAAAATGGTAAATTCTCAGTTTTTTTTATTATTTTTTTTGATACCAATACTACACTTAGAGGATATCCTAATCCTATTGTTTTCCCAAAAACTACTATATCTGGTTCAACTTTTCGTGAAATTTTACATGATCCATATTGTTCTCTAAACCCCGTTATTATTTCATCACAAATCACAATTATACCCTCTTTATTCAGAATTTCTCTCTTTCGGGGTGTCATATCTTTGAGGACTGATTGTTGGGGATTTGCACCTTGGTATGGTTCCACCATTAAAGCAGCATAATTCTGTGGACTTTTGATGCTGAGAAATTCATCTATTGATTGGAACCAATCAACTTCACTTAGTTTTGACTCAGGTATCCCCATTGATATTCTTTGTTTGTTTTCTTTGAATAGATATTCGTCATCTGAACCGTGCCAGAATTTCCCAATTAGCGCAATTCTATTTCTATTTGTCATAGAACGTGCGAGTCGAGCTGTTCTTGTGATTGCCGAAGATCCGCTTGTTTGAAAGCCTATGCCTCCGATTTCGAAACTTACTAACTTTTCTAGGTTTCTTATCAATTTTGCTTTACACTCCAATCCTTCTGGTAATAATTGTTGACAACCTAAATTTTCTTTTTTGTGTCCAAAGATTAATGTTCCTGATCCCAACCATGTATCAAATAACTTTTTCTTATCCTTTCTGATTAACCATGCATCCTGTGAATTTACGATTGCTGGTTCATTTTTTATATTTGAATTTAGGAAAATAAATGTCATGTTTTAATTTTACTTTCGATAATAATCTTTTTTCTAATCCTTTAGAACTCTTGATTCTTCACCTCTGAAAGATTTTCTTAATATTCTTTTTTATTATATTGTCATTTACCAACCTTCTTTGTTTTTTGATCTCTTCGTAAATAATCAATGATGCCCTTCTTTTTTTCAATTTTCATTTAAATTCTAATAACTTGTTTTTTACACCTTTTCATTTAATACTCACTATATCTTTCTTTTATCTTATTCAAGACTTATTCTTATTCTTTTCCTTAATACATCTTTGGCTAGTGTATTAAATTCATTTCTTAACTTGCAAATCTTTTTCATATCTAGATCTTTATTTTTATCAATATCAACCCTCATGTTAGTATAATCTAGTCCTGGGGTTGCTTGTATGGAGTGCAGTAAATTGCACGTCATGATCCCAATGGTAGATCGTTACGTGTTCGATGTTTGGGGCTCCTTGGACACCTGAGCAACTGGCTGTAGCACATGGTTCGAGAGGATTTCAGCACCGAACCCATCGGCATACCTACTTCCCAACCGATCTTGATGGTTACACGCTTAATCTCATGATTTATCATGGCCTTTTGCCAATTCGACTAGTTCATTATCAATCGATCTTTCACTGGTAATCAGGACCACTTCGTTAATGAATTCTGCTCGGCTGACTCTTCTGAGAACCCATTCCAAGATCGGATGGCTTCTCAGGAGTTGAAGCATTTTTCCCGGGAAACGTGTGGAACCCATCCGAGCTTGTACCAAGGCAACGGTTTTCCTAAGATCATGCAGACTGCTTTAGGTTTTCCCACTGCAAGACGTGGTCTTCTTCCAAGCTATTCAGTGTCCGGCTACCGACTACATCATCCCAATGTAAAGGGCTGATTCCTGTTCCTGGACGTTTATATGTCAAATCTGCTTCTTCGAGCACATGGTCAGCCGGGACAGGACGGGTGAGCACGATACTCCTCCGGGCATTCAGCCTCGAGATTTTCTCGGTCTCGATTGGAGCCTTCTGAGAAGAAGGGCCCATCAAAATACCCGTTCGCTCCACCATTTCGATAAAACGCTCTAAATCCTTTTGATCCATGGCGTGGTAGTGGTCATTGCCTGGTAAAGTTTTGTCATGAGTGAAATGCTTTTCCAGCACAACTGCACCGAGCAACCAAGCTGAGACGAGCGGAATCATTGATTCATCAGGAAGTGTGTGGTCTGAGTAACCGATCACATGCTGCGGGTAGGCCCGACGCAGTCCTTCAATCATCCTCAGATGTGCCTGAGGATTGGGAGTGGGGTAGTTCAGGATACAGTGTAACAAGACAACATTCGGGCAGCCAGATTGATCCAGAACTCTTACCGCCTCATCGGTTTCAGCCAAGGTGGCAGCTCCTGTTGAGAGTACAACGGGTTTCTGCTTGGCTCCAATCTTTCTGAGAAATGGCGTGTTCGTCAGATCAGCAGAAGCCACTTTGAAGAAAGGCACCAACGGATCCAGAAACTCCACAGCCTGGTCATCAAAGGGCGTAGAGATGAAATCTATGCCAACCTGCTGACAGTGGTCTGCTAATTCAACGTATTCCTGGGGGCCAAAACCGTCATATTTCTGAAACAGTTCGTACTGACTTCTTGTCGCTTCCTTGGTAGTGTCCCAGTAGGAAGGAGAGTTTTTTGATGCAAGGGTTTCTGCCTTATAGCTTTGAAACTTCGCAGCATCAGCACCGCCCTGTTTGGCTTGTTCTATGAGTACCTTAGCTTGATGCATCGAACCTTCATGATTCACTCCAATTTCAGCAATCACATAGGGTTTGCTGTTGTGCTGGATCAGTCTTTTCCCAAGTTGTACGGAAGTGGGCATGGTTCCCCGCTGGGTTATGATGATTGGTGGTGTTTCTGGATCAATTGTTGATGATGCCAGTCCATCGCCTCATGATCGTTGGTCATGTTGCCTTCATGCCTACGATAACGGTAGAGTGGAAGTTCAAGTCGATGAATTCGATATTTTTTTTCAAAGCGGATGCGGAGTTCCCGTTCTTCATGCAGTCGGAAACTTTCATCGTAGAGGCCAATCTCTTTGAGTTGTTCCTTCCGAAACATGATGCCACAGGCAATTGGGGCCTCCATGCAGTTTGCTCGTTCCAAAACTTCTTCTTCGTCGTTAAGTAATAAGTAATCGCAAGCTACCGCATCAGCGGAAGCGTTGGATTCCAGGTAAAAGCAAAGAAAGTTTAGAAAATTTACATTCACAAAATCATCTGAGTCCACCCTCACCAGATACTCCGCTCGCGCTTCCCTTATGCCGCGATTCAAAGATGCAGGCAAACCAAGGTTTATTTCATTGGTGATGACTTTAACTGTAGAGTATTTGGGATCACAAAATAGCTCTAGTGCGTATGCAGTTTTGTCAGTACTTCCATCATTCACTACAATAATCTCGTAGTCGTCATGCGGAATTGATTGATGTAACAGGGAACGGAGGCAACGGCCGATGAAGCGTTCTTGATTGTAGGCTGCAACAAGTACTGAAACTCGAGGATTTTTCTTTGTCATCCTGAATTGTTCAATTAAGAGAGCGTAGCACTTGGCGGGTACAACCCAACATATAGCTTAGGTCTGCTTCGCTAAGGGTTTGCTGGAAGGGAAAGGAAACCATGTTGTCAAAGAAAGCATCTGTGTTCGGTAAGACGGCCTCTCCAAAACCTAACTTGCGGTACAGATCATAGCGATTCAGCGGATAGTATTGAACCACACACTGGATCGAATGTTCTTGTGCCATGGTTCGAATGAACTGGTCTCGTTTACCATTGGCCAACCGCGCTACTAATAAGTGGTAGTTGTGACGCACGGAATCCTCACGATGGAATTCCAACTCTGAAAAACCCTTGAGTTCATCTATAAACTCCAATGCTCGACTTCTCTTTTCGGTATTAATCTCGTCAACACGTTTGAGCAGTTGCTCACCCAAGGCGCACTCTACCTCGCCGAGGCAGCAGTTGTTCGGCATCAAGGGGTTACCACTTAGTTCAGGTAGATCCACATTTCCCATCGCAGGAATCCAGTATTCTTGCCGCTCAAAGTCGAAAGCACAGTGACCGTTGTGGCGTAACATTGGGATCAGATTCGCGTACTCTGGATCATTAACCCACAGCATGCCCCCTTCTCCCAAAGTGCTGATGTTTTTGTGGGAGTGAAAGGAAAAAATACCGAAGTCACCCATTGTTCCAGCTCGCTGATTTCTGTATTTTGTCCCGATTGCCTGCGCAGAATCTTCGACAACCAGTAAATCTTTTGCTTTTGCTAACTCCAGGATCGGGTCCATTTCCACCACGTAGCCATATAGATGGACCACCACGATCATTTTCGTACGGGAAGTCAGGCATTTTTCGATCGTATCGACAGTCACCACCCGGCTTTGCAGATCAATGTCCGCCCACACTGGGCTACCGCCTTTCTTGATGAAGGGATAACAGGAGGCAGTATAGGTGTGAGCTGGGATGATGAACTCATCACCGGGGCTAAGCTGGCAGAGTTGCGCGGTGAGTTCCAAAGCATCAGTGGCGCACCCCACAGCAAATGCCTGCCCTCCCCCTCCTTGAAAATCCGCAAAGCTTGTCTCAAATTGATTGCGATACTTTCCCTGAGTGAGCGGTTGTGCGGTCTGCATCACTTCAACAACCGTCTCAACCTCCATTGCGGTATAGGCATGCGCACGGCCTGAGAAAGGGATTCTGTAAGTCATGTGAGCTTACTTTCTCCAAACAGGATAATAAATTTAGAAACCTTCAGTAACATTATTTCTTGCGCTTTAAAAAACTTCTGAAACTCTTTGATTAAATCATCAGGAGATTTTACAAATCCGATTGGATTTTCGGGGAGAAAAAGAGAGATAACACAAAAGCTTCCTGACTGATGAGCCAATCG
>JACLAC010008889.1_pt1 | contig 10677 bp, 6 predicted proteins | sample 8027881 | NCBI WGS metagenome assembly JACLAC01 (sample SAMN15725517, study PRJNA655200) | protist metagenome | isolation source: fluorescence activated cell sorting (FACS) single amplified genomes of... | place: Spain: Blaines Bay Microbial Observatory, Mediterranean Sea | collected 2016-01-19 | reverse complement strand
ATGATGACTACGAATTGAAGGTGCGCAAGATCTCATCTCTGACACGATAGTTGCTGACTGGACTTTTCCCAGGTTCGAATTGTCCACTGCCAAGGCTGGCCTCACTCTGCGGGAGCCTTGCACAAAGTCTTCAATGCTGTGAGCATCGTCCAAGCATGGCATCTGGAATATCAGAATGGGCCTCTGGTCCTTGTCGACAGGTGAACTTTCCTATTTCCAGAATCCAGTGAACATTACTTTCCTATAGGACGGGAGGGACAGAGGCGGCAACCTTTGCTGCCTTGACCACCTTGAAGAAGCAGATGGACCGAGAGCAGGCAGTGGATGTCTATCAGGTGAGGCTTGGCTAGCTGATAGTCAGAGCTAGAAACAAGAAAACGCCAATATTTACTTGATTTTCTTTCAGGTGTGTAAACTGCTGCACAACAAGAGGCCGGGTGTGTGGAGAGGTCAGGAAGATTATCTCTACATACACAAGGTTGGCTTCAATCATCATTCATCACCGATCATCATTGATCAGTTGATCACTATTGTCAATGATTGATCACCATTGATCATCATTGGTCATCATTGGTCATCATTGATCATCATTGATCATCATTGATCATCATCTACCATCATCGAACATCATCAATGATGGTCATCATCATCATCTACCATCCTACCGTCAACCAACAGGCTGTGGAAGCACTCGGCCAGCAACCTGTGCCGGACGAGAACGCGGATGCAGTGATGGGAGCTCACACTAATGGTAGCTTTGCAGAATGTTTTTTTTACCAGATCACAGAGTGTGCTTTTATATCAGAACAGTAAACCAAATCTATCGGAGGTGTTGGAGGTATTGAGAGAAGACACTCCAGCACAGAGGGAGGCAGCTTCAGAGGGGAACCAGTGGTGAAAATCACCGTCAACAGGTAAATAGAGAGAAAAAACATGTGATCACTCGGTCCACTAGGCGGCACAGCTTGCCAAGCGAGGGGAGCACTCGAGGGGGGAGTTTGAGCAACGGAGCGGTGACGATCGAGCTGGTCAGCAGCGGCAGCGGGGAGTCGGCGGGGAGGGACTCCAGCCCGGAGTCCACCGAGGTATCATGGCCCCAATGAAGCTCAACCAGATCTCTCAATCGCTCTTTGTCAGATTTCAATGCCTGAGGCTTGTGGCAGCACTGCAGTTCTGGTCAGTGTCACTGATGATCTCGTTCAGGTGGTTTTTCATCTCATTGTAATTGTTTTGTAGTGTACCAAATATGATTGAAATGTTTTGTAATTGATCCAATTACAATTTCAGGTTGAGGAACCGAGTTCTCCCTCTCCTCAGCTGGTCTGAGCTAAATTAGGAATTTAGGAGAAAACATAAATTTAAAATATGTTTGGCCTTGTGCCTATGTTTAGGAAATTGAATGTATTGAAAAGTTTACCAAACAAATGGTCTTGGTCAATGGCCAAGACCGCAGCTTGCTATATTTATTGTGGACAACTTTGTAAAATCTTCGTCTCTCATGGTTGTGTAGTTGCCACATTAAAAATCCAACCCCAATTGATAATTGATAAAATTGTCTGTAACAGTTAGAAGATTTTCAACCCTAAAAAAGCCAGTGCCACCCCTGACCAGTCCTTCAAACCTCTCGTCAAATCTCTTACAGCGCTGCTGCATTTCCTGCATTTGTCACCTCTACTGCAATAGTATTTATTTATTTACCCCCCAGAGTGTGACAATCCTGCTACATATATACATATATATATATACTACTCCCCCTCTCTCTATCAAAGACTGAAACCAAATCTGTGGAAGGGCAAAATCTTATTTTTTTCGCCAAATTTTCCGCGTCATATCTACATTGTCGTCCGTGTCATTAAACAATGGTCAGACAATTTCATATCCTTCAGTCTGGGGTTCTTACTTCTCCTACATATATGGATATGTTAAATTATGCCTAAAATCAAAACCGCCATTTGTATAATAATGCCGAAAACTTTTATGTGGTTACAGTTCATGCCATATAGTTTCTAAACCCTTTGGATGTGTTTGTCAGTAGTTGATCGCGTCTGTATGTAGAAATTAGTTGTTGAGCGATACAGACCCCTGCATAAAATTTGTGACTACTAAAGATTGGCATCGTAGTAACAACCGAAACAAACAGTATGTGGTGTTGACCGTCTAATAAATCCCCAGAATTAACCAACATGCATCTATATAATTAAAATTCTAGCCCACCGGATGAGTTGTGTAGCCTTTTCAGAAGATGGGCTCAAAGGGTGGTGGGGTGGGTGGCGGAAAGCATGCAAAGCACAACAAGAGGAAAGCAGCAGCACTGAGAAGGGAGGTGAAGAGGCCTTTAACGAAGAGGAAAGGGGGTCCTGAGAGAGATGTCAATGTCTTCAAAAGGAGGAAGTTCATCAAGAACAATCATATTGAGCCAGATGAGGCAGAGGATGAGGATGATGAAGAAGATAGCGATTCAGGAGAGGAAGAAAATGGAACTCAGTATGGCAAGATGCTGCAGGTTTTTGGTGGAGCCAAGATGAAGAATGATGCCATCGACAGTGCAGAGAGCGAGGATGATGATGATGATGAAAGTGATGAGGACGGAGGAGCTGAGATTGACATTCCTGATGATGTGGATGACCATGATGGATCCAATTTGGCCGACAGCATCCGTCTTGACCATGAGCTCAACAGCTCTGGTGAAGAAAGTGATGTCTCTGAATCTGAAGAGATGAACGATAGCGATGATGACAATGAGAACAATGATGAGGAAGATGGAGACTCTGATGAGGAGGAGGTCATACAGGCAGACGACCAGGAGAATGAGGTGGATGATGAAGGTGGTGGTGATCCTTTCACCAGCCATGTAGACACAGACCTGACCCCAAAAACGTTGGAGGTGCTTGGATCAAAGCAGCGTTGGAACTCAAGCGAGGCAAAATTCCCTTGCCTTGGAAGATTACAAGTTCAAACTCTTGCCACACCTGAGAAACCCGCACCCTTGATTCCGCGCTCCTTAGCTTCCGTGAAATTGAAAGATAAAGTTGCCAAACACTTGGAAGAGCGTGGTGGATTAGGAACTCGAGAGGAAGAGTTGATGGGTATACTTGGTGGTTATCAGGATGTTTGTTACATGGACAGAAAACATGCCGAGGGTGAGCAATTGAGGCTGGTCTATTGCCTTCACACCCTCAACCATGTGCTCAAGACAAGGAACAGGATCTTGAAGAACAATGGCAAGTTGGAGGCGAGAGAGTCTGGGGAAGAGAAGCTAAGGGACCAGGGGTTCACAAGGCCAAGGGTGCTGATCATCCTGCCATTCAAGGAGGCGGCAAGGAAGGTTGTGGAGACCTTCATCAACCTCCTTTACCCAAGCAGCAAGGGCAACGTGTCAAACAAGAAAAGGTTTGACCAAGAATATCGCGCTGTTCCACAATCCAAGGGCAGCAAGTTCAAGCCACAAGATTTCAATGAAACCTTTGAAGGTGATTGTGACGACGATTTCAAGCTTGGCATTGGTGTCACCAAGTCTTCTCTTAAACTTTACACTGATTTCTACTCCAGTGACATCATCATAGCCTCGCCTCTTGGACTCAAGTTGGTTATTGGCGAGGAGGAAAAGGGGGAGGACGGGGAGAAGAAGCTGAGAGGTGACAGCGACTTCCTCTCCAGCATAGAGCTGCTCATCCTAGACCAAGCCGACATTTTTCTCATGCAGAACTGGGAACACATCACCTCGGTGGTTGATCGGCTTCATGTTCAACCCAAGGACTCGCATGGCGTGGATTTCAGTCGAGTCCGACACTGGAGTCTTGACGGTCATGCAAGGTGTCAGAAAGACTCAGATCATTGTATCTTTGTCCAGGCTGACGCCATATGATATGATATCCATCGATAATCAGCCTTGAATTCTTTTGTGCAGGTATTATCGTCAAACCGTGCTGCTTAGTGGAGTTCCTGCGCCGGAGCTAAACGCCCTCTGGAACAGCAAGTGTCTCAACTATAAAGGAAAGGTGAGTACGACAATCTGTCTCAATGGATCTTTCCTCTCTTGGTTTTTATACCCGCGAACTAGCCAGCTAGCTGAGACACATAATGGCTGGGCTGGTGTTTGGAATGCTTAGACTGAATCCTGATCCAGGTGCGTGTTGCAAATCCAGTGCCAGGGTCTGGGAGCCTCGACCGAGTTTTCAGCGACACAGCCCTCGTGTGGCACAGGTAACATTTGTGCACCTGCCTGATGATTGACTGGACTACAATATTGATCTATAGAGTGTCTGCCATGAACATGGAGGATAGTATAAACGAGCGGTTCAAATACTTCACCGAGAAGATTGTGCCCCAGTTCAGTGGCGACAACATGGACCACACCCTCATCTTTGTCCCCAACTACCTCGAGTACGTCAAGGTCCGCAATTGGTTCAAAGCCTCTGACCGAGACTTTTGCGAGATCTCAGAATACAGGTTGCAATTTATATTTTGCCGACATTTCTCAATCTTGTGATCTTCCAGCAAAAAGAATCGTGTGGCAAAAGCCCGAGACGAGTTCTACCACAACGAGAAGCATTTCATGCTCTACACAGAGAGAGCCCACTTTTACAAGAGATTCAGCCTGAAAGGCATCAGACACCTGGTCTTCTTTCAGCCACCCATGTACCCTGGTATGATAAGCAGGGCGGCCACTGGGTCCATATTATTGACCATTTATTGACCACCTTCAAAATCTCCCTTAGATTACTATACTTCCTGGAGTTTTCCTCTCAACTGAATTAGCAAAGATTTTTTTAGAAGAAACAAGAACAGTTGAAAAAATAAAAATCGGTCCATATTTGGCCATTCTGTGAGGGTGTGGTCCATATTTAGTAAAACCCCAGTGGCCGCCCTGGATAAGCCGCTGTAGAACTGGCCAAATAATTAAGTCTAATTTCTCAGGGAGTTTGGCCGACCTGTGCAATCTGCAACAGTCAGCATACCAGAATCCCCAAGGGGGCAGCGATTCCAACATGTCCTGCACTGTGATCTACACAAGGTCCTGCACCAATCTGAGTTTCACCGTATTAAACCAACATCTGGCAATCTGGACCTGCACCAATCTGAGTTTCACCATATTAAACCAACATCTGGCAATATCTCAGGTATGACATGCTACGACTCGTACAATGTGTGGGCTCGAACACTGCTTCCTCAATGTTGAAAGCTGAAAACCCAGTTCACAGGTTAACATTGTTGAAAGAAGGATGACAAACATTTCTTTTGATTCTAAGATATAGAAGTACAGATGATAGAAGTATTCCTCACCGCATGTCAACAAAGTTTCACGTTCCAGGCTGCAGCCTACCAGCAGCTAGCAGGAAGAGCAGAAGAACAAAATTTTAGAAGGAGGAGAAAAGACGACTTTTGAGCTCTGCTTCGTCTTTGCTCCTGGAACCTTCCAGCTGCATCTCGTCTGCTCCAGAGTGCCGGACAGTCGCGCTTGCATATAACAGTCGTCAACGCTTCAAAACCATTGCTTCAGTTCATTTCAGAGAAGGAAACGCTGGTCAAAGGAGATCTCTTTTAAACAAAAAACGTGCATAAAAGTGCTTCAAAGCTTTACTTTTAAAACTTTCGGCGCACACAGATATGGCAGGGCAACAGCCACGACAACCAAGGGACCTCCAAGGCCTGCTCAAGTTTTGCATGGAAGCAACTGCCAGCGAAGATGCTCCGGCGGTTTCTTCCGATCCAGCTGCCAGGCTCGCAGCCATGGACCCTGAGCGGAGGGCCTGGTTGGAAGAGGCCCTTGACAAGATGAGTGTGGATGTGGTGGAGCAGCTCGGCAATGGAATCAAGGTGCTGATGGACTCAGGTGCAGACTTGGAGACCAAGGAGGAGGTGTTGGACTGCTTAGAGGACTGGCTGGGCACAATCGATATGGCGTGCAACTTCCACAAAATAGGAGGCTTTGTTGCAATCAAACAGTGCCTCGTTTCACCACATGCCAGTTTAAGAAGTGGGGGATCTCACTTGGTTGGCGAAATTGGTCAGAATAACCCCTACTGCCAGCAGAGGTTCCTTGAGGAGGGCTTCCTCCAGATGCTCCTGGACCAGCTGGACAAGGACACAGACCCTCACTGCCAGGTGAAGGCGTTGTATGCAGTCAGCTGTCTGGTCAGAGAGAGCAAGGAGGGTTTGGCAAAGTTGGCTGAGCTGGATGGCTGGTCCGTCCTGGTCAGGTCATTGCAGAGGGATGACGCCAAACTGATGACCAAGGGCTGCTTTTTCATCGGAGCAGTGGCAACTGCTGCCCCAGAGATGGTGGAGGAGATGGTGAGCACTGGCTTGGTCCTCCACCTTGCCACCTTGCTGGAGGCACCCCATGAACTGAGCCATGAACACGTGCTCAGAGCAATGCTTGCCCTTGTGCAGGGCAGCACAGTGGCTCGCGGGGAGGCCAGGTCAGTGCAAGGGTTGCTGCCGAGGCTGGAGGAGAGATTGAAGGAGGTGGGAGGGAGGGAGGAGGGAGAGGAGTCGGAGGACTACTGCAGGCAGTTGCTTAAAGAACTCCGACTGGAAGAGGGGGTGGATAGATAGTCGGGACAGTACATAAAGTAATGTTGCAATAAATGTTCTGAACTTTATTCCTTCGAAGTGATTTTTTCAACTAGGTCGATATTTTCAGCACTTTTCAGAAGAAGGGCCTGACAGAATCTTGGATCAGAATTATTGAAAAGAGTGTTGATCTTCCATTATTCCAGAGAGTCTTTAAGGATGACTCTTCGGCACACCCACAAGATGGGCCTCTCCTTGTTCAATAGGGTCTGGGGTGGATCTATCTTCGTCAACAACAATATTGATGTCAGGTTCTTGACCTCTTTAGTCATTTTCTGTGTTAGCAGTAACACAAGTAAGTTCTACAGGGAGTTCAGAAATTGCCGTGGGGTTCCTTTGGCATCAGAACATTCTTCGAAAATTGATGGGAGAACGCTCTCCACAGCACATAAAGCGAAATCCTCTCGTTATACGCCTCAAGCGAACATGGGAAGCATCCTGAATCATGACAAGTACAGTGCAATAAAATCAAATCTTTCAAAGATGACTAAGGGGAACTTCTCCCTTGGGTCTCTTGATTCAGCTGCCCTCTGGATCCTCTCCTCAAAGAATCTCGCCGTCAACTTGGATATTCTAAGACTGGATGCACTCTCTCCTTCAAGTCATCAAGTCCAGTCATGTAAAGGATATGCAGAGATTAAAGAGATGATTCGGTGTGGGGAAGTGAAACAGGGAAAGTTCAACAAAGAGGATGAGGCTGCTATTGAGAAAAAGTTTGAGACGCTTCTTGCTGAGACTGGGCTGGATAGAGAAGAATTGATGGAGGAACTTTTTGCAACAAACAAAGGCAGTCGAATGCTGAAGAGGCAATTGGTAGGATTCTATCTGTTGAAGGACATGAAGGATGGCGACCGACGGCTTCCAATGGAAGTTTTAACCAAGTTGGCCGTCCTCCTCTACAGTGGCAGCTTCACCAAGGAGGAGGATGCCACCATCTTGGCCTGGGTGGACAAACATGGTGCCACTCGCTGGGCAGAGCTTGCTGGTATCCTTGATAGGAGATATCTTAGAGCTGGACAATCTGTACAAACCCGCTATGTGGAGTTGATGGGCAAAGCAAGGGGCAACAGACAGGGTGCTTATGGGTCAGAAGAGTTTCGTGTTCTCATCAAGGAGGTGATGGAGCAGGATGCAGCTGCATTTGAGAAACCAATGGAATACAATGATCTAGACTTCAAACGCATCGCCTTGCACATGGGAAGGCCAAGAGGAGGAATATGTAATTTTTATGCAAGCTCGGTGCACCCCACTGTTAGGCGGCACAAGCTGGGCACCCTGGAGAAAGATGTGAGGAAGGATCTGATCCGGCAAGTGAAGGAGAACGGGTGGAAGCTCAGCGCTGATATAGAGTATGACAAGCTGGCACGCCTGACTCAGTTTGAGGGACACAGCAGCATATCTTTGTACTTTATGTATCAAAACATGTTGTTAAGAGCCATGATTAAGGTGGGAAAGAACAGCAGGAGGGAGGTTGCAGTGGATGAGGTGGAGGAGTGGTGGAACAAGAGTACAAGATTTGGCAAAAGAGCCAGTGTTGTTGAGAAGGAGCAGCAGATTGTGGAGGCATATTACAGGATAAAGCAAGAGCTTAAAGTTTGAAAATGTGAAAGGATAAATAAATTGTTACACTTCAGGGGGAGTATTTAATGGCATGGCATCAGACCAGAGTAAATGCCAGAGACAAACCAGACGGACAGATTCCGACAACTTAAGACTTTTTATTTACAATTGTTTACAAACTCTACTCTTCTTATATTCAACACAAGCTCACAGTTTCAGCACACGTTGTTCTCACAACACCATGTCCATCGGGCTCAAATTCCTTAATCCTCCTTTTCTCTTAGAAATTGGAAAGCGGAACTGAAGTCTTTTTCGGCATATCCAGCATTACACATAACTCTGTACATCTGAAAGAAGATGAGGATGAGACTGGGCATATGTTTTGGTTTGCTTTAATTTTACTTGGTGTGCCATGGACCCAAGCGGTGTGGCAGCCTTGGTCCTGGTTGCAGCATCTTGCGCCAGACCGAGATCCTGTGACATTGTTGCAATGGCAAAACTTTGGAAAGGACCAATACCTTTGTCATGAGTGCTGTCCCAAATCCTCCACGATAATCATTGCTGGAGGGTACATTGTCGATGACCCCAGGGCAAGGGTTGTATGTGTCAACACTCCAGCACCTTGGCAAGATTTGTGTTACCTCCTTCCCATGATCGAAATAATCCAGACCTTCCTGTTGCCGAGCCCATTATGGATGCCAACAATTTGGGGTCCAGTCCAAGCCTGGAGAACATTATACAGACATGGGCATCTTTCTACTATCATACATAACAATGTATTTACTTGATGCCAAGATTCATAGCCTCAGAGGTGCCAATCATGGATATGGCCAACAGGAGGTTGTTGCAGATCTTCACCGCTCCCCCGGTACCCACACCCCCACAGTGGGTGATCTGAAGTACAATTGCTCATTATGTCTTGTATAAAAAAGAGGTTTCACCTTGGCTCCCATGTCCTTCAGCAGGATTTCAGCAGCAGCAAAGGTGTCATCTGAGTCTGCCCCAACCTGATGAGCAGAGAGAGAAGGAATAATCCAGGGACAAGAAAACATTTACCATGAATGTCAGGGTCCCAGCAGATGCAGCATTTATTCCTCCAGACACAGGAGCATCCACAAACTGAACCATAATATGACATGGACACAGCTTTGATTGGGGAACATTTAGGAAACAGCTTTATGACCTGACAACCCTTAATCTGTGCCTCTTGTGATATTTGTTTACTCAATGCTGGATCAACCTGACATCAATGGAAAGGATAGTTCTTCAAATGTATTTTCCGTCACTTACTGTGCTGCAGTCAATCAGCAGGCTGCCACTTATAACATTGTCAAGAACCTCCTGGAAAGATTGCCAATATGCCAAAGTGCAAACCAAAAGTGGAACCCACCTTGTACACGTTTTCCACGATTGCATTGTTTGGCAACATTGTAACCACCCTCTCTGAGCCAGCAGCCACCTTGCAACAAAAAAACTGAATTTTACCAAAATCAAGAGGGAGAATTCAAGACGAATGGGCAAAATTGGACTGTTGGAAGACCTCTGCTGGTCCAGACGCACCCTGAGCTCCTTTTCCAACAATCCCTGACACTGCCTCTGCTGTCACATCATATGCCAGCACCGGGTGACCCTGCAATACATCTTAACTTTAAAAGGGTTCAATGACAATACTGGCAGTACAGAATGCTCTTTCTCACCTTGGTGACCAGGTTCTCGGCCATCCCTCTCCCCATGTTGCCAAGACCAATGAAACCCACGGTTTTGTTTGCAGATGCTGGATCCATCCACAAATTAATATTTTAAATTTGGGGCGCTTGACACATATTATGGAGCTTCAAGAAACCTGAATATTGTCGCACCGCTCTGGCCATGAAGGGTTTACTTAGTATCGAGGTGCAGGCCATCCTGATGACGATCTGAAGAAATTAATTTCGTTGAAGAATGCTAGCAGCAATCCTCTTCTTCTGATCTAAAACCAACTTAAAGTCTGACTTGAGCTGAAAAATCATAATCAGCTGGAAAAGTGATGAGCAGACAGTCTACAGAGAGTTCAGCGTCAAGTTATCCTGCACACGCTGTATCCAAGTACATCCACACTGTATCCAAGTACATCCGTCTGCTTGCCGTTAAAAACCTCCTTGGAGAGTGTTCCGTTGCAACGAAACTGCTGCGAAGTTCTCTCGGGGGGGTTGAGTTGACATTCGAGGCATTTCTGTATTAGCGGGGATCTTCTGTCTCCCCCGATTATATAGAAGTCGGCAGTTTGTGTGGACAAGACCAGGCATTGACGAGAGTCAAAAAAGTAAATTCGAGAGTAGAAAGAGAAATTTTGAATTCTGATCTCAAATTTCGAGAGTAGAAAGAGAAAATTGTAGTTCTGATCTCGAATTTCGAGAGTAGAAAGAGAAATTTGAGATTCTGATCTCGAATTTTGAGAGTAGAATGAGAAATTTGAGATTCTGATCTCGAATTTCGAGAGTAGAAAGAGAAATTTGAAATTCTGATCTTGAGCTTCGAGAGTAGAAAGAGAAAAAATGGCGT
>JACLAC010017422.1_pt1 | contig 10678 bp, 4 predicted proteins | sample 8027881 | NCBI WGS metagenome assembly JACLAC01 (sample SAMN15725517, study PRJNA655200) | protist metagenome | isolation source: fluorescence activated cell sorting (FACS) single amplified genomes of... | place: Spain: Blaines Bay Microbial Observatory, Mediterranean Sea | collected 2016-01-19 | reverse complement strand
TACGTTCACGAGTTGCCGAACCAATCATTATGATTTAGTTGAGTTGTCAAGAGCCTTAGATTGTAGTAAATAAAATTAAATAAGATTTGATGTTCTAGATAAAATAATGGGAGAATGTTATAGATATAATGTAATAAAAACGTTCAGACTTCCACAAAGATCGATCAATGATAAACCAGTCAAAATAGTCAGTCGAGATAATTAAACACTAATAGCGATAGTAGTAGTAAATGAGTTCGTCCTTGTAGCTTTGTCTATATAGTCTAGATATTGATTGTTTGGTATGATACTGAGTTAAATTTTGAACCTTCTACACAATAATGATGCAGAGCGATATCGTGAGTTTGAATGAGAACGTAAAAATGACTCACCAAATGGCTGTCTATGAGCAAGAGTTTCCTCTGTGGGTTGGGAGATGTACACGAATTGAACAATCCTCATCACGCTTTCCATTCTTCCAGAGGACATGAAAGAGGACACGATTCTCACCTGGTCCTTGCGAAAGACCACTCCTAATGGCAAGTTTGACTAAAACGTCTGTTTTCCTCTGATAGAGGTTATCTGTTAGGATATAAGTGAATAGTTGCGTTATATAGTGTGCAGTGTACTAATGCTGCCAATGATAATAGTATTAGTAATTGATGACTTATTTGTTTCTAAGTTGATCAGTTTGCAGCAAATTTATCAACGAAGAAACGAATAAGTCATCAATAAGTCACCCATAAATTGCCGAAACTAACTAAGTAGGAAATGTTAGGCGCTACTACGAGGGTGCTCCCGACTACTACGAGGATGCTCCAGGCTAGTAATAGTATTACCGTTACGTATCGCGAGTGAACTTTACGTACCGCTATTCATGGGATACATACAACCGCACTTCTTCAATACTGCTTGACGGAATTGAACGCTCGATACATGACAGTGAAACTTAGAGTGACACACCAGTTCAGAAAACCCCAGTTGCATCATAAAACCGTTTTCGACTGAGCGTCAGAAGACTATCAGTCGAAAACCGTTTCGTGACGCAACTCGGGTTTTCTGCTCACGTTGTCAACGCCGCAGCGAGGGATTTAGTATTACTGTAACAACACACGACACCACAAGGGTCCATCACGTGAGGACGATGACCAGCACCACGTGGAAAAGTGCCACTTAAAAACGAGTACAAAAACCTTTAACACGAAAGAACCCAGTCTGTTTCATTCCGATTATTATGTGTTTGCTCCTGTTATGCTGCCAGCTTTCAACAATCCTGCCCGCCAACCTCCTAAACTCCTTCTAAGACTAAGTTATCTATTCAAAAAAGCGTTATGATTATCTATATTATTGTAGAACAATCCTCATTAATAATAATCAGTTCAATAGCGTGATGTGGTGATAACAGTAAAAGAAAATACGACAAAGAAAAAAATAGAAAAGACGTAGATACTACTGCGTGCTACTAGATACTAGCTTGTTGTAAAATGAAATACTACTAAGGACGGAAATATGATCAAAATATGACTTGTTTCTGCAGAATACGATGAAAATAGAACAGTGTTAAAAATGGCGAACGGAATATCACATGTTATTATAGAACACAGACCTTGATAATTACACTACCCTACAACAACTTGATGATTATAAGTATAAATATATGACAAGTGTGAAACACGTGTTAAAGTATAATATAGACGATACACAGACGATACAAAGTTACACAGAAGATTAACGATGTTACAGAGAGATACACAGAGATATAATAAGGCTTTCCACTAGTACGAAGAGATTCAAAGAGATATACTAACTTTAAGAGATTCAAAGAGATATGCTAACTTTAAGAGATTCCAAGCGATATACTAACTTTAAGAGATTCCAAGAGATACACTAAGAGGCACGTATACAGGTACACAAAGATGCACAGATAGATAAATATGACAGTATGGATCGACTAAAATGCACATCTAGATAAATAGAACAATTACATACTGACGGAAGATCTAGAATGGAAATTCTACTAGTTTAAACGATCTTGGTCCACGCGAAAGTGGAAAGAGATGTGGAAAGAGACACGCGACAAAATGCCAACCCAGACCATCAGCACTTCAGAGACGTGTGTCCCCGACGCTGAAATGGTAGTTGCTCCCAGCAACCCCTGAGCCGCCCCGATGGAACAGCCGCCTGTTCTACGGCCCAGTCTGGATGCGTTCTCGATAATCACCCAAGTCCCAATAAGTTCATGGTGCTGCTCATATATCACGTATTATGCTGCGTCATTTTTTCTTTACCACCTAACTTTAATCAACGATTACTTCAAAAATAATGCTAAGTTATAACGGGCTCTGTTTTTATGTTCGCCACCAAAATAATAATTTTCCTTGTTACCCAAATTCTTCTCTCTTCCCTCTCCCCATTTCCCTTTTCATTTTACCCAGTTAACCCAGTTGACCCAAGCTACCCAATTGCTTCAGTTTCCTCGGAATTTCGAGGACTGCGCATTTATTTCGGTCAATCCAACAGCGCTCTCGTCCGATCCCGCTTCTGCGTATCGGCCCTGAGCGTCGCCGATGCAGTTGGACCTGTAGTTGCACCGGTAGACTTAGTAGTATTTTTAGCAGCTCCAGTTACTACAGCATTAGTAGTAGTAGTAGTAGTAGTAGTGGTGACTCCCGCGACAATGCTCTTTCCGACATTATTATTCTGACCACCACCAGGCTTGTTGTACTTTTTGACTACAGCGTTGACACTGACTCCATTGGCATTCTGATTGGTGACCCCATTCTGATTGGTTGAACTTGGAGACCCTCCTTCGGAGTCTGTTTCTTCGTCAGAATCGTCACTGTGATTGCCTCCTCCTCGTCCTTTTCCACCAATATGATGATCCGGCCGCCACCACATGCCCCCGTCATCATCATCGCTAGAATTCGGCTGCCCATCCTCGGAGAAGTCGTCGTCGGTGTCGCCACTCGCATCACTGGAGACCAGTTGTCGTAAGGCGTCAACTCCCGAATCAGGGAAAAGGTCGCAGTTGTCCACGTACTCGGAATTTTGTTCTTCTTTTTCTCCGGAATCGTCTTTCTCCTCATCTTCTTCTTCTTTCTTGCGTAACAAAAAGAACCAGAGCAAAAGCAAGAGCAAGAAAACGATCGTCAGTCCGCCACCGATGAGAACCAGGGGTTTTTTCCACCAGGGTTTGCTGCATGCTTCGGCCAGCGGGATCCACGTGTCCAGAGAGTTCTTTAACCAGGTATACAGGCTTGCGGCGTCACTTAGACTATCGGAGCGCCAGACGGAAGTTTTTTTACTTGTCGCAGATTTTAACCTCTCCGCCTCTTTATTCAGCTGGTCGTGCACCGTTTTCACGACTGCTTTCATGTTGTAGAGTGCTTTGAGGAGGGGTGGAACCGAATCATCTTCAGATTCTGCACTTAGAGATGGACGCCTCGTCACCGCTGAATTAACTGCGTCGTGTAGCAGCAAATAGTCAACGCTGTCCCGATCTTTCTGGAACCTCTCATCCTTGTCACTCCAGCCCTCTGTGGCACTCAGGCCCTCGAGTCCAACGATTCCAACTGCCGCGGTCCTGGCGTCCTCCACCAAGCGCTCCCAGGTCACCGCGTAAGCCTGCAAGATGCCCTTCCTGCAGTCCTCCTCAATGTCTGACTCCTCTTTTGGAACGCTGAGCATGCCAGGAGCGAGGGTGGTCCAGTCCCCCAAAACTATCTGACCGACAGCAGCGTCGTTTGTTTGCACCTCCTTCATGGAGTTTACAGAAAGCTCCCCAGGCCGGAGAGTCTTCTTCTTTTGAGTGAAATAGTAGTCGAAAATTAACTCATAGTAGGAAACGATTTTTTTGTCCGCAGGAGTCTTTTGTTTGTCGTCCAGATTTCGCTTGAGCTGCGCCAAAATCTCAGGACACCCTGCCACCTTGAAACTCGCGCCGGCTCGGGTTGAGCTTGTTCCACTCTGGCCGGGGGTGACCGAGTCTTGCTGGCCTCCTGGTTGAGGCTTCGAATCCGACTTGCTGTCCTCCTCCTGGTCTCCCGATGAGTCTTCCGCATGTCCAGGAGATAGGGAAACTTTAACCTCCGATTGCAGTTTCTCCAAGCAACCCTCCGAACAAAGTTCCTTGAGTTTTTGCAGGTGCTTCTCTACCTTTTTCTCGAACTCTTCAGAACAACCAGTAGGCTGCGTTGATGCCCCGTTCAGTTTTCCACACTTCTCTTGCAATTCTAGGTGCTCCTTCTCGATTTTCTCCTGAATCTTCTTGGCCTTGGTTGTCGTCTTTTTGATCATTTGCTTCATCTCCTCCTCACCCGTGTTCTTCGCTGTCTCGAGCAGTTCGTCACAGGACTTCAACTCGTCAGCTTCCTCCATAAGTTTCTGCATTTTTATCTCAGTTGTAAGTGCCTTCAACCCCAGCGCGGCACCGCCCTGAATGTTTGTAACGATATTCAAAGAAAGTAGGTCAACTCTAAGTATAGTCTGAGATGCCTGACCCCAGCGTTCAATCTTTAACATCGCGCACTAAGTTTGTCTTCATGTGAGGCTAAAACCACGCCTCCGCGAGACCTGCGAACGTGACTCCAGGAAGAAGTAAGCACACACAGATGACTTAAACTCGCCAGCTGGAGATCGTCAACCTCCAGCCCAGACAACCCTCACTTTTCTACCCTGCACAGAAAACATAATGACAAAAACAAGCTCAGAAATCCTCTGTTTGACCATCAAGAGACCCAGCAGTCCTCTGTTTAAGCATCAAATGCTCTGTCAAACCAGCAGCCCCCTAAAATTCCGATTCCCCCTGCGACTAGTCGCTCCTTACGTTGTCGCTAGTAACAGTTTTATCTTTCTTCGAGACATCTGTCTTCTGTTTTTTTTTGCCCTTTCCGTCAGCTTTTGCGACAGCTTTTGTTTGCTCCGACGACTTTGGAAACAGCGTCTCAAATGCCTTTGCTGCTTTTGTGACGTCGCCTTGCAAATGATCTAGATTGGCCAGATGATATTTGATCTCGTAGTCGGCGCTGCGAAAACTGCGAAAAGCTTCGAGGCAGGCGAGATAAAATTTGAGAATCGAATCAGCGCAACCAAATTCTATTTTCTTTACGATATTCTTCAAATTCGTCATTTCTTTTTTCTCGACATTGGCCTCCCCGTCAACACGAAGGGTTGTGTTCTTTTTGCCTTTGTTTGATGTCAACTGAGACTGAACGTTATTTTTTTTTGCCAGTGTCCACCATTCATGGCCACCACGAAAACAGGTCTGCGACCACTCTCGATCTTTCGTGGATTTTTCGCTCATATTCATCACAAATTTGGTATGCTGCAACATTTTCTGCACAGAATCATCAGTGAGGTCTTGTACCGTTTTCGCGATTGTCACCATCTTCTCTTTCACTCGTGCTACACTGTCATCAAGTGACTCTGTTCCCACCAAAGTGGTCGCTACTACTGATCGCACATCTTTCTCCGCATCACTGACGCCCTTCGGGCATGTTTCGGTCAGTTGAGATAGTTCGCTAGTACTGTTGGTAAGACCAGCCACTGTGTAGGGGAGAATGTTCCTTTCCTTCCTCCATTCGTCAAAGACGTCGGGCCAAAGATAACAATACTCCCAGCCACATTTTTTTTTTAAAGATTGATCCTGAGGTATTCGAGTAGATGCGTCTCCCACCATGAGGGAAGCGACCACTTCAGCAGCACAATTGTTGATTTTCCCTTCCTCAGATGCTGCAGCCTTCGGTGATGAAAACAGATTGAACAAGCGGTCAAGCAGGTGCCCGGTATTCGACGCCTTGCCTAACAGTTTTTCCATTCTTTCGTGAACTTTCTTGCGCGCCCCTTTGTCTTCTCTCGCATCCTGATTAAGCTTGACCCTAAAGTCCTCCCAATAAATGATGCGACTCAGTTCCGTCAGAATTTCTTGCAGCTCTTTCTTACTGTCCTTACTAGACAGCTGGTCCTGCCAAAACTCGATCACCTTGGAGGGGATACCCAACCCAAATGGCTGGGGCGCGCAGGTCTTCAACCACGGCGAACCTTGCTTCATATCCTTTGCATCGAATTTTTCTCCCCTCTCGTTTTTGACAAGCAACTTCTCGTCCTTGTCTTCCATGCGATGGCCATCGCAGACATGCTCGTACTTAAGTAACCTGTCCACCAGCTTCTTATCGTTAGCATTAGTAGAAACTGCGACTGCGATATTTAGTGAGTGCAGACTCAACAAGACAAGCAATACTGGATTGAAGAAAGTCATCATAGCCCGCACAGGGCGCTGACAACGGGTGGAAAAAGTAAAATGTGTCGAACGGCGATTCTTAGACTTCTCCCTGCAGAGAATATTTCGAGCTTCCGAGTTTAGTTCCCTGATCAGTGGCGGTCTTCGCCTGTACCCCACCACCGGCTCAGTTTTGCGTCCCAACCCCCTCTTCTCGGCCCAGACAATAAAATCATGTTCATCCTTGGATAGGAGGGGTTGTTGGAAATTGCATCCTGGCGCCATCTCATCCTCCGCGGACAAGTAGGATGACGCAGACATGGATTGAGACGAGCTTGTATGGACGAGCCCCACGAGTTTAGTACGTACCAAAGAATATTGAAATTCGTCGAAATCCATTCGTAATCCTGTTTCCATCATGGAATATTTGAGTACTAGAACTATGATTCGATTTAACTAATAAAGCGTATATCTATGATTACAACTGTTTAGGATAATGACAATGTTTCGTAGTGGGTATCCACAGAACTATGTATGAGTATGCACGAACTATGTCTGAGTCTAGATAATATGAACTCTGCAAATACTTATGGTGAAAAATGCCGACGTGATGTATGTAGATTAAATAGGAAATAACAACGATATTTGATAAAAAGAGGTATATGTAGATTCACGATTATCGATATGTATTGAGATACGTTTAAACTACGTTTATTACTGAAATCACAAAGCAACTTATTAATATTAAAGAACGAAATTTTTGATCGATTTTCACAGTTTTCTAAAAAATCGGTTGAGAAAAATATTAACCAACTAATGACAATAACCAGCTAATCCGTGTACCACAGATGACTTCCTTAGCGCGACGGTATAAAACTATAGAAAGTTTTCCCAACGAGGCGGGAGGCTTTTCCTGCTTTCAAGGTCAGGCTGCGTTTTTTTTGAAATTTTCTTTTTTTTCAAAAAGTGAACGTTCTGTGAGAGTATGAGGAACTCTTGAACTTTCTCAACAAACTGTATTACTATGATACACTGGGAGAGTTTATCACTATTATAGCTAGCTAGGCGACGAGCAGGCTACGCGTCAACGCGCTCTCAATTCCATGAGCCTAAGACTGGAGAAACAGCCGTTTTTCTAACCTTCCCGCACTTGATCACTGCTACTCTTCCTTGTACTACGATTTCCACGTTCACTAAGCCTATGATTTTCCCGAAATGCTTCTTTGCTAAAAAACTTTCGCGAAAATTCTCCGCTCCACCGATCACGATTATCTTGCACACACTCAACCACAATCCAGACAGCTCCTGTAAGAATCGGACAAAATCCTATGTCGTATTTTCCGAATCCTGCAGATATTTCCCGAATCTTCCAGAAGTACTCCTCACATTTTCCCATTTCTCGCAACACGATACATTTACCGTTACTCTTACGTAACACACGGTAGTTACACAACATCATCATGACAGTTCCAAAGTCGTAACAGTTACAAAGATTCACTTGCACTTGCAGTCACAAAGATTCAGAATTTCACGCAAGTCACGAGAACACACTTTGACAAGACGCGCGACACAAGGAGAGTCAAGCTCCGATTCATCATGTAGAGAACAGCGCGCAAGGAGAGTCAGAAGCCCGTCTGAGGAGATAGTTTGAATTCAGAAGGAGATATATTGAGAGGCCGCGATGAAACCGAGAACAACACAACACATTAAACTCATTAAACTCATCATCGAGAATGATCTCATTACGAGCAGTATAATCTAGTGTTACTTATTACGTAGAATGCAATTTTAATTCCCATTGTTTCTGTTTTTTTGTTCTCTTAACGTAGAATGCAATTTCAATTCCCATGATTTCTGTCGTTTATATATCATGATTGCTGCGCCAGGCCCAGTTACTCTTCATCGGTCTTAAAAACAATACTAAGTTCAACATCCTGTTTCATGGATCAATTGGAGACGCTTGCCCGTCAGAAATTACTTAAACATTTTTTTTTGCAAAAAAAACTCCCGAAATTTTCCTCATTTCCCGATTTATTCTCTCTTTTCCTTTCCCTTTTCACCATTCAGTTTACCCAGTTCACCCAATTTACCCAATCTGCCCAACTGCCTCAGTTGCGACTGTGAATTTCGAAGACTGCGCATTTATTTCGGTCAACCCAACAGCGCTCTCATCCGATCCCGGCTCTCATCCGATCCCGGTTCTGCGCTCTCATCCGCTCTCAATCCAACAGCGCTCTCAGGCGGTCGCGGTCCTGCGTATCGGCCCTAAGCGTCGCCGACACCGCGTGCGCACCTGCACCACTAGTAGTAGTAGTAGTAGTATTTTTCGCAGCTGGAGTTACTACAGCCTTAGTAGTAGTAGTAGTAGTGGTGACACTGACACCATTGGCATTGGCGTTCTGATTGATTGCTGATGCGTCGGATTCTGTTTCAGCGATCTGATGGTCAGGTCTCCACCACATGCCGTGATGCTCATCGTCACTAGAAGTGGAGATTCCATCACAATCGTCGCCAGGCTTTCCGAAAAAATCGTCGTCAGTGTCACTGTCTGGATCGTCGCTGGCATCGGATTCATCGCTGGAAACAGGTTGGGCGTCTTCAGCGTCTTCTTCTTCTTCCTTCTTTCGCAAGACGAAGAACCACAGGAAAAGCAGGAACAAGATAATGATGGTCCCACCTCCACCAATCAAAACCACCGGCTTCTTCCACCACGGCTTACTGCTTTCTTCGGCTAACGGGATCCACTTGTCCAGAGAGTTGTCTAACCAGATATACAAGCTTGCGGCCTCCCTTAGACTCTCTGGATAGCTCGGTGGCAAGATTTTGGAAGGTTTCTCAGTTGTCGCAGATTTTAACCTATCCGCCTCTTTCGCCACTTCCGTCAGCTGCTCGTGCACCGTCTTGACGACTTTTTGCATGTTGTAGAGTGCTTTTAGGAGGGGTGGACGAGTGGCGGAAGAAGCATCTTCAGGAGATGGACCGTGGTTCTTGATTGCTGCAGTAACTGCGGCGTGTAGCAGCAAATCGTGAACGCTGTCCCGATCTTTCTGGAACCGCTCATCCTTGTTATTCCAGCCCTCTGTCGCACTCAGCCCCTCGACTCCAACGATTCCAACTGCCGCGGTCCTGGCGTCCTCCACTAGCCGCTCCCAGGTCACCGCGTACGCCTGCAGGATACCCTTTCTGCAGTCCTCCTCAATGTCTTCTGACTCGTCTTCTGGGGCAGCGAGCGCAGCAGGAGCGAGGGTGGTCCAGCTCCCCAAAACCATCTGACCGATAGCGAGGTCATTTGTTTGCACGTCCTGGCTGGAGTTCACAGAAAGCTCGCCCGCCCGAAGAGTCTTCTTCTTTTGAGTGAAATAGTAGTCGAAAATTGAGTCATAGTAGGAAATGAATTTTTTGTCCTCCTCATCACCCTTTTCATCAACCAGATTTCGCTTTAGCTTCGCCAACATCTCCGGGCAACGTCCGAACACCTCGTTGCCCGCTCCTGCCCGGGTTATGTTTGTTACAACATTGTTGTGCTCGGGAGTAGTGACCGACTCTTGCTCTTCTCCCGAGTCTTGAGGAGCCTTCGAATCCGACTTGCTGTCCTCCTCCTGTGACTGTCCTTCCTGCTGTTCTTCCTGCTGTTCTTCCTCAGGTCCAGCAGATGGGGAGACCTCTTTCACCTCTTCCTCCACCTCTTCCTCCTTAAACATTTCTTTCAGCCTCTCCAAACAACCTTGAATGTCCTTGAGTTTCTGCAGGTGCTCCTCTACCCTTTTCTCGAACTCTTCCGAACAAGATTTAGGATGTATGACAGCTCCCTCGTCCTTGGCTTCCTCCTTCGCCTTAAATGCTCCGCACTGCTCTCGCAATTGTAAATGCTCCTTCTCGATTTCCTTTTGAATCTTCTGGGCCCGCGGAGTCGTGTCGTTGATGTTTCGCTTGGTCTTCTCCTTACCTGTGTCCTTCGCCCCCTCCAGCAGTTCATCACAGGACTTCAACTCGTCAGCCTGATCCATAAACCTCTCCAGTCTTATCTCAGTTACAAGTGCCCGGAGCCTCCCCACCGAGGGGTTTACCAGGCTTACCTGAATGTTTGTGATTAACAGTAGTAATAGTCAAAGAATAGCCTGAGTGCTGTAACAGACTAAGTACTCATAGGCTGAGTATAGGCCTGGCACCGGTGTTTGCGCACAGTCTTTGTCTTCATATAAGGCTAGAACAACGCCTCCGCCGCGAATTTGTGAACGTGACTCCATGAAGAAATAATCATCGACTCGAGATCGTCAAGCCCCAGCCGAGACGACCCTCACTTTTCCAGCCTGGACAGAAAACATGATGACAAAAACCTCTGTTCACACACATCAAGAGACTTTCTCTCAAACCAGCAGCCCCCGGAAGTTTCAATGCACCCTGCGAATAGTCGCTCCTTACGTTGTCACTGGCAGCAGCTCCTGTTTTTGGTTGTTTCTTGTCGTCCCCAAGCAGCGTATC
>JACLAC010006166.1_pt1 | contig 10681 bp, 7 predicted proteins | sample 8027881 | NCBI WGS metagenome assembly JACLAC01 (sample SAMN15725517, study PRJNA655200) | protist metagenome | isolation source: fluorescence activated cell sorting (FACS) single amplified genomes of... | place: Spain: Blaines Bay Microbial Observatory, Mediterranean Sea | collected 2016-01-19 | reverse complement strand
AAAAAAGGATTTAGTTGAACAAAAATCAAAGAGAAAAAAATCCAGAAGAGAAAAATCCACAATATATTACTATATATAACATACAGGAAATGCTCAACATGCATGGTCATCATGCATTCTATTGAAAAATTTATATATTTTGGCATAACATACACTCAAAATCAAAGATATCATTCAAAAATACATGAGTAGTTAGAATTTTGAGGTTCGGTTTTGGCTAGGATGATATGGACTGTATACAGTTGCATATTATATAGACCATATTAGATTCAATAAGCCTATTTTACACATGATTGAATGCATGAATACGAAACTACCTATGGCAGCTTTATGATAGCACCTAATCATTCAGATCTTTTGACGCTACATTGAAATGAAATATTCATGTTTTTATCACATTACTTATATCACAGTTTGCTTGTGATCTGGAGTTTGCTTAAGATCACAGTTTGCCTGTGATCTTTGAGCACAGAAAAATGAAATAATAAGAAAGAAATTATTTCGACTGTTCTTCAAAGGTTTTTTCGTCATAGCCTATGACTCATAGGCCGATTTAAACATTTAACACTATGAAATCAGAAAACGTCATACACATATATTGTCGATTAAACTTTTACGGCTTTTAACTGAGATCTAACAGTCAAACGCGCCTCAAAAAGATATAAGGAACCGCCTTGGAATTGACCAATCAGGAGCGATTTGCCATGATTAAATCGAGAATGACTAGTTGTTAATAGCGTAGGCGAACAATTTTATATCTTTTTGAAACGCGTATAACTTTAATGGTCATCGACATTGTCATTTTTACCTCGATTCCTTGAAAAAGGACAAAGTAAGTGATTTAGAACAAAATGCAATGGCTTGTTTATCAGTTTACTGACCATAATATAATATAATATAATTTATATAATTTGGTTGAATCCATCATGAGTCATGCAGTCATGCATGACTCATGCTTAACTTGAAGGGTCTCGTAATATTTTAAGCTCCTTAGCAGCCCATTTCTTTTTTAGTTTCATTGAAATAAGCGTCTATTCCGGTTAGCTCGAGGCCTTCAAGAGTCCTTCGATCCCGCTTTGTTTCACGTTAAGTATGAATAACATGAATAAAGCTGCATGCAACCTCCATTTAGTTGAATGCATAATTATGTCAAACGGTGACATTATTTGTGACACAAACATTTTCTCAGCTATTGACAAATGTGACAACTGTTGTTAGTAGCTATGTAGCTGTTGCATAACTGTGTTGCATAAACGAGTTTGGATTCGAGTGGGTTTAGTGAGAAAACCGTTCATCTTAATAGAAAATATAAATTACATTTGTTGTAAATCGTTCATTTAAGATCTATTCATATTGAGGTTAATACCTAGAGAAGCTATTCACAAGCTTATAATTTAATTCGAACAGTACAGTAAGCAACAGTTTCCAAGTATTAGTCACTACGATAGGGCTGACTTTTGTCCCGAGGTCAATTTCGCTGCGTCGGGCTTGCCCAATCTTCATTTACTAGGGGTTCAGTGCAAATTATATGTGATTGATGCGAGATGGGTTTAGCAAACTGAAGGGTGCAATCGTGACCTTTTCAATAGATAAAGTTTTTTCTTGAAACGTTACGTAGATTGAATCTGAAATGAACAAGTTAGGCATTTAAACTAGATAACATTTTACGTTGAAAGAAATTTTTACGTTTCGAATATTTTTTTATCTTTCGTAAAAGGTTTTGATAAAAAACCAAGTTTCGAGCAGATTTCTTAATTGCTGCTCCAGCATTAACGCATTTGGCGTCTCCAATCAAGCACATTCGATGTGGTATCCTTAATTTAAGGATAAGATATCTGGTCCGAGACGATTTCTAAGGTCTGTAATTGTGGCTAGGTGAGTAATTCAACAGTCACATTGGTCGCTGCATCACCATTGAATCCTAATGTAAAAATAATCACAGCGTGATATCATGATTTCAACATCACGTGACGTCAAGCCCAAACGGATTGGGCCTCACTGGATAGTAATTAATTTTTGCCAGGGATGGAATTCAAGAATTTCTTTATACCTCGAACGGGCGAGATTCTCGACAAGAAATCCCATGGCATCTAAATAAAACAAATTAGGGTTGGGTTTGGATTTTGAATCGGATCAGAACTCTCCCGTTTATTTTGTTGCGCAACCTTTTGCTTGAACAGGTCATTGCAGAGACAGATATTTCTAGAAACAAGGTATTCAACGTTGAGTCCTTTTATAAATTTGGGTCCAGTGATCAAAAAGGGGTCACGTGACGTTTAATGCTTAATAACACCAATGACCCCATAACCACCTAAGTTCACTTAACGTCCATTTACTGAATAATAATGATTTATTATGACTCATATTGTTTCAAATCAGTAATCCTGACTGATTATCCATTTGCTGATCTCTCAGAAAAAATATCGTCTGGTAAGCCGAAAAACGGGCACAATTTATGGACCATGTAACATGGTCCATGTTTAAACCAGTTTCACATTGGACGACGTGAAACGCGAAATTTCGGGATGGTTTTTAGTTCAAACATTACCGTATTTTGCTACCATGTTAGATAGAAGTTCTGGAACATTATCGAGCAAGCTCAATCTAAAGCTCAACCATATTTTTCGTCAAATATCGTGCGAATATATTATTATTAATATTATTTAATAAAATATTATTACTCCTTCCGAGTTTATAACACTTAACTTAATGATTTCTTAGAAAATCAAGCTTATTGGTTCACTGTATATTCAAGTGATTTGTAATTTCAAGAATCGAGTGGTTTAAGAAAAAGTTTATGGTTTTTGATGGACTTTATATTCCGGTTTGTGGTTGCGTTTTGATTTTTTGAGGAGATAAAATCTGATGAATTGAACTGTTTATTCTTGTTGGGCAAGTGGACAAGTGTGGGGGCAACTGCGGGCAACTGTGGGCAGGCGCGGACTATTGTGGGCAACCGCACAGTTATGTATAACTCATGTTACGTGTGCATTTCATTTTGCCATTTTTTTGTTCGCTTCGGAGAAAAATTCCAAACCTGTTTGATTCATATGCATTTCCCTATTTATACTTTACCCCGTTTCCTGACTATCACGTGACGTCATATTTTCTAGTACATTGTGACGTCATCACTTTCTTGAAGTATGATAATGGCATACTGTATAAATGATATCCTGTTAAAACAGAACAATCTGCGGTTTCCAGATTTAAACTGTTAGAATTTAACAGTCGTATGTGATTGTGAGCATGTTAAAGACAAAAAGGCCAAAAAGATGACACGATTCTCAATATGGGTGGTGGGGCTATATGCAATAACAACATATGGTGAGTTAAAAATGAACTTGGAACAGGTCTTGAGTGAACAACACATTAACTTGGTCAATCTCATTAACAAGACCATGCCCATGTGCAACCAGCAGCAAGCAGCACCTATTAAACAACCAGTATTATTAGAGCAGCAGTGTAGTTTATATAATAATTCAATCAAGTCTGGACGATCAAGACGTCGTCCATTTTTACCCGCACACGAAGTTGTCCAGACTGATTTTTATAACTAATATTTATTAGAAACATGTTTCAATCATGTTGAACAGCGATTCCACAATGATCGATCTATATCATATAGACTAATGTAGAGAATTCAACGACTGTATATTTTTATGAATACGTTCTTTGTCAGTCACGTTCAATCAAAACCAATCATTCAATTTCATTCGGAATGATAGATTTATAATGGATCTACAGACAGGGCTGTTCTGCGATTTCGGTCGAAATGGTTCAAAAATGCTAAAATTTTGTATGCTGATTTCGGTATAAAATTTCGCCAAAGTCGTTTTAGACAACGTTCGACATTTGGATGCAGACTATTTATGTATTTTAAATGAAGCTGCAATTCCGATTATTCAGTCTAATTCCGATTACGTTGAATATCAATTTATTTTAATATGGAAATCGTTCACTTTTACCGTTGGTATTTTTTCAATTTTTCTTTTCAATTTCCGATTTGATCCAAAATGAACAAATGTGCTTACATTGAAAATAATCGGTGTCTGATGATCTGAACGGTAGTCTGATGTTACACGTATTAACATTTGAAAACATGGTCACACATAATTTAAAAATTAAGCCTGCTTAAAAATTTAAATGAGCGTTTTTTGAATGTAAGGATTTCGTACCCAAAACCAGCCCCCTCATAATTTCGCAGATTTGTACGTTTTATGCACCTTTCTTGAAGATGTGTTAAATAATGCATAATTTTAGAATAAGAACTTGAGGGCGGGATTATGTTGAGTTTGTTCTATGACGAACGAACAAAGTGATTTATTAAACGACATCTTACGGTACTTAGAGTTTAAATCAGTTAATTGTTGCAATGTCAATCATTTGTATCTAAGATGGCTATTGCTGACGGTCAGCAATAGCTGACCCTAAAATTGACCCTAGTGCTGACCCTAAAATTGACCCTAGTGAGATTTCGGCACCAGCTTGAAAAATCATCTTTGCGAATCAAAATCCCCAAAAACGTCTCTCGAGTGTGAACCCCAAAACATGTGGGACAGCCGAGTCTGGTTGATCTAGGGCCGTTATTATAATTCGTTGTTAAAATTCCGACATACCATTATTTGTTGGACGGCTGATTAAATTGAATTTTCGGTTGTGACAGAATTTAATGCGGTAAATTGAATTGTGTGGCCATGAATCAATCACTCAGATCGGATTTACGTAATGACAACCAAAATAATATCTAGTCCATTCTACTTCAAATCTCTTCGTATAATAAGAGTTACAGTTCCGTCCAGATTGTAATGCCGCAGACTGTATATTTAATGTAAATTGTATGCATGTCATACTGTATGTAATACTTGGCTAAATACATAAATTGAAATAAATTGAATTTTTGGAGTTCGAGACATGAACTTACATGCAAATTGCTTGCAATTATTCAATTATAAAAGCCAGAATGTGAAATATTTCTCCGTTTTCCATGTGGATTTCCTCGTATAAACAGCTCCTTGCAGTTAGTGAACGCCCTGTTTAACCTTGAGTTCTAAACGAACAAAGAAAATCTGTGATTTACATAACGCTGATTTGGTCATTTTCAAGTCATACATAGCTGCATGCGAAATAATATATATAATGATAATATAGTGAAATAATATATTAGATTAAATATTAAAATTAACGTACAGTGTTTGAAGTTTGAAATTCGGCATGAAATTGAATGCAGATGTATTTGTACGTACATGTACACGTATCCCGATTCTAGAATTGATAGAGACATCTCCTCCTTAGAACTGAATGATTATTTGAAATAGATTTATATCTAGAAATGGAACGTTACTGTATTTTTGATATCCAATGATAGACATACTCGATAGACAGTATCTTTTAGTATTAACTTTGAAGCGTTTTCAAGAATGAAATTCACCAACGATCTTGCTTATTGAAAAATTTGCAAAGTTTCGCTGATTAAAATTTTATCATTTCGGTGATTTTGTCAATTTGAATCATCAGAATTTTCTAAACGAATCAAATACGTCTTTTATCATCGAATATGCCACTAATGATATCATTCATGTCAATGCAAGCAGATTGTTTGATGATCAACAAGCAATCTGTCATCATTTGCAAAAGAATAAGAAAATCACCTTTTTCTTATAACATCACCTTTGAAATTCAAGGTTTGAATTTGCTAAAATGAGCTCAGATGGATTCAGTAATAGTGAATTCGAATAGAACATATTCCATTATTTTTGCAAGTCAAGCAAATTGTAATTCCTTCAAATCCGGAATATTCACAAAAATAACATTTTATTACGTTTTATAAAGCCAAAGGATGAAAAAGGATTAAACCAATTTTTACAAGGTGGTTGGTTCCAACTTTCTTAGCTTTATAATTGCTGACATTTCTAATTTTTTACGTCACCAACTTTCAGTACGGGACTTGGACTCTTGGTCCAAGACTCTTGGACCAGAACAAAGTCTTGCGTATACTCTGGTCCAATCATAATCAGTGATAGTTTGCAAGTCAAACGGAAGTTTGATCATTAAGGTATCACCAATTTTGAAAATTATGAGGTTGGAATTGAGCATTTGATTTATGGTCTTTTTGATTTTGTGATTATAGGGGGTTCCAATTTGAAGGATCTGTGAAAAGATGGATGAATCAAAGTAAACCTCTGATCATGAATGATCTCGAATGATTTAAGAATCCCCAAAACTTTGAGGCTGTGAGTATGGTAAACCTTAAATTAACGTTAACTTTAATGATTCTCCTCCAAAATGAAGAAAATATTACCGTTGGTAATCCTCAAAATTACTGAAGCCTTACGTGGAGTTACTTTATTTGACACCACACTCTCTTTTACATCTTGTATAACCCCCTCTTTTTATCCCTCATCGTGTACTCATCGAGATCGTGTATTAGTCTTACAGGATGTACATGCAATTTATTACGTTTAACGATAGTTATTTATTACTGGTAATCGATTCGGAGCATGTAGTACTACTAAACACCTGGTCTTAAAGTTCAATGAAGTGTAACTTTATCACTCCAGCATCCAATCTTTGTCCCGATATGACCTAAGAACTTTTGAACGACGCGGGATTTCAAAATGATGCGTTTTTTAGGATAAACTTTATTGATTAGGGTTACCTAACCCTTACCCTAACTAGAAAGTGGTGTAAGTAACACCATGTAATCCAATCAAATGAAGTCTTGGAGCGCCCGTCAATTTGAAACTGAGTAGCCTCTCGAAAAACCGGTAATCGGTTCAATAAAAATTCTTGTAAATATTTTATGAGACTTGAAGCAAAGCATTTAGCCAAAAACGAAATTATATAGATTGTTTCGTTAATTTATTGCTATAATTTTCATTTTTGAAAAAACCGAAATCATAATTTATGATTTCAAAATTAAAATTAATTAATTTACCTTGGCTTACACTATTCATCGCTTTGAATTAATTTAGATAATTGCTTAAGCAATAAATTGAAAACAGGCTAGCAAATAACGCATAGAATACTAAATATTTTCAAACAGGGATCCACAGACCGAGATATTCGGTGCGATCCGTCTTAAGGCCCAAAATTTAAACGTTGCTGTATTGAGTAATTCTTGATGGGTTGACTTAAAATACACTTTCACCTAAAAATATCATTTTTCAAAAATATTTGGAAAAATGGGCGATGAATATGATACTAAACACTGATTAAATATTTTTTTCGAATCCCTTTTTTTCTAGATTGTTTATCTAGATTACAAAGCGTTCTTCTAGTAAATCGTTTAAACGAGTTAAACATGGTAAAAGAACGTAAAAATGGTAAAAATAACTGAAATATTTCGTTAATTCAACAAAACAATGTTGAAAATCCTGCAAGCAGTTGTCTGTTTGATTATTATCGCGAAATATGCTTCACGTAAGATCCAGATTGGCATCTTAAACTTTACTTCAAGTTCACCAGTGCCAAGCGGACGATTTGAACTCAAATATCCGTCCGGTCGTTCACCGTGAACGGTTCACCTCAAACCGATTACGACTGTCTAGCGTCGAAATCCATGAGCGTGAAAAGACCTCAGTGGACGGTCGTCTGCGTCCGTTGAGGTCTGAACTTGACCGAGTTCTTTTCAGAAATAAATGAATTCTTAGCAGAAATCGAGCGTTGAAAAGAAATGAATTTGATCATCAAGCGGTTCATACTTGAAAAAATTAAGTAGAAGTCCATATATTGTTCAAGAGAGTTAAAAATACATTTGGATTTCATCGAAGTGCTACTTTTTTTTCTCTAAACTCATTATGGGCTACACCCAAAGCCCTATTTATTTGCGTTATTGAAGTCTTGGCAACACAGATTTCAGGCTTTAGCTTGTCTCATAGACTAACGGTTTACAGACTAAAGCTGGTTGAACCCCTTTTGATTGCAATGTAATTTACATTGCATGATAGTGCTCCAAGCATTCCATATGGTTCGCCATAATTGATTTGAAATATGTAAATGTTCTAGAATGTTTTCATGAACAACGTGAACCCGAAATTTATATCCGATTTGTGGATTTTGGATCACATGCTAATATACCAATGATTCTTGATAGATTTTGCAATAATCATTTATTATTTCTTTCATAATTCGATTCGAGTACGTCACCATTTTGTCACAGGTGACACGTCACGTGATTTCAGTTGATGTCACGTGAGCTAGAGAACAGTCAAAAGTGCGCTCGACGATTGAATCAAATGAAATAATATTCAAACCTGTCAAAATCCTCGCGCCAGATAAAAAGTATTAAACATTATAGAAAACGTGATAGTTCAGCTTCCGCAATCTTGCTTCTTCAATCTGTCAAAGATCATTGTCACATGATCCACACGCTCTAGTGTCACATTTTTGAACACGGGTGTTTAGAATTACTGGCGTGTCAAAGGCGTTCGTCTATTGGATATGAGGTTTTTTGTAACTAGGATAGCAAGGGACTGGTCATCCGATGGGTAGTTGATATCTAAGTGGTTTTGGAAAGGAGGATCCATAAATATTGTGCAGTTGCAAAGTGAGACGAGACCTGCACTTGGTCAGAAGCATATTTTATATGTTATATTCAAGTCGGGACCATTTCAACAAATAAAATTAAATAACAATCTGGAATAATAGGACCCGATTCGTCACCCGAACTGATCAGTACTCCAAATTGGGTTGAATCCGCGGATTTTTGTTCAGGTTGTCGGACCAGCTTAGACTAGGACAAATAGTACATTGATTCCTTGCTCAAATAATTTCCCAGTTTTCAGTTTAAGCACATTATTCAGATCCGAATCAAGTCAAATTAAGCACAAGTCAAATTAAGCACAAGTCAAATTAAGCACATTTTTGCGTTATCTTAAACTGGGCCAATTTGAATGGAATGAGCCCGTTAGCTCTTTAGGAAATGCCAGCAATAATAGAATGATAGCAATGATGCAAGGAGCTTGGTTCAATTTATAAGATGAGATTAGATTATCCTTAGATTAGTTAAAGATTGGCCAGATTGAATCTGTTTAGTTTTAGCAAAACCAAAACCAAACCAATTTTACCAGATGATCTAACGTGTCCGTATAATGACGAGAGAATCGGATTTTGACACGATAGTTCCGATTTTACTCTATCAAAATATTTTCAGTTTGATTCCATATCATTTTTTGAGCAATTGAGACTTCCGAAAGACTTTCAATTTTTCAAAAAAAAGTTCCAATTTTTCAAAGTTTTGGTTTATATGAGATTTTGCAAGAAAACGGATACAAATAATAAGATTCGAAATCTAGACACAAAAGCAATTTCGATCACGCGCCGAAACCTCTTCCAAAGGCTTTAACCTAATCAAAATCGAATTTCCGCATGTTCCATATTCATATGTACACATATGTTGCCATTTAATTTTTTTTCAATTTTTTATACCCTCATTAAATTGCAACAGGCTGGAGATATGATAATGACAGCTATTATTCGTTATTCATCCGCTATAAACCTGTAACGATAGTATAGTAGCTATAAAATTCATTCGAATATATTATTGATTATATCATGAATATCATGTATATTTCATTTTCCCATTTACGCATAGAATTTTTCGCTAGAACGTTCCGCCTTATCATTACGGTTTCAATGGAATTAAAGTTGAAACAAAATTGATTATTTCAGTTCATTACTTAATGGGGTATTTTCTTATCACATGATCATCCCGAATATTCTATATCAACCTTATTCTGTTCGCTAAATGGAACGGAACATAAAAACGATTTATAATCATTTCTTAATGGGCTTATTGCTAAACATATTAAGGGAGAGTCCTCAAAGGTCGATAGGACAGTTAGGGAGTTGCATAAGTACCAGATTTGGAATGTATTTGACCAAACTTAGCCCATTGTTTATTAGTTCAAAGGGGCTTAAACTGAAGAGGGGGCTAAAGTTTTAAATTCAATGAAATGAACGTCTCATTGTTTAGTAAATCCGAATGTTATGTATTACGAAAATTCCCCGTTCAGCGGACGGAAATTCGCATCCCTCCAGAAATCTCCGGTCTAAGTACTCTCAATATCAAACGTGAATCATGCGCAGGAAAAAGGGCATTATATTAAGGGCAACTCAACGCGGAGACACACCATAACACGTCTCAGAAATTGTGAACTTGATGTATTTACCTGTCCTTCTTGGCAAGTTTCCGGTTCAGTGAGACAATCTTCGTCGTATAATCCATTAATACATTTGTAACAATCCATTGCTAAACCAAAATGTTAATAACCATAAACTTTAAGCGAACTCCACGAAGCGAACGTAAGTGTTCGTAAGCTCCCCACCAAGCTCAAAAACTTTGGCTAAAGACCATAAAATTTCTTGAAAGTGAAAAAAAGTAACCATTAATATTGAGATTTTGGTCAAGGATTCGAGATGGAAGTAACGTTATTTACGCCAATCAATTACAAGCAGCGAGATTTTTAAAACCAACAAGTATTTGAGCAACAGTCTTGTATAATTGTTTTATTTTACAGTTGCAATATGACGACATTCCAACGACATAACTTAAATTGTCAAAGCCTGTATCTATAATGCATCATTAGATTATATGATATAGTATATTATATAACGGACTATAGTAAACTGTAAAATGTCAACCAATAAATGGTCTGAAATTTGGATCTACTGAAAAGTCGTG
>JACLAC010023607.1_pt1 | contig 10684 bp, 3 predicted proteins | sample 8027881 | NCBI WGS metagenome assembly JACLAC01 (sample SAMN15725517, study PRJNA655200) | protist metagenome | isolation source: fluorescence activated cell sorting (FACS) single amplified genomes of... | place: Spain: Blaines Bay Microbial Observatory, Mediterranean Sea | collected 2016-01-19 | reverse complement strand
AGTATATATAATATAATATATAAAATTCTCTATAATTTATGATAGTGTATAATATAGTAAGAGAACATTTTTTATATATATAAGACATTAATTAAAATTATATAAGACATAATATGAGTAAGAGAACATTTTATATAAGGTCATATATATAAATATGATATGATATGATATGCATTTTAAATATCTGCATACATATGATATGCAAGTTACTAAATTTTAACTTCTAGACACGGGACTTTTATGGCGCATTGTTATATCTCTAAGTTTTAATTCATGCTTTTTTCTTTCAGCATCAATTAACTTACTTAGCAATTGCCAACTAGACTCCGTAGGCGAATGTGTAATCGAATTAGGTGATTCATGACCAAAACTATGTTCTCTTGTCATGGATACAGGTTCGTCATCATCTGATTCTTCGTTACTATTGCCAATGTAAACATTATTGCCAACAACGAGATGATCTGTTTTAAAGATGGTCTTGGACTTGTTATCAGTGAATGTTGCTTCTGATAAATTTACAGTCACATTATTCCCCTCATCGCCTAACTTTGCGCATTTTAAGATATGTGCACTACGCAAAAATACATCTGGCAATAATGTTTCTTGTACCTTCATAACCAAGGCATTTTGTTCTTTCATACTATAATTTTTTCGTAACTGTAAATTCTTCTTCGTCTTCTTTTTCTTCATATTTTGTTTAGCAATGTTACTACTATTATCATTGTCGCCTGAATTGATTTTTTCTTGCCTCTTTCTTCTTTTTTTAGTTACTTTCTCTTCACTAGTATTCCGGCGTCTCTTTCTTGGCTTTGGAGATGGTCTATTTTTCATGTATTGTACCCATCCAATTAAAAAATCTACAACATGTTCAACTTTAAATTGTTGTGAAAACTTTAAGTAATATCGTACAGCATCATTTGTTTCTTTCTTTAGCTTTAATGCATCATCTTCAGAAATAAAAAAACGGCCTGATTCACTAATGCGAACAATTTTTCGAAAATGCTTCGCTACTAATGAAGCGGATTTTGTATCTTTAAAGCGAGAACCAACACGTATTTGCCTCGTTTCAAATAACATTTTTACACCATACCTTTCCATTCCCGGTTTTTTCACACAGCAAACAACATTTTGTGGCAACGCATTTGTGATATTCTTACTACAAATATAACCACTTATTTTTTTCCCTATTTTCTTTTTTCTATTAATATCTTTATTCAATTTTCTAACCATAATAACAGATAATTTCCTTTTTACTCTAGTTATACATCGATGAAGGTGTCATAAAATAAAGAAACGTTTATTCTTCCATACCTATTTAAATAATTTTATTATTGAAGTATGAAACGCGGCGTTCGTGTGCCTATTATGCCTATGAATTTTCGATTTGATATAAAAATTGGATTTGATGTTCTATGATGACGAATACATGAAAATAGTACCTTAAGGTTACAGGCACACATTATTCTATTTGTTCCAGCCCGGCCAGCTAAAGGCTAGCCCAGCTAGCAGGATTTTACTATGCTAATTCCAACTATGAAAATCTCCAAAAAAGAGCACCCAGCTAATAAGGCCAGCTGGCCAGCCCAGCCAGCAGCTGGGCCAGCTAGAGCTAGTCTAGCTAGCTATTATAGCTCTAGCTCTAGCTCTAGCTCTAGCTCTAGCTCTAGCTCTGGCTGGGCTGCGGTACATTACACTGTACAATAATAATAGGTACAATGTATTATTAATTAATACTGTATGAAGTATATTATTATGTAATAATATAAGCTTCATACTGCCACATATATATCTATAAATAGAGAGAGAAAGTAATACATATATGTAATCATAGTAACTACATATTTCTTTAAAAATAATCTTCGTTGTATACCTGTAGGAAATATATAGTATGGAGGGGGAAACGTCTGGGAAAATGTCGACATCAACAACAACAACAAAAATTATTGCTAATACCACCACCACCACCACCACGACTACGACAATTTATAATCACATTTTTTCCAATACAATCCCAAATGACCTTGCATGTAATAAATTGTTAAAATCTTCTTTATTTCATGGTGTTTCGGACGTTGTAGCAGAAGGGGAATTGGTTCTTTTATATGCTGGTTACGATGGAATTTTTCCAATTACATTAAAGCGTAATAAATATCACAATTGCAAATATGGCCATTTCGCACATAATGATATTATTGGTAAAATATATGGGTCAAGAATTGAATCAAAAAAAGGCAACGTTTCCGGTCGGGTATATGTTTTAAAGGTAACCCCTAACTTGTGGGCGAAAGCGGTGACATTGCGTACACAGATTATACAACCATCGGATCAAGCCGTGATTATATCCATGTTATGCATACGGTCTGGCTCCATTGTTGTTGAATCTGGTACAGGTAGTGGTGCTTTTACCATTTCGTTAGCACAAACCGTTGCACCACATGGTCAAGTTTACACGTTTGAGTTCAATAAAGACAGAGTGAATAAAATATACCAAGATATGAAGTTATTGGGCATCGAAAGTGTTGTCACCGCTACGCATGGTGATGCTTGTGCTGAAAAAGGATTTTCAATAGTCGAAACTGGATCAGCTGATGCTGTCATGTTAGATGTACCAAATCCGTGGCTAGCCATAAATAATGCAAAACGATGTTTAAAAATAGATGGTAGAGTATGTACATATTCACCATGCATTGAGCAAGTTCAAAAAAATTGTATTGCATTGAAAGAGAAGGGTTTTCATTCCATTAAAACAATTGAAGTGCGTTTAAGAAACTATAGTGTTAAAGAGGACAATATCGTTGTCCCAGATTTTGAGCCATTACGTGTTAAATACGATCCAAATAAAAGGCAGAAATTATTAAATGGCGATCAAGTTGATAAAAAAACAGATGATGAAGAGGGGGATATTAATAATAGTAGTAGTAGTAAAATGAATAATAGTAACAGCAGCAATGATGTAAACAAGAGTAATATAATAAATGGTGATATTAATGATAATACAAGTCAACAACATAATAAAGTGAATAAACATATTAAATTTAGTAAAAAACGCAAACGGCATGCATCAAGTCATTCAAGTGGAACAAAAACAATTATTCGGGCAAGACCATTTTCAAATACTAGAGGGCATACAGCATTTTTAACATTTGCAATTAAAATGCCTTAGTAATGATACACACGATAATTATGAAATTATTACGAAGTATCATATGATAATGATATATATATGATATATTATAATTTCATATATCAAATATTATTTCTCTCTTACTATAATGGTATAATATTTCTCTCTTACTCATTATATATATATATATTAATTCTCTTACACTCATATATTTATATATAAATTTCTTTTATATGATGACCCGGTTTTTCTGAGAGAGAGACCTTCAGTTGATAAATAAATATTTAGTATACTAATAAGTATAAATTACACATATTTTACTATCAAATCTCGTGCATTATAATTCCTAGATCTTGCAAAAAATCATGAATTTTTGGAAAATTTGTAACATTTTTATTTTTAATCCAAGAACGATGGCATAAACGCACTCTGGGAATTGAGCATTTTTATAAAGGGCATGATGGTGATTTTATACGTATAAAGAATATTTTTTTTGATCAACAGAAAGTGAAATGACACACCACTGGTGAAGTTGTACATCTATTTAAGTAATCCATCACAAATAAATTTCATTTCATGCATTTTCACACATTCCCATCATATTTACATGTTTATTTTTATTTTTTAATTATACGGAGTAGTTGTATACTAGAAATATTTATACAGTTTTTTAGTAATAATCTTGTAGATTATCACCCATTGTCTGCATATCTCTATTAAACCGTGCTAAATTTGCTTGTTTTCTCTTTTCTTTTTCAATTCTTTGTATCTCCTCATCATTTACCTCACCTTCATGTATTTCCCTTCCCTTTTCTATTTTGGTGTCCTTATATTCTTCTTCTTGTTCTTGGTTAAGCATATCCATATTAAATCTTGCTAAATTTGCTTGTCTACGTCTTTCTTTTTCTACTCGTTGCAATTCTTCCTTGTTTATAGCTTGTTGTGGTTGTAGCTGTAGTCTACTTGTATTATTACCAGTAGAAACGTTAGACTCTTCCCCAGCTTCATTGTTATTTTCTTCTATCATCGTATCTTCTAATTCCTCCCCATAATCAAAATTATCTACTCCATTGTCTACTCCATCCGTATCGTTATTTCTATTTTCTCTATCAGAGTACCCATAACGTTGTGCATTGGTCATGCGAGCATCGTTATTAACACCAAGTGCCTTACGACGAATTGCAATTTTTTCACCAAATTTCAATAATTGCTCATGATTGAATGTAGCTTTAGCTTTAGCAATCGAATTGCCGTGCCAAGTATTATGATTAGTATCATCTTGGTCACTATCAGCATTAGCTAATGCCAACAAATGTGCTTGGCGCTTCTCAATGCGTGCTTTGCCAGCAAGCATATTTTTTTGTTTTCGGTCTTCCTCCAATTTAACTTTCTCTTTTCTTAGCATCTTCTCTTGTTTTTGCTTCAAACGCCTTTCTTGAAGCATCCATTGGCGCTCCTCTTTTGCTCTAGCTTGTTCAGCTCTAGCCTTTTCAATACGTTGTTGCTGTTTGATCAGAAAGTTATCTTTCTGGCGTTGTTTCTCGATGTCCATTTGCCGTTTTCGGTGTGCTTGTAAAGTCTCGTCTCTTATTTTCGCAACAGATTGCAAATGATCCAATCGAGTGGTGGCAGTTCTTTTAATCCTAGCACGATTTCCGGTAACAATTCGACATAAACGCTTTTGGTCTCTTATCTTTCGTTTTGTCTTGCGTTCGACATAAGTAGGCGCAGATTCTACTCTTATGGCTTCGGCATTTTGTTCAATGCCTACGCGTCTTTTGTGCCCCGCTTCAATTGCATTAATAAAAGATTTTCTAAACGTGCGTATACTATCACGCATTGCAAAAATTGCTTTTGCCTCCTTCGCTACTTGCTTATCTTTTTGTTGTATTTTAATGCTTTTTACATGCATAGCTTTTGCTTTTTTGTATCCAGATATTAACTGATCTAATGCTTTTGTTTCCATGATTGTTCTTGCTGCACTTGTAGGGCATGAGCGAATGATATGATGGGTTGTTTCTTGAAGTACAGACCATAACTCAGGCAAACGTCGTTGCTTGTATAATTCTTGGGCAATTGATAATCCACGAATTGCGATCATATCAGGCTCTTTCATTTTCAAAACAAGAGCAATTCCCTTACCTTTCCGTATTTGTCGAAGTAAATAATATCCATTTTTGTTGCACCAAGTTGTAGTTACGTCGCAAATGGTGTCTTTTAATTTTATCGTATCATCACCTTTATGGACGTGAAACTTTGGCAGAATCATTTTCTGAAGAAATGGCTCAACAATGTCTTTTTCCAACGTAAAAATATCTTCCAAGGTGTATTTTTTCTGTACAAGTTGTATTTCATCTTCATCATCGTCATTCCTGGCATCAATAATTGTACGCATTGGAAGCCTCAATCGATAAAGCGAGCCATCAGATGGGCGTAAACTTACATCAAAACGTAAACATTGAGTTTTTGGCTCTCCATGTACTTTGCAACTTACATACGTGGTTGGAAACTTAATTTTTTCCGCATTGCTGTTGATAAATGTTTCTTCCTGCGTTTGAGCAATCGATTCTTTAAAGCGTGGCATGCCGTCTTTAGGTTTGATAACAAATAATTGTACCGGCCGATTTTTAAAGTTTTCTTCTTCCTCCTTTTGTTTTCGCAATTTCTCTGTAAACAACAAAAATCGTCTGTAATCTAAAAATTGTTCCCACGTAATTGCTGTGGATCTGTAATCTTTTCTCTTTGATGACATGTCGTCAAAATTGCCTGGGGTTGATTTTTTAAAATGAATTACCAACGATGTGGTATTTCTCCTTCCAAATAATTCAAGAAATACTTCATCATTTTGTAAAACATCTAACGTTACAGATCCAACTTTATCAAAATCAAGTCGTTGAAATAATTTTCGCAACCTTGCAATATCAGCAATTTCTTTTGCAGTAGCACCACCATCATTAGGTTCACTCTCCCCTAAAATCGCAGCTTGCGAAGAAACAGCACGACCATTTCTATCCCGAAGATAAGCATTATCATCTTCAGTGCCTCCTTGCGGCTGTTGTGTGGGTATGCGTATACCTAATAAATATATTTGTGGGTCAGGCATCCATTTCATGATTCCTGCATCAATATCAGCCGTGTCTCCATCTGCTAATTTTTGAAATAAATTATTTTCATCTATATTTCCATCGAATTTCTCAAAATTTATTATTTTATCTTCAAACCTTTCACGATTTATCTTTCCTGTCCTAGACATATCAAAATGATTTATCAATGCGGCCTCTTCAATTTCATTAAACTTATTATTGTTGTTTACGAAACTTTGTAACACAAGCAACAATTCCTTCGTATCGATCGTATCATCGTCATTTAAATCTATCATATTATACACACGGTCAAGACCTTCTTTCGTAAATTCATTTACATTCACAGTCGCGCCGCCGTGTGCTAAGCCTTGCAATAATTCCATAGTTTTGTTGACAATATTAGCCCCAGCATTGGTATCTACATGTGATGCCATTGAGGTGTTTTTATCTACAGCCAACGCACGTTTCATCTCTTCTAAATTAACCACTACCAACACATTACCATTGCTAGCTTCTATCTGTATTGTAAATATAGATATAAAACGTTGAAAATCATAATCATCAATGCTTTGCCTAAACTCGTATTGACTCAAAACAGCTTCAAAATCTTCAACACTAGGGCCAACATGTTTTTCATCCGATTTTAAATCATTCAAAAGTGAAAACATGTTGCCATTTTTGGCTTGCTCCTGCAATACGGATAGAAACCATGCCATTCCTTTTCCTTTTTTCGAAATTTTCTTTTCATATGGCTTACTAGGAGGGAAGCAAATAAGTTGTACTGGACTTGCTTCACCCGTATGGTCACAAAACGTTTTATTATCAAGGGTACCAACGTTTTTGGCCAATGCACGACTTAATTTTGTTCGCAAAAATGTCACAAACCCTTTCTCACTTGGTGGCCACCATTTTGGTTGTTCTAATTTTCGTCTACCGTCTCGTTCTCGTTGCGATGCTTCTGCTTTTAAACGCGATCCCGCATCTAAATATGCATCTCGAAGACTTTCAGGAACCCAAAAGACGTGTATGTCGTCAATTTGAAAGCCAGAATGGGCCTTCAAAAGTCTAATGTTGTGTGCATGGCTATCATGTCCTAACGATGCCAATAGCGCTGCTGCGGCGCAACGCATGCGTTCCATTTTATGCGCTAAATCTGCTAAAGCCATCGATAAACCTGCACCATACATTTGCCGACCAACTAATGTTCTTAACGTATTTGTTGCCCTTGCAAGTTTTGCAAGTGATAAATATGCACGGAATTTACTTCCATGGCGGTCAACTTGGTCATTCTTATGATTCTTTACCTCGTTTTTTGACAAGATTCCTTTCACTAAATCTTTAACGGTTGCAATGTCCTCAGCACTTAAACCTCTATCTCTACTTGGGTTATCGCTCCGTTGTCTATCTTTCATTTTTGCCTCATCAATGGCTTGTAATTTTTGTCGATTTATCTCCTCTTTTTCCTCTTGTTCTTTCATTAATCTTGCTTCCTCATCACGTATACGTTTTTCCTCTCTCAATTGTAAACGTTCCTGTATTTCCTCTTGATCTCTTTTTTCAATTTCCCATAACGATGTCAGGGTTGGACATATACATGCTTCGACGGTTATGTTCGATATATTCTTATTATTTACAGGTGATTTTTGACCATCACTCCAGCCTGATTTTACATCTAATAAGCCTGTTTGATTATGATTGTTATTGTTTTCATCATCAGAACCTTTACCACTTAATCGTATCGTTATTTTGGTTGGCTTTTCATCCAATTGAATCGGTAGTAAATCCATTTCTGAAAACCATAGCATACAATCTCCTAATGATTCATGATCCCCCATTTCATCGTCATGGTTTTTTACATAGATTTGCAAACCACATCTTTCTTTTTCTTTTCTATTGTATGGTCTTTTTTTTTTCTCGATTGCCAAGATGGCTTCGACATCACCTTGGAACAATGGCAAATAAAAAGTTTCATTGAAAATCGGATTTAACGTTCGTTTTTTTCTAGATGTTTGATATGTTGTAAATTTATATTGATTTTCATATTTATCCATATCGGGGGCAATGATAGTAACGAAGGGTTGTGAAACGGATGTAATGTCACTTGTCCTTAAATTATGGCATGATATGACATTTAGTTTGATTATATATTGCGCTGGATTGATGTGCTTTTGGTTTAGTAAGACTTGCAATTTTCCATCGATATAATATTCCATCCAATCCTCTGCTCTTGGTACTTTCAATGTCGTTAAACGTTTTTCTTCTGATGAAGATGCTATGTTTTTACCTTCATTATTCTTGTCGGTTGTGGATGGCAACCTTTGATTTCTTTTACCAAAAGCGTTTTGATTATTAAATTTCTCTTTTTCTAAATATTCTGCCATACTAGTTGTTTCTTTTGATAAATCAATACTGTTATTGTGGTTGTGGTCATTATCTGTCAACAATTTGGTATTGTTTTTATCATCATGAATGTTGTTGTGCAACTTTTTTAATTTCAATTGCGTTTCCTCTAGTATTTCCAACAGCTCCTCGGTACTGACTTGATCTGGGTCTATTTCTGTTAAGTCAAAGTCTTCAAACTTATCTTGTTGTTGTGTATTATCGCAAACTGCAATTAATTCCTCTTGCATCATTTCTAATAATTCATGCAAATCATCGTTACTGGTATTGTTGTTGACTTCCGTTAAATCAAAGTAAGCTAACGAGTCAATATTGTCACCATACGATAAAGATTCGTTAGTAACCCCATCAGTGATATGATCTATCTCATTGTTGAAATTACTGCCACTTTCATCATCCTCTTCAAATTCATCCATGATAGCAACGCGTTTCTCTTTCTGTTTTTGTTTCTTTTCAATTCGTTTTTCCTTCAATACTTGTTGCTTTTCATCAATAAATGCTTTTTTCTGCTCCGTCTCCGAGGATATATCCACAAAATTATTGGTATTATTATTATTTTCCATTTTCGTTTTTATATATATATATATTATCCACAGCCAAGAACTAAATATTATCCTTAGCTTAAAAACATTGAAATTTATATATCATTTGCATTTATTTCATTTGTAATAATTAGAATAATAATATGTTGTTTTGTGCTTTTCAAAAAAAAAAAATTATTATATATATAATTCTAATAATACATCCTGTAGTATCGATAATAAAACCAAGTGCAATAATACCGGAATACTTGTAATAATAACCGTCGTGTCGTGGTAGACTAGATCTCGTAATAGTGTGTAGTCTAGTAGAGCTAGCTCTATACTATACTCCACCTACAACAGTCAACAGTATAGAGACGACTACTCAGGAAACCTTAACGAGCAAATTCACTAGCTACCTCATTACCAGGTATAATCTACCTGTACAGTAAATCGGAGCATCGGAGCGTAGGTGCGTAGACTAGCGCAAATATAGTAGCAGTACTCCCAGTGCTAGACGACTAGAGCTAGCTAGCTCTAGCTCTAGCTATGCGACTAGACGACAGAGATGACAAATGTTACAAAAGAGTAAATAGTATTGGAACTGTCTGGGCTGTTGTACAATCATATAGCTAGCTAGCCAGGCAAGTTAATATCATATATTAGCAAAAAAGATTCTTTTTGGTTATAAGGTGTATATATGGATATTATTTTGACATTCTGACGACGACTTAAAACTATTTTTAAATTCACGTAGAGTTCTATATGTATTTTACTACATTTTACAGTAAAAAAGTGCTACACATGGCCATATATATAGCTAGGCGGCTAGCTATTATATACAGCATTATCTTTCTATCTTCTATCACTTTCTCTTCCTCAGCTTCTAGGCGAAATGTTATTTAAATTACTAAATGCAGTTTGAAATTTTTGCACAACTTTATTCAAACGTGAGATTTCATCTAATGCAAATGCTAATTTTGATTCTAATTCCTCCACACGATTTTCTAAATTACTTTGTTCCGCTGTTGCTTTCACACGTTGTCTATATGACTTAGATCGTTCTCGGATACTTCCTTTATTATTATCGTTCATACTTTTATTATTGTTATTGTTATTATCATTATAGCTACTATTATCAATTGGTGATTGTGTTCCATTTTTTGTGCGTGGTGTACTATTTCCATTTTGATTGAAATTATGTTTTTCAAAAAAACTATCCATGCTTTTTTCATCTTCATTACCCCAGATTGATCCAGCTCGACTTCCTTTACCATTACGTTTTTTATTATTAATAATACTACTATCATTATCATCTTCGTTTGTGCTACTGCGGCTACTACTATCACTAGGTTTTGTCCAACGTCGTTTACCAGTTCGTGTATTAAAATAATATGGGCGATTGGTTTTCAAATCAATTGCCCGTTCCCATTTATCTTCCATATTTGCTGCATTTCTAGTATTACTATTGCCATTATTATTAGTAGTAGCATTATTTATGATATTCCATTCTAAATCAACTGGTGATATTTCAGAACCTTGGGAGACACTTTGAA
>JACLAC010011228.1_pt1 | contig 10685 bp, 10 predicted proteins | sample 8027881 | NCBI WGS metagenome assembly JACLAC01 (sample SAMN15725517, study PRJNA655200) | protist metagenome | isolation source: fluorescence activated cell sorting (FACS) single amplified genomes of... | place: Spain: Blaines Bay Microbial Observatory, Mediterranean Sea | collected 2016-01-19 | reverse complement strand
GTCTGCTCACCGATTTACCTACGAAGAAATTGACGACTACCTCGAAGATGATGAACCATGGAAACAAAAGCTACCTCATGAGGTATTCGAGCTCGTACGTAATATGCACACTCTGGCCATGACGTTGCGGCGACGACGCATGAAAGCTGGAGCCATTAATCTAATCCTTCCAGAAGTGAAGATTGACCTCGATGAGAACGGGAAAGTCGCAGGCGCGCACACCGTCGACAACACGGAAAGCCATCAAGTCATTGAGGAGTTCATGCTTGCAGGCAACGAGGCGGTTGCCCAGCGAATGGCCGATCAGAAGTTGTTCTACATGCGGAGAGTTCACCCACACCCTAGCGAACAGAAACTCAACCAACTTACCGAATTTGTCCAACAACTTGGAATTAAGTGCGATTCACTAAAAAGTCGATTTGAAATCAAACGTGTGATTGAAGAATCTGAAAATCTGCCTGAACAATACGCAATTCACTATGCCGTTCTCCGCAGCATGCAAAAAGCAGTTTACGGTCCTGATGAAGTTGGCCACTACGCTCTAAACAGTGAGAATTATTGCCATTTCACTTCTCCAATTCGCCGCTACCCTGATCTGATCATTCACCGGATGGTTGGTGACCTTATTGATGGCAAACAACCGGATGCAAATTTTGAGCGTCTGGCAATGCTGGGCAATCACTGCAGCGATCTTGAAAAGCGAGCAACCGAAGCGGAACGCGATTTAATCAAACTCAAGTTATTGAACTTCATGGCCGAAAAAATTGGCCACACCATGTCTGCAGTAATTACGGGAGTCGAATCGTTCGGCATCTTTGCACAGGGAATCGAGATCCCGGCGGAAGGCATGATTCCCGTCGACAAACTACCGCCAGATACCTATCAATACGAACGGAACACGAGAACTCTTTCAGGATTTCGAGAAGGGAATGAATATCGCCTTGGAGATAAAATTGAAGTTCGGGTAACGAAGGTTGACCCCGATGCACGCCATCTCGAATTTGAGATTCCGACGGCAGAAAGCTCAAACCATCCGCAAACCGAACGCCCACAAAAAACCGAACGCCCTCCTCGAGAAAACCGCCCGCGGCGAACCAAAGTCCATGCCCGCGACACGGCCAATGACGACTGGGAAAAAATTCGTGCCAACGGACCACAAAAAGGCCATAACAAAAAACGCCAAGCCCGGGATGTAGAAGCAGAAAGAAGCCGTAGTAAATCGTCTTCACGCAAAAAGAAAAAAAACGCGGCGAGTGGCAAAAAAAACAAGACAAAACTGAAGAACAAGACCAAGCTAAAAAACAAAACAAAGTCAAAGAATAAATCAAAGCCGAAAACTGTAAAATCCAGGACTGCAAAACCAAAAAAACGCACCAAGCGTAAACGCAGTTAAGTTCGATGGATCAGTCGCAGTTCGACGGGTCGGTCGCAAGTCGCAGGCAAGTAGTAACTTAGATTAGCCTTAACGGTGAATGGATTCGGCTTTAGCGTTCGCTCAAATACAACCCGGTCTGATACCGCCCGATCTGGGTAGGATCACAATCTGACATCCTACCGTGAAACCCTAATTACTTTTCCGGGGTATACTCCGGTGCTCCGGAGCAATCCACCGTCATCCTGTGAGCCCCCATTTCTGTAAAACCTTTGGACTCAACCATGCCATACGGCCTTTTTCACGATAACTCGAAGAAAATCGCAATCCGTACAATTACGCTCTTAATTACACTTCTTCCTCTCAGCCAAGTTCAAAGCCAAGACAAGGCGATCAACTCGGATTCCCTTTTCTCAGCCGATCGAATTTCTTCCATTGAAATAGAGCTGCCTCAAAAAGACTGGGATTTCATTAGACAACAGTCTCGATCATTCTCTGAATCACTCGGCAAAGAAACAGCGGAATCTCCTTTCGAGTATGTGAAAGGAGATGTGACCATCGACGGCCACAAGATTGAAGAGGTTGGCATTCGAAAAAAAGGCTTTCTAGGTTCGCTCAACGATGAGCGGCCTTCTTTGAAAATAAAATTCGATAAATATCGAGATCAGGATCCAGTCAATGGCTTGGATCGACTGACCCTCAACAATAATAACCAGGATCCCTCCCGAGTCTGCCAGTACTTGAGCTATAAACTTTTTCGTGAATCAGGTACCCGAAGCCCTCGATGTGGATTTGCAAAAGTCACTGTCAACGGAAAGTATCTTGGAATCTATTCGAACGTAGATTCGATAAGACCTATATTTTTGGAACGAGAATTTGGCGATGGCACGGGCGATTGTTTTGAAGGAACCATTACAGACTTTTTTCCCGACTGGGTGAAAAAGTTTGAAGCGAAGAATAAAAAAGCAAGCTACAAGGATCTCAACAAGATCGCAGCGGCACTTGCCCTTCCCGAGCCGGAGCAAGACGTACTTCAAAAACAACTAAACTTGGACGCCTTCATTCAATTTTGGGCGATGGAAAGTCTGATTGGATTCTGGGATGGCTATTGCAGCAATCAGAATAATTTCTTTGTCTACCAAAATCCCAGCGACTCCAAGTTTTACTTTATTCCCTGGGGAACCGACTCCGCATTTACGATTTCTTCTCCAATCCCGCCGTATCGAATTCGGCCTAAATCTGCCCACGCGAAAGCGATCCTTCCCAATAAGCTCTATCGAATTCCCGAATTCCAGTCACAGTATTTTGAAACGCTTAACAAATTCCTGGACGAACACTGGGACGAAACACGTCTTCTTACTGAAATGGATCGCCTAGAAGCCATGTTGAAAGAACACGTAATACCTTCAAACAGCAAGTTTTCAAGTTCAATGGACAGCTTTCGAAGGTTCATTAAAGCTCGTCGTAATAGCTTGGTTCGAGAATTCAAAGACTCCCCTCCGAAACTTAGCTCCCGTGAGAAGAAACCAATTTATTTTGCCGAGACAGGGAATGCAAAAATCAAATTCTCAACTCAATGGTTTAATAAAACCCCGGGCAAAGAGATCCCCGTTGGGAATGCTAAATTGGAATTCTCGAGAGATGGGAAACAAATCACGTTAAACAACATTTCCGTATACGCCGAACCGAGCAAGACACCCTCGCGAAACAAAATCAAACCGCCAACCATTGTGATCACGGGGAAAGATGAAGACAGCGGAAAGACATTGACCATCGCTGTCAGTATCGCGAATGAACAATTTAAGCCATCCGAAAACAACAAAGTGAGCGTCAGTGGCTTATTTCTCGTAAACGGCATTTTCGGGCCGTCGCAAATGGAGATGATCGACGGCACCGCGATTTTAGTATCAGCCTCCAGAGAACCGGGAGCCCCAGTGGAGGGCGAACTCGAACTTAAGATTAAAAAAATGAAGACCTCCGAGTGATGGATTCGCCGTGGGAACTCTTTTTCGATTTCCAGCAACTCGTTGATACTGGCGATGGCCTAGGGAAACAAATTTCCGGGGCTAAAGGGCAACTGATTGAAATTCACCACCCATTTTACTTTCAATCTCCCGCTACCTCCCCGCGTTTAATCTCAAAGTCAAACCGAATTTTTTTAAGGTGTTAAATGTTGTGCTTAAACAGGATTTATGCCATCAAAAAAACCCTACCATCCTGCTTAAATGATGCATCGCTGCCACCAGTGCCGCCGTTTAAATTGCCTTCTACAGACTAGACACCTAGATTGGCAATCTAAGTTCCTTTGAGGCGGAAACACCGTTACCCAAGCTTTGGTTCGTTTCCAGAATTAAATTTAGAATTTGCTTGCATCAAATTTTGTTTTGACATTAATATGGAAGACGCGGATGGATGTTGTGGTTCGGCATGTCTCAAAACAAATTGGATTGCTGAAGTTAAAGTCTCAAAGGAAGAGAATTATGATTCACTATTCGTGCGACCGCTGCAGACGAAAAATTGAACCTGACGAGGAGCTTCGGTATTCCGTCAATATTAAAATTGAGGTCGCTCTGGATACGATTGAATTCGAATCCGAAGAAGACCGAGATCACCTCATCGAACTCAACGAAATACTTGAGCGTCTAGATGAATCTGAGCGACAGGAAATTAGCCAGTCCGCCTATCGAACTCGAAAATTCGACCTCTGTTCAGATTGCCACCGAGAGTATATCCAGAACCCGCTTGCCATTGACAATGCGGTCAAGCTTGGATTCAGCCAGAACTGAGCCAAAACTGAGCCAGGGACCTCCTCGCAATCGTCAAACATCAGCCACAATAAATCGAAGCGAAAAAAATCGAGGAAATTAATTCGCTAACGGCTTAATTTAAACATGCCTTTTCTGGCCAATACAAATTGATCAGCCACGTCCGCCAGGTCTGGCGGTAGTTTGGGCCGGTACTTCTCGAGATACTCATCCTTACCGGATTGAATCAAACGGTGAGCCCAATGTGGAGGCAAGCTCTGCAGGTCCTCACCTCGACCTAGGCGATTCAAATAACTCGCCCCGTCCGTTCCTCGGTTTTGCAACTGATCCCAGTTGATTCGCAATCTCGTTTCCGAATCAACAAAATCGCGAGCGGCGTCTCGCGCCTGGTCATCGCCTTCGAGATAAATAGGAATTACAAACATGCAGCTTTCTTCAAATGAATCGCTCCAGGAACCAATAATTCGCCTCTTCCCGGTAACACTGCATTTAAGCTTAAGAACTCCGCCACTCCACGTTTTAGGAACTCGAAAAGCGATGACCAGATCACGACCTCCCTCCAATGTCGTTTGTTTTGAGGGGTGAAACCGAAAGAAGACACCACACCCACGATTGATGGTTCCGCTCGCCACCAACACGTCTTGCTGAGGCAGCTCGTGGTATTTAACCGTGCTGCCCGTACGGCTTGATAAGTCAGCTTTTATTGATCCGTTTACCATCTCGGGAAAACGACCATTCAGACTGCCACCAATTCCTTTTGCCTCGTCTTCGTTTTTTTCAACTTCGATCACCCCCTCGATATCACTTACCGTTTGAGTTTTAGGCGCGTAATTGACAAGCGGATACGATTGCTGATTCCAAACAATATCGTATCGAAAACTAGAGACATTCCCCCTATCCCGCATTCCGATCTCAGAGGTCACTGGCACCAGCAATTCAATGATCTTTTCGGATGACAATTCCGCTTCGTCTGGCCGCTCAGACGTGACCGGGCGGACGGCTATCATCGCCGGTGCGTCGAACCGAACCACGGAGTCGTTGGCTATTGCAAAACCTACGTGAAACGCCAGAAACAAACTCATTGCGAAAACTTGCCTGGCGGTTAAACAACCCCTCATAAAGCACTCTCCCATTGACGGTGTCCGTCGTCACCCTCTCTCCTCAGAGAATAACAAACAAAAATCAAACTCCGTCTTGGAGCGAACCTACGGCAGCGATTGCCAATAAAAGTGATTACTCATCGCTGCGATCACGAAAAGAATGCAGACACATCCCAAAAGACATGCATCTCTTCTTTCAACCCGCTTTACGATAAGTAAAACTACTTGGTTCATGCATTATTTTATAAAAATGCAAGCTATCGAAAATGTGCTACCACAGGCAATTTAAACCAACGGCTCGTGAGCTCTAAGAGACACAACTGATCTCACGAAAACTAGTTATTTCGGCGAAACCATGACCTGGTTCAGCCGGCTTATTACCTGGTCTGATGCTGAGTACTCCTTGCAAGCCCGCGGCCTTGGCTGCAACCAACTCCCCAACAACATCGCTGACAAATAAGATTTCCCGCGGCTCAAGTCCATAGGACATTGCGATTTTCTGATAACTTCCCGAATCCTGCTTTGCCCCTGTCGTCGTGTCGTAATGCCCCTTAAACATTCCAAGGAGATCTCCGGCAACGGTGTGGCCAAAAAACAGCCGCTGCGCCTGCACACTACCCGAAGAATAAATCCGTACATCTTTATCAAGCTCGTTCCAACCCTGGATGCTATCGGCAACATCTTCGTAAAGATGGGCGACTAATTCTCCGCTCTGAAATCCCTTTTTCCAAATAACTCCCTGAATCTGTTTTAATCCGGTAGCTTTTACATCGGCATCCATTAACCCGATAATTCCGGAAACAACAAGATCTTGCTTCGCAGAATCAGAATCGCAATCTTTGAACCAGGCATCAGTAGAATTAAATCCAAGATCAACCGCCAACAGCCCGACCGCTGCTTGGACAGAATCCTCGTTCCAGTGGCCCAAGACAAACGAAGCCACGTGTTCTCTCACAAATGGAAACATCGAATCGTAAACAAAACTAATGGAGGAAGTCGTTCCTTCAATGTCGAGTAAAATTCCGCGGGCATCGGTTTCAAACATCAGTTCACCATAAAAAAAGCGGAACTCTTCAGCTCCGCAGATCCAGTTTTCAATTACTCATTCTCTGACCAAGCGATGGGTCAGAACTGCACAACTTTCTCTGAGTCGAGATCACCACCATCCCCCTCAAGGTAACTTGGCCCCATACACATTGGGGAGTACTCGTTGTGGACGGGCTCTTCCATGTAATGCGGAGCCCAACCGCTCGTGTCCTCAAAAAGACGTATGCACCTAATCGTTTTGTCGGAACAGAGATTAAACCAATGGTGCGTTCCTTTCGGAACACTGATCAAGTCACCTGACTCAACGGTTACGGCGAACACCGGAGCTGATTCGGGGTTAATGTGAAATACCCCGGAACCCTTTACGGTAAAACGAACCTCATCCTCGGTATGCAAATGCTCTTTATCAAACTTCGCAAGCATCTCATCGAGACCGGGGGTTTCCGAAGTTACATTGATGACGTCCGCAGTAACAAACCCATGAGCTTGTTTGAGTCGTTCGATCTCCGGGCTATACGCTTCTAGAATCTCTTCGTTAGTCGCGTCGGTGCCAATTCGGCCTTCGACATCCCACTGTTCAAATTCAATTCCATATTGCTTCAAGAACGCTTTTATTTCGGCAGGTTCACGAATTTCACAATTTTCTTCGGGAATTTGTACTCGGGCCATCGGCTTACCTCACAAAAAAAAGTCTCGATCAATTTCAACAACAGAACCAATCAGCACGCGACTGCTTGGTCTCTTGTCTAACGCGTCACATTCTAGCTCAAAGTGTTCGTTTCGTCATCTCTCAAACCACTGGGAACCCGTTTTTTCGTGCGATGCATTCGAAAAGGAATTCGTATATTTCGATATGGCGTCTTGCGGAAAAGACATCTTTCCCCCACGTATAAAGCCCGTGTTTTCGAATTAAAAATCCGTGCGTCATTGGTTCCATTGGGTCGGAAAGCCGCTCCCTTACGAGTTCGGCTAACGCCGGAATATCTTGCGTATTTTCAAAAATCGGCAACCAATGGTTATGCTCGTGGGTCGAAATCCCCTCGAGTCCCTTCAGCATTTCAAACCTTTCAATTTCAAAACCGCCGTCCTCAAAAAAATGATCTGACAATAAAGTCCCCCAAACACTGTGTGTATGCAGGATACTCCCAATGTCATTTTGCTCTGCAAGTACAACGTGCAACATCGTTTCGGCGGAGGACTTCGGCTGATCCGGCTCAATCGGACTGCCATCGGCTCCGATATGAACAAAGTCTGACCTGCCCAGTCGCCCCTTATCTTTACCACTAGCGGTCACAATCAGCTCAACTGGATCGTTATTTAACACCGCACTGTAATTACTACTGGTTCCAACTGACCAACCGCGGGAATGAAAAAGTTGCCCGCATTCGATCAACTGGTCCAGCAGCTCCTCGTGACCAGAGAGGGGGCTCGATTCAGGAATTACTTCTGACATATTCGTATCAAATCTAAAATAATAAAGGGAGCGACAGTTAAATAACTCACTCGGTAACAGCAGTTTTAATTAGCTATGCATTCGAGGTAAGTCATCACCTATTTCAATAATTTCAGCCTCGAGCGCCGACAACTCATTTAGCCGTCGTTTCACGACGTCGTCAGACGCAAAAAACTTAGCCATCCGGACATAAGTCGTATGATGGCGTGCCTCCGATTCAAACAGACTACCATAAAAATCAGATAGTTCCTGATCCTTTCCATCCATATATTTTCTAAGGAAATCGAATCTCTCACAGGAACGCGCCTCAATTAAACAGGCAACGAGCATTCGATCGATCGCCCGCTCGGGTTCCCCCCCCTAACCAGATCATTCAATTTTCGACCGTAACTACTCGGCCTGATCCGCCGAAATTCTATTTTGCGGCGATTCAAAATATCAATGACCATATGAAAATGCTCTAATTCCTCATTGACAATTTCAGTCATTTCCCGACAGAGATCGAGATTGTCAACGTAGGCAAACATAAAATTCATCGCCGTTCCCGCCGCTTTTTTTTCGCAATGCGCGTGATCGATTAGAATTTCGTCAAGGTTCGATTCGACTTGCTTTAACCAGCGGTCGGAAGACGATGAATGAAGGCTTAACATGGTTTTTTAGACATAAACTGGTAAAACACGATCGACCAAATAAAATAACATCCAAGTTATAATTCCCGGCACATTGAATTTCCAGCGGACCCGCCGACTCCGCGAGATGCCACACCATCGGTAACTGACAGCAAAAAAAGTCCTCCGCTATGAATTTACCGCCAGCTAAATCCACACCTGATCCAATGCCGGATCGTTTCCCTAGATTGAACTGGAAATCAATTGCTGGCTTTCTTCTATTGGCTGTTCTCACTTTTTTGATTTTGGGTCTACTCGGTGGCATCACGCTGCTCGAAAAAACACTGACCACCCTGGTCATGCCGGTAGGCTTAGTTTGGCTGGGACTGATCACTTCTACCTATTGGTTGCTAGTATCTCAACAAAGGGCTTGGGGAATTTTCTCCTTCGGCTGCTTACTGATAATGACCCTCGGGGGAAATAAGTTCGTTTCCAATTATCTGGCCCACTCGCTGGAGGCCCCCTACACTCAAATCGATATTGCTCAAATCCAGCCCCTCGATGCCGTCATCGTTCTCGGAGGAGGCACCAGCACCACTTACAACAATCGAGCACAACTCGGCATGGCTGGCGATCGCGTCGCCACCGCTGCCCGCCTTTACCATTCCAACTCGGTTAAAAAAATCATTTGCACTGGCTCTCAATCATTCCGAGCAACGCCCGAAGACCTTCACCCTCGCGAAGAAGCCAAATTAATCCTCATTGGGTTAGGGATTCCCTCAGACGCTATCATTCTGCTGGAGGGAGAAAATACATCCCAGGAAATGAACAGCCTGAAAGACTGGATTCCAAAAAACATTGAGTCATCACAGCCAAGAATTGGACTAATTACATCAGCTTGGCATCTCAAACGCGCGCTCCGACTTGCCAGTTCTCAGGGCCTTCATTTCCAACCCATTCCCTCAAATTTCATTTCCGGCCCGGTTAACCTCAGCCCGCACTGGATTGTTCCCAGCGGAGATGACTTGGCAACAACGGGGCGAATTGTCAAAGAATATTTGGCCGCAATCGTCAAGCGATAATTAACACGTGAGATTTGATGTCATGGTCGCCAGTCAACCAAGATCTCACCAACCATTCAGCACCTAAGATCGCGGTAGGCTGGCTGTAGTGAAACGGAGCTTGTTCGCGTGCATTTTACTTCTCCTCCAGCAATCCTTGCTTTCTATCGAAAATCTCTTGATTGAATCCCAAGCTCAGACAATCGACTTGACATATCCTCAAGCCGGTTAACGATCACGTGCATGACACCCTTTTTTCTTTCCAGCTTTCCATGAGCGATCCACGCGGAACTTTGCGAAGCAACTTTAAAATATCGCTTCCAAATAGGACGTTTTACAATTAAATTGGCATTCCCCGTTTCGTCCTCTAGAGTCACAAAAGTAATCCCGTTCGCCGTCGCTGGCCTTTGCCGAACGATCACTAAACCTGCGACTCTTAAATGCCGGTTGTCTTGCGTCTCTTTAAGGGCTCCGCACTCAGTCACGCGAAGCTCATTTAACATCTCCCGCTGAAACGACATCGGGTGTGCCTTTAAAGACAACCCGATCGTCTGGTAATCTGCCGCCACTTGATCGTCGAGCTCCAGCTGTGGCAGGGCGTGCGTTTCATCATCGTGCGCCTCAAGTTGATCAAAGAGAGGTTGTTCTTTAGGCTTCTTCTCCTGCCCTAAAGCCTGCCACAATGCCGAGCGACGATCTTGATTAAGCGAGCCAAAAGCATCCGCCCGACTTAAGTGAGCGATGATCGCCTGCCCAAAACCAGTCCGCCGAGTAAATTCAGAAACACTTTCATAAGCCCCCGCCTGACGCATTTCCATAATTTTCTCAGCAACCGTCGAACCAAGTCCGCTAATCATCTTCATCCCCAAACGAAGACAGCGTTGATCCGTTTCGAGCGTGCAATCCCAATCACTGTGATTGACGTCGACTGGCAATACCTCGACATCATGCTTCCGAGCATCGGCAACTAATTGTGCCGGCGCATAAAACCCCATTGGGAAACTGTTAATGATTGCCGCACAAAATGCCGCCGGGTAGTAATACTTTAGCCATGCCGATACGTAAACCAGTTTTGCAAAACTCGCCGCATGTGATTCTGGGAACCCATATTCACCAAAGCCACTGATCTGCCGGAACACCTGCTCAGCAAATTCTTCAGGCAATCCTCGCTCCGCCATCCCGCGCATGAGCTTGTCGTGAAACTGTTGGATAATCCCCGTCTTCCGCCATTTCCCCATCGCTCTTCGTAACTGGTCTGCTTCACCCGGCGTGAAACCGG
>JACLAC010017749.1_pt1 | contig 10687 bp, 8 predicted proteins | sample 8027881 | NCBI WGS metagenome assembly JACLAC01 (sample SAMN15725517, study PRJNA655200) | protist metagenome | isolation source: fluorescence activated cell sorting (FACS) single amplified genomes of... | place: Spain: Blaines Bay Microbial Observatory, Mediterranean Sea | collected 2016-01-19 | reverse complement strand
GCTACAGCACCGGACTTGTTGGGCAGGGCACGTACTTCATCAAGGTCGACGGGCGGCCGGGCATCAGCTGGCTGGGCGGCTTGTTTGGCACGGCCGACGAGCAGATCGCGGTGCCCGAGGGCGCGGCGCCCGTGCTCGAGCGCATGCACGTGCTGTACACCTCTACGTCCGAGGGCACCACGTCCACCGCAGCAAGTGGAAGTGGCGTGGTGGTGAGTGGCGGCGAAGGCGAAGGTTCCTCAGGCTCAGGCACCATGGTGAGCTCGCACGTGGACTCACCGCGGTCCGACTCCGGCGAGGGTCCCTCTGACTCAGATGACGAGTACATGGCCGTCGCCGAGAGTTCAAGTGCATAGAATGCAACAGCTTGATATGGAAAATGCTCAGTGTAGGGATAACAACGGTTGATACAAGTACAACGTGTGATGATGTAAGTGCTACAGCAAGGGGTAAGCAGGTAGTACACTCAGAGGTTGAAAATGAAAGCGGAAGCCACTTGGGCGAAAGGAAACGGAAAGAGCTGAGTTTGTAATGAACGTAGCTTTTCGTTGATCGAGGTGAGTGAGAGTGAGGAAAAGTTCAATGGGTTCGATAGTGTGGTAGACGTTGATACAGATAAAGGAAGCGACTTTCGAGTATCGGCATCATGAGACTGAAACTGTAAGTCATATCACAACATTGAATTCGACAGAGCACAGACACATTTCTCCAAACACAAAAAAATGAGTTAACACCACGATCTACCATCAAAGTAAAAGTTGTGAGTACACAGTACAGTATGCCAATGGATAAAACAGTTTCCATCTCACATCAGTCATCTTCTTATACCACTCTCCTCTCCCCATATCTCATATAACATACTCTTCTTCTTCCTTTCAAAATAGTTGGCATGTGCTCTTGTTCCTTTGCCTCTCAATCAGTCAATGGCTATGCTTGTAGCCTACCTAGTATCTTTCGTCATATTTTTTTCGGATACTTACTCTACCTGGTGAAGGCGCGGCATGGTGTCGCTGTACTCTTAGAAGTCGTACAACCAGTAAAACATCTACGTCTACCTCCCCTAGCAAAACGCTATTATTCTCATCCGCAGCCACACATCCACCACAGTAGGTAGTAAAGTACTAGTACAGGGCTTGTTCTCAGTACGTACGTGCCCGGCGTTCGTTCGTTCGTTCTTCATTTTCATGTTTAACTTTACTTTTACATCTGCCAATCCCAATGGATGTTCGCGCCGTCGATCGTTTGTATTTGAATTTTTAGATATCGACTTCTTGATCTTGATCTTGATCTTGATCATCTCCGATTTTACTTACATTGTCTCAGCGCGCTGAGGCGGGTAACATCACTCTTATATACTCTTTAGGTTTAGCGTCAACATATACATACCTACCTACCATACTCATTTTTGTTAGTGTTGGAATTCCAAGATTTTTGTTTTTAGATTTTCATTTTTTTCTTGCCTCCACCCATACGACATGTAGCTCAATACACATCGCAGCCGCAGCGTGTATTTCATATTTTAGGATTTTTTTTTAATTTGCGATAACCCCCTTGTAGATGTAGTTATAGATCATGTTCAAGTAGTTGCGAATGCGATTCCTTTTATTTTTATGAACAAGCGACCCCTGCTCCCCACAATCGCCTCGGTTTTATTTAGCTTCAAAAGCAGCTTGATCTTCCACTTAATATCCGATCATCTCTTTCAGCTCGAGCTCCTGGAAGTCGTTCGCTTAATATCCGATCATCTCTTTCAGCTCGAGCTCCTGGAAGTCCTTGCTCGACATCGCCTTCTCCTTGAACACCAGCCCGCGTTGTTCCTGGAAAAAAAAAATTTAAGTATGTTATAAGCGTTTCTATCGAGAGATTAGTGATAAGCATAAGATACGAGACAGAGCGTCATACAATCACAATAGAAATACTTTCAGAATGAAGTTAGCAATATTTCAAGGGCTTCCCTTCAACATACAAAAATAAAATCTAACTAGAAGATTACATTCAAAGTGTGTACGTGTAGTGATGCACCACCCTGTTCTCATCAAGATCAAAATTCGAGGCCCTGCCACCCTGCGCGTACACGCAGTGCAGCTTGGCGCCGGCGACTTTGACGGCCTCTTTCGCACCGGTCGTCTCGTTCGTTACGAACCGGTTCCACCCGCCGCTGGTGATCTTCTCGGCCTGGCACAGCTGGCCCATCATCTGGTCTAACGGGACCAACGCACCATAAGGAGATCTGGCTCCGCGGTTTTGCTGGCAGAAGTCGATAGAAGCCAAGGCTTTCCTGGCGCCGGCCGGCGTCCACACGTAGGCGTGCGTGAGGTAGCCGCCGTAGCCGTGACCCAAATACGCAACATCCGCGTTCGCGTTCTTCTTGTCGCTCAGAAACGCCGCGATCCTCGCCCTGGTCTCCTTAGCCGCGTCGGTGTCAGCGAGCTTCTGTCCTGTCTTCTCTTTTTCCGCGATTGCTGCGAAGTCGCTGCCTTCGGTGCTGCCGTGCTTGGGCTTCTGCATCGACGCGAAATCCTTGTCCTTGCCAAACCCCTTATTCACCAACTCCTCCTTGATCAAGTCGCCTAGGCGGATGTCGTCCTCGAAGATGACCATGCGTGTCTCGTTCTGCTGGCGCGCGACGTACTCCAGCGCGACGCGGTGGCTGAACATGGCCCCGCGCTGGTAGCGGTCGAACCTGAATTCCTTCGTGGAGCGGTTCCAGCGGCCCTTCTCGTTGTGATCACCGCACACGTCCTTGTACTCCTGCATCTGGGTGTACACCTGGAACGAAATGTTGAAATCAAGTGCGGGAATGAATGTATATATTGTATATGTCGTGGAGATGCAAGACAGTACAAGGAGGTGTGCGGCGACCAAGTGGGGTGTTATATAATTGTAAGGAAAAGCTAGACTAAAAAAACAATGAAGCTGTAGCGATGAAGATGAACTGAAGTGACATAATCATAGATGAATTAAAATATCGACTATAATTTCTCAGTGAAGATGCCTACCGCCATGCTTCTTTCGCACCGGAACCCGAGGGCTTCGCAAGTCTTCAAAGCTTTGTTCCACTTCTGACCATTTTCCTCGTTCTTGGAGCCGTTCTTGCCGTAGTTTTCGGTGCGGTCGCCCTTGCCGTTGATGATGAGCGCCTTCATCTTCTCGGTGTGCTGCACGGTGACGGTGTGCGCGCGGCTGATGACGAGAGCGCCGTCGGCATCAACTTCAACCTTGTCTACAGTCACTTTATCGTCAACGTTATTGGCAGCAGCGCCTTCGACGTTGAGAGCTCCGTCAAACGCTTTGCCTCCCTTGCGCTCGCCCTTGCCATTGAGCGCCGCCCACTGCCACAGCTCCGTCTCCTTGGAGGGCTCAGGCAGGCGGAAACCGTGCGCGCGGTCCGCCGCGTTCGTCTTGAACTCGAAGCCGTTGTGCATCATCTCGTCACGTCGGAAATTTTTCAGCGCGAAGTCCATGCCGAAAAAGAACGCCAGCGCCGCGATCAGCAGGAACGCTAGCGCCACCAGCGTCCGCGTCGTCGCGCGCCCGCACAACGCGCTGTCGGAAGACACCTTGTTCATGTTGTACATGTCGCTCTCGTGCGAGCGACCGCTGTTCATGCTGAAGCGACTCTTCTTCTGGATCTGGTTCACGTTCCTGAAAGGCGACGGCGTCAGCTCGCCGTTGGAGGTCATCGGCGTGACCGGCGTCGCGTCCTCGACCTCGTTCTCGCCCAGGCCGTTTTCCATGCCACTTTGCCTGCGGCTTTCGACAGACGCCTTTTCATCGGAGGCAGAGTGGGATGGAAAACGGCCCACGTTGATCATCAGCGGCGCCTTTTCATCAGAGGCATTCATGTCATCGTCGTCAGAGTCGCGGCCGATCGCGCTGATCGTCATCGGGTTGTTCGTGTGGATATCCGAAACCATCATGTTTTCATCATGTTCCATCTCGGGTTCATCTTGTTCAATATCCATCTCTAACGACCCGTTCCCCGGCACCACAAACACTTCCTGGTTGGTGCCAGTTTTTCTCCTCAAGCGTTCGAGGCGCTCCTTCATCTGCTGTTTGCGCAAATCAGAAATATTTTTTTCCGAAGAGTTTCCCGCCTTGCTCCCCATACCACCTGCACGAGGCGACTGCGGTCGGCTGGCGCCACCAGCAGCACCACCGGCAGCAGAACCAGAAGATCCAGTGCCGTACACGAACGCGTCGCTGCGGTCGTCCAGGTAGAAGACGATCCAGGTGGTCGCGTACAGAGTCAACATCGTCACCTGGAGCGCGTAGCCGCCGGTCCTTAATAGATTGGCGAGCCAGTAACTCAAAAACCCGCCGTTGTTCCTGTGCCCCTCTAGGTCGAAGTCCTGCGGCTCGTCTTCCGCGGGCAGCTTCTTGCCGTCCATCCACAGCAGCGAGTTGCACACGAGCTGGCACACCAGGTACATGCCCACGCAGATGCAGTACAGCGTCTGCACCTGGTACTTGCCCTGGATCGTGTTGTACATGCGGCCGCCTCTCACCTTCTTACCCGTCTTCGCGTCCCGCGTGGATGATACCTTGTCGCCGCGCAGCAGAAACGTGGCGTGGTACACCTGAGAGTACAGTTCAAGCAAAGTGAATGAGAATGAGAATGAGTCGCGAGTGAGTTTTGCTGTAAAAACAGCACGTGCGGAAGGTGCTCGAGTTTTGCTTTAAAAACAATGTTTTCGCTTATATGAAAAACATCAAAAATTTATCGTCTGCGTCTCTTTTGAAACAAAATCGCAAGGGGAATGCGTACTAACTCATTTTTAATTATTTAATTGAATTGTCGGCAGCAGCATGAACTAGTTGAAGAATGTATAATTAGTGAATATGTACCGCGAAGTGGATGGTGGGCAGCACCATGAAGAAGGCCGCCAGGCACGTCTCGTGCAGGCGGTAGAGTCCCTGGTCCTCGCCCATCTTGTCTGTTCAACTACTTCGCTGTCCGTGTCCGTAGTAGTGGTAGTGGTAGTTCTTTAGCTTTACTGACGTTCACGATTGTGCTTCTCAACCTCAGCTGTTCTTGAAATACGATACCAATAGCTACGAATATTGATTTTGATATGACGATATAGATAATGCGTTGTGATGAACTACCTTCCTAGTTTGCCTGTGCTTCTACGCGATTTATAGACGTGATTGCGACCCGACAGACGAGTTATAATGCTGAACTTATAACGGTTCCTTGATTCTTATCGAGTCAGAGTCTAACTAGGACTAGGACTAGCCTACTCAATACTAGCTAGTTATTGATGCTCTAGTAGCTGTTGTAGTTGTTCTACTTGCTTAAGCACGTGCGTCTTGCTGTGACACACTCAAAAATTTGCCGAAAGAAAAAAAGCCGAAGCTTAGTTCTCTACAGTTGTTCTTGTTGAATTGTTAACAGTCAGCCTGATAGTCAAAAAATAGACGGCTATACTGTATTTTTTTTGGAGAGATTGTCGACAAATAATTTATTGGAGACGGAGATATTGCTGTGATCGTGAGCGGAACATGAGCATGACAAGATGATGGGGAACCAAGCTGAAGTAGATGCGACCAAGTGATGAGAAAGCACGCTGAAGTAGATGCGATAGCGATTGGAGTCATATTGAGAATTCAGCGAAGCAGTCTGTACAGTACAGGATTGATATGAGATAATTAAAGCAACTTGATCAAATGCATCATATCCAATAGGAATCAATTTCAATATCAAATCTTCATCATATTCATTAGTCATCCGTCCTATCTGTGAGTCAGTAAAATCCATTGCCACTCCGTCACCGCCGTGAGCGTGGCCTAGAAGACGCAAAGCACCTCCCTCCCCCCCTATTTTTTTCATTCGACGTTTCAATAAATCCAAATCCTCTATTCCTAACACCACATCTACCTCGACCTTCGCACACCACTCAAAAGCAAAACTAACAGCTACATTTTTAATGTTAAACACTGCGGCCGCGCCTCAGTTGTTCCTTACATTTTCGATTTCGTTGTTCCCGACACTTTGTGCGTGTGATTGTGACATGAGTTCTAGTTCTGCACGCGCGTTTAATTCTTCTGGTCACATCACTAGTGTCAACCTCGAATAACTATGCGGTCTATCGCTTTTCTTTTTCTATCACCGCTACCGACAGCTAAAGTTTAGTGCAAAAAGCTCAAAGTATTAAGTGCTACGAGTGTTCTACGAGCTCTTTTCGCCTAGGATCAAGTGTTTGTCTTCATCATCTACGTAGCGGTACTTACATTTTCACCGTAGATGTCTTGTCCTTGTTATGTTATGTCAGATCATTGTGTGATTGTGTGAAAACGTCCTAAATGTTTGTATAGCTCCACCAGTTTGCGAGCGAAACTAAAAGATTGGTGAATAGTGGTGATGGTGAAACCAGTAATTTTTGTATTTCCTATGTTTAGAGAACGCCTGAGTGTGGTAATCTATCCTCCTAAGTGAAAGTATCATTAAAGAGAACGGCAAAAAATGCCCAAAACCCAAAATTATAAGTAGCTAGATTTACGCCGGGCAGGGCCTTCGCGCCTTGTCTACTATTTCCTTATTTTTCATGCTTATTAGGTGGAGTTATTTTTCTTAGTATACTTTTTTTGAAGTTGAAAGAAGTCCACTTCGTACAAACATACCACTTCTTTTGTTCCGGCCGCTCAAGGAGGGCGAGCCTGCGCCGCTCTGTGCTCACGATGTGAAGAGGAACTCGAACAAGATGCTTAAGCTTACATCAAGCTTGTACATTAACGTCCACCAGCACCAGCTGCCAAGCACAGCCCCCCGTGCAGGCACCGCAGCATCTAGTGCAGGAAGGGAACGTCGCTGGAAGTGAAGGCAAGACCAAGAAAAATTTTTTTTGTCACGCGGCGCGCCAGGCCGAGGGCCTCACCGGCGACCCGCCGCGATGCCGATGGTGTTGGTGCGATCGAGCGCGCGCGCTTGACGCCGCGAGGCACTGGCACGTCGTTGACGTTGACGTCATGCGAGTGCGAGTGCGCCATTTGTTCAACATCTTCATCTTCTTCTCCTGTTGCGAAGACATTCACACTACCTTCGCCTTGTGCCGCCACAAACTTTTCTTCTTCTTCGATTTCATCATCATCGCGATTCTTCAATAGAGTGTCTACTTCTTTATTCGGTACGGTACGTTGGACAGTTTTTTCGTGAGTACTTACTATGTCATCATACATCAGATTTCCTTGCGGAAGCGCCGCGACCGGCGCCGAGCGGGTTTCATCGGCGTCGGCACTTGCGTCGCCGCACGCCTATTCGCTCGCTTGTTGTTCTTGTTCTTCTACTTGTTTGGCATTTACTTTACTAGCATCGGCTTCTTCCTCCGAAGAAGAGGAAGAGGTGTCCACGACGACCGCGCGCCGGCGCTTGCGCGCGGACCGCGGCGGCTTAGGCGCTTAATTGTAGATGTCGTCGTCGTCGTCGAGGTCGTTTCCCGCGTTTCCCGCTGCGGTCCAGAGAGAACCGCCGTGCTGCGTGCCGCCGAGGCCAGTCTGAGCAGCAGGTTCTGCGCTGCGGACGCTGACATCCCACGGATTACCGCCGAAGGCTGCAGCACGCGTGTCCGCGGGCGCCTCATGATGCCCGTGTGCGGCGAAGCCGATAGGAGCACCGGCTTCGCCGTCGCTGTTGCTCATGATCTCGTCATTATCAGCTTCTTCCTCGCCGCTACCATCGCCGTCAACCACTTCTTCCTCAACCGACTCCACCTCACTCAAGCCCAGCCCAAGTCTATCACGCACGCGCTCCAGATGCTCCAACTCCCCTCTAGCATACAGCAGCTCAGGTAAAGGCACGCGTCTAGCCGCCCTCTCGGCCGCTTTCTTCACCGCCAGCGGCGTATTTCTCAACGCACTTCTTCTAACATATACGATGTAGAAGATGTCGGAGCGCCAGCTCTTGTCGTCCAGCAAGTATCCCGATTCCAAAACGCTGTCCCCGCCGATGCGGGTCACCGAGGAGTCGTCGAAGTGGAACCACGTGTCCCCCCGCTTGCTAATCGACGTGTAGTGCCCGCCCTGGAAGGACCCATGATGGAGGACCGTTCCTACGAGGTCATACAATCGATCTTCTTCAGGTTTGAGTCGATCTGCACTTTCGGGCGCAAGGAACCTGGTCAGATCTAGGCCTGTCACTGGAAAATCTGGAGCTGCAAAATATTCAGTCTGCTCGTCCTTCAGTTCCTCTACGATTGTCTCGTACCGCGCGCGTTGTGCATCTGTTAATAAACTTTTTTCAGCTTCACCATCTTCGGAAGCGGTGAGAACGATGTCCAGGTCCTCGAGCCCATCGTCCTCGATCTCGACCTTGTGCTTGGTCACGTCGCCCGTGCCGTCGCACGTCACTTTGATACCAGAGGCGCTCTCCCCTTCTGATGTCGCTAAATTGGCGATGAAGGCCTCCTGTGCGGACTCTTCAGCTACGAGTTCGAATTCGCTATCTTCCACTTCCATGGCGTCGTCCAACGCGTCCGTCGCATCGACAACGTGGAGCTGCGCGGCCCCAGCGCACGCGGCGCGCGCGAACCGCGCCTTTTCGGCGGAGGTGAACTTGCGCAGCACGGGCTTCTCTTCTCCGACAACAGCTGCACTTCCAAGACTTTCTGCACCACTACTCGGACTCGCACTCCGACTAGAAGTACTACTCGAAGTCGAAGGCACCTCCTGCAGCCTCCTAACCAGCTCCTTCTTGTACGCCTCGGCCTCCTGCGCATATTTTCCGTTAATTTTTCCTTCGCCCCCAGGATTACTTGCTAGATATTTCATTTTGTTGAAGTTCGCGTCGAAAATTTTGTATTGGACAGGTAACACATCCGGTAGGCTGGCGATAGCTGTGGACTCATAGTCTTTATAGCTCGTTTTTGTACTAATGGAAGAACTCGCGGCTTCACCTTCGTCAGTATCCATACTTGGAGCAGCAGCTTCCTTAGCCGCCTTCGCCTCAGCTTCGCAGTCCGGGCAGTCCCAATATGCGAGCGGTTTTTTATCTGTGAACAGATCTCCATTCGCTTCGTCCCCCTTCCCCCCATCTCTCCCGAAAATCTTATCCAGCAAATTGTCCAGATACAAAGGGTTGCTTTTCCTTTTGGCCTCGGCGTTGCGCTTGCGGGCGCGGAGACGGGAAGCGTGGATACGCCTTAATTCTTGCCTTAACTCAAGCAACTCTGAAGGAGAGAGCGCGTCGAGTTCTTCTTGCTGTTGTTTTTGGGCTTCCGTTAGTGTTTGCTGTGCTGCGGGCGCTTGCGCCGCGGGCGCCTCCGCCGGTGCTGGTGCACATGCGGCACATGCGGTGGTGGGCACACTAGATTGGAACGGATCAAATATGTCAACGGTTGCGGCAGGCGCGCTCGCCCCAACACCGTCCGCCGAGTCACCGCTGGTTGCCAGGAAATGGTTGTAGCACTGCGCGCACGTGGGGTTGGTGGATTGAGGCACCACGCCCGCAGCCACGCACGGCACGCCGGCGCTGTAATCGTCAAAGCACGTGGAGCACTCGAAGTCCACCGCGCTCGGCGTAGGCATAGTGAAGGCACCGTCTGCCGGTGCCGCGTCGGCTGTGCCAGCGGCGCCTTCGACAGCTGCCTCCGTGGCTTCGAAGTCGGCGTTTTCTTCCTCGACGATTGTATTCATCTCGGCTCCTCGGTCGCGAACCGATCTCGGCTCCTCGCCAAACTTCACGCTCGCGACCGAGGAGCCGAGGTCGCTGACGTCGCTGAGTAGACCCGTGTTGCTGTAGGAAGCTTGGGACATGATTTCGTCGCCGTCGGCGTCGTTTGCGCTAGCAGCAGCCTCGAGCCCGGCCAGCAGCTCGCTGGCGCGCCCTTGCAGGTCGCCCAGGGTGGTGGCGTGCGGATCGCCAGCTGCAGACGCCGTTGGTGATGCGACGGCGGCCCAGGACTTAGGCCCAGGTGACTTCGGAGTCGGGCTCCGCGGCGACGCTGGCGGGGTCGCGCCCTTGCTCGATGCCGAACCAGGTAGTGCCGGATAAGCGCTGAAGCTTGAAAAAATATCTTCGGTTTGTTCCTCAACTACGGTAGCCATCTCAACGTCCTTAGCAGCCACTGCTGGCTCAGGCACCTGGATCCTCAACCCAGCAGTAGCTAGCGGTTTTATCCAGACGTTAGAAACAACGGGCGCGCCAGCAGCAGGAGACGGAGGCCGTGCCAGAACGGCTGCTGCCCACGACATTGCTGGCGCGGCTGGCGCCGGTGCAACTGACTCGACTGATTCAGCTGACGGCGCCGGTGCAGCAGGTACGGCAACTGACTCAGCTGCAGCAGGTGCAGCGGGCGCAGCGACCGCGGCCTCTTTCGCAACCTTAGCCGCTTCTCTTGCTTCGCGCTCTAACCGTAACTGAGCGAGAGTCGCCGCCATCCCAGTCGGAGGCGCTGGCGCTGCGACACCCGCTACAGTCTACCCGGCTCCACTCGTCGTAGCCGAAGCAGGAGAGGTAGCAGCCACCGGAGCGCTAGCAGCCACAGGCGCTGCAGCAGCCACAGGCGCAGCCGCCGCCTTGGCCGCAGCGTCTGCCGCCATCTTATCTCTAATAGCCGCGATCTTCTCCGCTTGCAACTTCCTCATCACCTCCTGCTGCGCCGCCTCCCTTTTCTCTCTCGCTGCCTTCCTTGCCTCGTACGCCGCAGAAACATCCGATTCTTCCGGGAGCGCCAGCTCGAGCGAGGTGCGC
>JACLAC010019085.1_pt1 | contig 10688 bp, 9 predicted proteins | sample 8027881 | NCBI WGS metagenome assembly JACLAC01 (sample SAMN15725517, study PRJNA655200) | protist metagenome | isolation source: fluorescence activated cell sorting (FACS) single amplified genomes of... | place: Spain: Blaines Bay Microbial Observatory, Mediterranean Sea | collected 2016-01-19 | reverse complement strand
CGCGCTCTGCCACAGAAAGATATTTTGGCGGAAGCAACAAAACAATGACGTGTATGGGGCCACAGCGAGGCACTGGCGGCCAAACAAAATAGCCATCTGTTCTGGCACGCCCCACCACCGTCCCCGCCGAAGCCATGAAACCTGACCATGCCGTACGACGCAACTGAACACTCAGGCAAAACGCCATTCCGCCCCGTCGCAATCCGAAGAAAAAAACGACGTGATCCCGCATTGCAACTGCCGCATGTAGCAAGTGCACATATCAAAGACGAACAACTTCATCGCGCATTGCAGCTGCTACGTGTAGGGAGGGGATGCATGATGAAGAAGCACAGATGGAGTATGGCACGCCAGCGTGGATGTGGTGTCACGGGCACCACGCTTGGAGCCCCCATGCCACGCATGCATTGCTCCGCCGACGGTTTGCATGGCAAGAGGCTCTCTGCTGCAGAAAATGGCATGAATGCTGCGAGTGGTGGCACTCAGACACTGTCTGTGCCTCCCCGGACCTGGTCACTTCCTTCTGTGTCCTGGTCACTTCCTTCTGTTCTGTTCACATGTTCTGTTCAGCTTCTGATAACATCCTTCTGTTCTGGTGTAGGGCCGTGGGTATCTGTTCAGTGGCCTGTTCTTGTTTGGTGTAGATGTGCGTCCGAATGGTGTAGATTACTGTCCGATTGATGAAGATTCCAACTCGTGGTGAATCTGGTGCAGACGTGTGTTTGTTCATTGGCCTGTTTGTGTTTGGCGTAGATGTGCGTCCGATTGGTGCAGATGTGCGTCCGATTGGTGAAGATTTGGTTCAGTTGGTGAAGATTGGTGCCCAGTTGGTGAAGATTCCAACCCTTGGTGAAGATTCCAACTCATGGTACAGATTTTTCAACGGGACCTCGCCAATGCAAAACCGCGCTCAGCCTCTGCTGGTAGATTCAAGGTGATCACTGAGTCGAACGCGTCTGTCCACTGCGTTTCTGCAACTCCGTCGGCATCGCCGCTCTCGATGCTCACAAACACCGCCCGCAATGGGGACTCACGCAAGCAATGCTTCAACGTTGCGCCCAACCTCTGGTGCAACAACTCTGTTTGCGCTAAGTCGTTGCCGCCACCGTTCTGATGTTGCCGCGCGACGTGCTTCCCGAAACGCCTGATGTGCACTGCCATATTCATCATGCCCCGACGCGCCATGGCGTACCTTCTATCGAGCAGCCTCGACGACAAGTCGCTGCGTGCAGTAGTGTTGCATGACGAGGAGTCGCCGCACAGGAGCAAGCTCGGCAGATCTTGTTCGAATGAGGTGAAGGTCTCCACGTCCCACGCAGCGTTCACCTCGCGAAGCCTGAGGCCGAGCTGCTCGCACACGGACCGGATCACCACGCGCTTGCCGCTGTTTCGTGGCCCCAGCAGGAGGAAAGCGGTGGTAGAGCCACCATGAGCGGAAACGCCGTCCGCACCACCAGGCTGGTGCTCTCTGACCAACATCGCAAGCAACTTTTTTGAGGTTGCCTCCAGCACAGAAGGTAGCTTCGAAAATTTAGTGCGCGAGAAATGGTGCACCTGGTACGGCACAGCCACTCCGCCACATGCTGCTACTCCGCCACCTTCGCCGTCTCCGGTGCCTAATGTTTTGTGTTTACTGTTTATCATATGCAGTGCATGCTTTGACGTTGCGACCGTTGTCAACACCGTTTCACGTTTGGACTCTCTGACTTGGCTCACCTGCATACCGGACAGAAGAAACAAATGAAAATGAGTTCATAGCCAGTTTTCATGGCATCCGCAGAAGTGTTAGCACGCCCACCACAACAAGTGGAAGTGAGCACGACAATCGAGTCTCTGACCCATGACTTGTCTGATTGCGATGTGTCCCAGATGTCTGTGAGACGAAATGTGACATCGATAGCTCTTACCCGTCGACGATCGGAGGACGAAGGTGGTTTCCGGAAAAGAGACAAGAGCAGATTTCTGCTTCTTGCTGCGGCGCGCCTGGTGCCCCAGCTGTGGAAATTTTTTCCCATCTTCCGAAGCACTCTTGATCGCACAAACTCTGAACGTGATCGTTGGTGCCCATGCATGCTGCCAGAGCGCATGAGGCGGTCGCTCACAATCGTTCTTGACGGCTACCTTTTCAACCTTTGTTGTGGTGGTTGTTCGCATCTCAGAAATCCCTGATACTGTCGAACCTGGGGTCAGCGGAACCTGGCGCCACAAGTGGGGACTGCGGTGGCAACACGCATCGCGCTCCAGGTCGAAACGCTGTGCATGCCATGCAGCGTCACGGAGGCATGCAGACGATGCATGTGCTGAAGACATCGGACGCGATGCCCGGCAAGGATCTTGTGCACTCTCCCACCACCCGCCACTTTTTGCGTCATCCGGCGTCTCATGCGCAACATCTGTTCCGTAGCGCACCGTGAAAGTCTCCCCCACATGCATCAATCGCCCACGGCTTCGAGTCGACTCGCATCTGGACCGTGAGCTACTCACATCTGGACCGTGTGCCCGAGGGCCTGATGGCTGCTGTGTCCGACTGCATGAAAAGTAGTTGCGCAACGCTTCGCGGAGAATCGGGAGATGGTCTTCGCCCATGCCGAGCTTTCCGCCTCCAACACCACCGCCATCAGCAGCGGTCGGCGCAAGATTTTCCTGCGCGAGATTATCGCCGACACAAAGAAGCTCGATTTCCGTCGCGAGTGGCGGCGCGTATGTTCTCGGATTACCCACAGCACGTACTTCTTCTATTCGCACATAACTCTTGCCCGGTGTCAGCTGCAGGTTGTGCAGAATTTGGCTTGGGCACCACACCTCGGAAACTGCCCCGTGCCTGTCTTTGCCAGTCTCGCCCGTTCGACACACCATCGCTGACTGTTGAGCCCTCCACTCGAAAGCGGGCGCGGTCACGAGGCACACATCCATTGACGGCATTCCTGTGCCCAGTTGCAACTCGTCGACTGTATACCCGTTGAGGACATTCGCTGGCGTATTTCCATTCCCCGAACGTGCCAAAATACTCTTCCCTTCAACGCAATTACTGCCCGCGATGTCCTCAGCAGTGAGGTTCTCTGATGTTTCCTTGTTGGCAGCGTTCTGCCGATGAAGCTGGGAGTCCAGACATCGCTCGAAGATGAGTGCACCTTGAACGGGTGTGATACGTGCCCAACGCCGCTTACATGATGCGCCATCAACATGTGGGACCTCCGGGCTGATGGCGTACACCTCGTGACAGGTGTCGTTTGGCCACACAAAATCCGGTTGCGATGTCACATCGCCACGCTCCGTGCGTGCTGGCCACGCTCCATGGGCAGGCCCCGAGACGCCGACATCGGGCGCAACCACATGCGGCGGGAATAACGACCGCCGCACAAGATAAACATCGCTTGATCCAACTACCGCCATCCTCGTTGACTTCAAATGAATGCAGACGTGAAGTAAGACTAGGCCTGGAAAATTCAACGCAAGAGCCTCCAACAATAGTGCTATCCCATGTCAACTAAGACCGCAACCACTCGTCATTTAATCTGACAGTCTATGCCACTCTACCCCTAACAGATGTCTGATGTCCAAAAGAAATATGTCAAATTGAATTTTCCTTTCGCTTGAATCAGATTGTGTCGATCCTCTTTCGTGGTTTACGTGTTTCTTCGGGGAGTTGAAACCAATCACGCTCCAGACAGTATTCCAGTCTGGGATTGATCTGTAGACAGACGGAGCACCTGCCATCGGAATGAAATAGAAACATCGCAGGATGCGCGCAGAAACGTCTGTTTCAAAGTATTCAATGCAAAACAAAATTCAAAATTCGCCTTGTGACTTGTCGTCTCCGTGGCTTCCGATCTAAAAGGGCGAACACATACTACTGAATGATCACTTCAAATTATCGAAAGACTAGAGGATGTCAGTGCTGCGGCAAGCACCTGTAACACGACTTAATAGCCCACCAAGCCAACTTTCTTTGCCGCCGCCAGCATTCGTGTCTCGCACGCGCAAGCTTGCGTTGATACGTTTCTCGCACGCATGAATATTTGATAACTTTGCTGTATGCAGGTGAAGTACACTTCATTTGACAAACCAAGATGCACGATGCGCGGCGCAAGGGATGATGACTCGTTCATTTTTTTCCCGCAAACCAGAACTCTGATCAATACTGCAAAAGCAAAGGGACCCTGCTGAATGTAGACGTTTCGCTTCTACTTGCCAGCTGTTGACCTTCTGTCATACTCATCAAGGCAACCACGAATCCGCCACTCTGTACTCTCTGACCGAAGTTTCGCCAGGGATGCTGGCACACAGAAATGATATGTCGAGACCTTTTTCAGGATGCAGGGGACCGATGAGACTGATCATCGCAACACTTGTTCGGAGCGATCTTGTTAACGGATGCAACACTCTGCGGAATAGGATGCATGCGTAATCAATGCATAGACACCGTGTGCAACAGTAGCGCCGCATGAGGATAAGAGGATTGGGAAGAAAATAGCACTCCGCGTTGCACGCCGCAGCGCCGCTAGCCGCAATCTGCATCGATCCTCCACTGTGTCGTCTCAACCTATCTACACAACCACCGTAAGAACCCCATGAGGAATGACATCAACATCTGCTTTTATCACGCCGTCACCGCGCCATCACTAGCTGCAGACCATGCGGAGCGCCACTGCGTCATGAGTCTTCTCAGCCCGCGCTGAAGTAGAGAAACCACATCGAACAACCCTGTACTATCAACTCACAACAGTCAGCAACGGAGGGCCAGGAGTCCGAGTAGCGCGAACGGAGGGACCGCCGCAAGCAGAATGAACCTGATAACGCAACCGCGACTTACTGCTGCCCAGTCTGCTTCAGGAGTAAGTTTATCACCCCTCGCTGCTCTGCCTGTAATTCCGCCACGGTATGCTCGAGAGCTCCTACACGCCTCTTCAGAGCCGCGTTTTCCTCTTCCAACGCCGTAATGCGCCTGGCTTGCTCCACTGTAACTGCCTGCCCGCTCTCGCCAGCTGTTGTGCGGCTTGCACTCGAGCGCACACCAGAAGCAACAGACCCCCCCGCCGCACCGCTTTTGAGGACGTCTCGACACGTTCGGCTCAACGCATCCTGGCCCTTGCTGCTGATGTTCCGGGCGATGAAGTCAGCCATCCTCAGACCCTGAAGCAGCAGCCCCTTCCTTTTAAGCCAGTTACTAATTTCTGCCTTCATGTGTAGTTCTGCTCGGGCAGATTCTACACGCTGCTCCAGAAAAACGCGTTCCTCGGTCCCCCTGGGCGTCGGTATGAGTTGAATTCTGATATGCTGTTAGTGTTGTTGACATCCGCTCGCAATGCTCTCATAAATTTGAAATTCCAGAACCAATGCTCGCCGCTTTGCCGAAACTTCATAATCGCTAAAATGGTGTTAACAGAGAACGCACTGCGCCACTGACTAAATCATGCGTCCGATTTTGATTCTCGGACAAAAAGGACAAAAGGTTAAAGGGCTGAAAGGAAAAAGAACTAACAAAGTAAAGGCTGCAACATTAGACTTCAGCGCTCATGTCGTTGTATTATGCGTGCATTACTGTTTCACGGCATCGCCCATATTGAGGGAAACGAAGTAACAAATACCTCTTCTTCACCTCGACGACGAAGCTTTCGATCTCCCTGGCGATGCACTCGTCTATGCTTCTTATTGAGACGCGACCACCTGCCCATGTGTTTCACACTTTTTGCGACACTGGGTGCCAAACTCTTCCAGCTCGATCTCTCCGTGAAATCTCCCGCGCCGCCAGCGCTCAGTCATCCTGATAGTCCTAGAACCAATGATTCGCCGAGTCGGGCGTCAAGAATAAGTGTGCGTGCACCAAGGATTTCATTTTCAAGGACTGTCAGGACGTCAGGTCAGTTGCGCAATGATCACGACAATATACCGAAAAAAGGAGACACGCGGCGGAGGCTGTCGACGGTGATGTCCACATCAGAAGAGCCGTGCTCTCGCTGCATCTCGCGTACCACATCGTTAACAGACACAGATGCATTGCCACCCCTGTCGACGAATGACCTCAGCCATTTACTGACGAGGTTCTTCAGCAATTGATGCTCTGCGGCTGCGGAGATCGGATTTGGAGAAGAAGACGTCGCACCAACGCCCGCAGGATTTTTTGAACTTCCACTGGAAGACGACGGCGCAGCGGCTGTGTCGGATGGTCGTTCGGCGTTAGAAAAGACCATACGGTTGGCCCCGGTAAGGTTCGGCGGGGGGGGATTCTCCACTGCGGTGCGCGCAGCGGCCGCATACACGATGCGCTGCATGCGCTCACGCACTGCGGCCTCGTCTTCTGCAGCGGCGCCGTCCTCCGTCCCAACCATTGCTCCCAGCAAAGGTGGCGCTGGCGGCGGATCCCAATTCAGAGACCCCGCACCGTCGTCCGACCCATCGCTGTTGTCAGCATCATCGCGACTTTGAGCAAGAAGTTCCGCAGCAACGTGACCATCAACATGATGCCCTCCAGCACGACGCATTTGCTCCGCGGAATCATTTCCACCACTACGACAACTGCGAACGCCGTCACCACCACCACGCGTACTGCGATCGCCGTCACCACCACCACGCGTACTGCGATCGCTGTCACCACCACCACCACGCCTCATGCGACCGCCGTCACCACCACGACGACTACTGCGATCGCCGTCACCACGCTTCATGCGGCCGCCGTCCCCGCCATTACGCGTACTGCGATCGCCGTCACCACTACCACGCGCCATGCGACCGCCGTCACCAGCACTACGAGAACTGCGATCGCCGTCGTACCTCCTCGCGTGCGAGATGAACTCTTCCTCCGATGAAATGCCACCACTGAATTTGTCATGCTGCCACCGCATCTGTGCAGAGCGACCCGAACTGAGTGAGGAAGCTTTCGATTTGCTATCCTGTGCCTCGCGATGATAGTGATGATACCCATGTCGCTGTCTCGACCGCGAACGCAGTCTCGACCTGCATCGCTTCTCGCGACGACTGCTGCTGCGCATCTTGTTCCGCGCCCCCCTCTCGCCACGACCGCCTTGCTGTTGTTCGGATATCCAACTGATGTCACTCACGCCACCATCTTCGTCTTGGCCACCAGCATTACTGAAACGGCTGCCACCAGAGACCGCAGACATCGGAGAGACGTCACCGTCCTTGTCCGTCTCAGGTGATTTACTCAGTAACATCTCACTCCGTTTCGCCACACCCGCGGAACTACTACTACTAGCGCCCCCAACAGCTCTTTGGCTCTGCGTCTGCTTTTCTAGAAATGCCTTGGCGCGCGCCTTCGCCGATAGACGATTCTTACCTCCGGCGGCAGATAGTGACGATGTGCTAGCAGAAACCCTCGCAGTCACGCCTTCAAGCTGCAAACCAACGCTTGCAGCTGTGTTCAAGTCATTCACGCCACCTGAATCCGATGACGAACTTGGACCAGATCGGGTCTTCTCCGAGAAGATCCCTCCGCCTGTAATGCCCAGGCGCTTCAACATTGCTGCCCCGGCACTCATGGTGTTGTGAGATGGTGTTGTATCACGTAGTCCCCAGGAATGCGCCGCGCGTGAACCGCACGAGTCGATGGCTCTCGAGTCACAACAACTTTTGTGTGGCTCCTCTACTGAGCGCGGACCAACTGCACCGAAAAGACGAAAGAACCACTGCAATACACACCTGGGGCCTGGGGGAAGGGGATTATACGATGAATGATGCGATGATCGTCGAGATATGGCCGCCCGCCATGGAGCGACTCCACGCCTGATGCGTCGCACGCAGAAGAGGAGGTGGCAATGTGAGTAAGGCTGCAAGCGTCGGCAATGTTATCAGATCAGGATCGGCGATGGGGAAGTAGGATGAACACACAACAGGACATGTAGCTGAAGCTCTTTTCTCCCCGGCAGCTGAAGTGACAACTCCTTTGTACTTTCGATGCTGCCACAGACACCTCAAGGCAAAAAACGGATCGCTAGGTTTCTGTTCTCTACAAGCTGTTTTTTTGTTTCGCGTACACATAAATTGAGCCATTCAAATTTTGGACATGGATATTGCACACTGGTGGACATTGGATGTGAAGCAATGCACTTATGTTTCATCAATGCTAACAACGTAGAATTGTAGATTGCTCATGATCAAGAAAGTAGACATGGAACATGCGTCTCACGCAGATGCCATACAAACATCTGCTCTGCAAAACACTCGCACTAACTACCCCTCATTTCATACGGCGCCGAAACAAAACGAAGTTCTGTACGAAACACTCAAACACACGCACTCAACGTCTATCTCACACAAGGAAAGATCAAAGATCGACAGGAAAATTTCCATTGCGACAATGCAAAACAACAAATATATGAGAGGGACATGCCTTTCTCTTCGCGACAACAACGGGAACAGACTCTCACAAATTTTCTCTCTGAGAGTGGACGCACACTGCGCCATGAACACAAGCTTTCACGAGACGCATTGATTCGGAAATGTATGACGTCACATACACGTGAATACGAGACGGCACTGCACAGCCGAGCCAGCAATGACTCCAACTGATCCTCATGCGAGCGGTTGATTCCCTAATCGCAGTTCGCTCAACGCATCTTGGAGTTTTCTCTTTGACTGAGTCTTTGCCTCACACAAAATAGAGAGCGATAGCCTTTTTGGCCGGCGACAATACGAGACTCTCACTGCACTTTCTCCATGCAGTCAGTGTATCCAACATTGCACGAGCCGCAGTGCCTTCCGCGGAAAGATTGATATTTGATTGCTTATCGTAGTGCCACAAATTTTAGCAGTACGACCCACAATTGGACGACCCGGCCAGATAGCGACCACATGCTCTACCGTACACAGTCTTCTCATGTCCGACGACACTGGCCTGATAGTAGGCGTCAAGAACTACATGAAGAAGTACACACTGATCATAAGATACTCTCGCGGTCTTCAGAGCCCGTATGGCGAACGACACGTGGGGCCATGAGCGTGCTCACAGACGTCCTAGGATACGACAGACAACGAATACCTTTCGCAGTCTTTGCCTGATCAGTCTGCGAGCAGAGTGCTCAATCATAAAAGTCGCCTGCGAGACGCCCCGGTGGCCGTCGCGGGACGCGCCGCAGCGCCGGTTGAAGCCCCATGAACGCCACCCGACGACCTCGCCTTCGGCGTCCCGAAGTCCTTCACAAACGACATCGTCTTTACGCTGCGTTTTGCTGTCGCCGTACTGGGCCGGTTCGACAAGAAACCAAGAGCGTCGACAGCACCTGCGTCGTCACCGCCACCCCCGTCTTCGTCCATACTCACGTCGTCCGACGCGCCGCCCTCTAGCACCGAACTAGGCAGGAAGCCTGCAGGATTCAATGTTTTTTCCCAGTATCGTACGGCAAGTGCAAACTCGTACACGTTACTACACGTTGACTGACTTGAAAAAAAACGTTGCGCCGTTCCAACGGCGCTATCAGAGCATGTCATGATGAAGCGCCAAGTGAAACGGCTGAATCGAGACTCTCATGTTGAACCTGATTCATCACACTCATCAAATCACAATTAGTGTTTCTTAATTCTTTTTCGTCCATAACTCATGACACTGCGAAAGAGTACCTGACACGCCAGCCTTGTTCGTTGTCGCTAAGCTGCCTGCGGACTTTGAAGACAACAGACGCTCGTACCGCTCCGTAGTCGTCGTCATCTTCGTTCGCCACTCGTCGACCTGTTCCAATCTTCGTGTGGGGGTATGTTCCGCAACCCGTCAGCTCGCAAGCATGGGCGTTTCCATCAACACGAGTGCGACAGATAGTAAGTTACACAGAAGAATCAATATCAATAGTCATGAAACTTGTCAAAAAATATGATCGGAGCATGATAAAGTATTTACGACTTGCGCATAGCTCTCCTCATTTCCTTCGAAAGTGCTGCATCCGTCACGTGCAGACGATACTCCCACCCACTCAGATCGCAACTCACTCGCAGACGTCTACGACGAAGAACATCTTTCAATTCATTATTCATGACAATACAGTACAAGAGAATGCAAAACAACAACTAATACGAAGTTACGAGTTAGAAAAACTTGAAGAAGCAAGGCTCACCTCTTTTCGATGCTTGTCGCGGTCCATACCACGGATCTTGATCTCCGCCTTTAGCTCGTTCTCCGCGCGGATCATGCGTCGGATTTTCCCGTTCAGCTCCATGATTTCCGCTTCTCTGTCTTTCAACTTCTCCCGCACCACCTGCGCATAGTACTGTGCATCTCTTCGCGCGGTAGAATCAAATAGTTACTCTGGTCTGCGCTGACATTTGACAATTGGCATGTGGCTACTAGGCTTCGTATGTTCGAGACACTCTGCATTTGCCGCCACCAACACATAGTGTTGTCCAGCGTGTCAGGCTACTGCCGTAGTTCGCCACAGGGCCAGCTCTGACGCAACCATAAATTCATCAAATGCGCAACACAGTCAGATAAGCCGAAATAAGATCAGATAAGCTCAACGCCGGCCAATTTGTTAGCTCAGATAACGTCAGATAAAACTTTCAGAAGAAGATGAACACACGTCAGATGAGCGTATAGAGAATGTCATTAAGATCAATTCATAGATACTAGATAGACATCACGACACACATCAATGGACCGCGACCACCGGCGCGCCGAAGAGACGATAGTGCCCCCCGACTCACTGCATGTCAAATCACGACGCTCTTGCATGTGATGTCATCGG
>JACLAC010010492.1_pt1 | contig 10689 bp, 8 predicted proteins | sample 8027881 | NCBI WGS metagenome assembly JACLAC01 (sample SAMN15725517, study PRJNA655200) | protist metagenome | isolation source: fluorescence activated cell sorting (FACS) single amplified genomes of... | place: Spain: Blaines Bay Microbial Observatory, Mediterranean Sea | collected 2016-01-19 | reverse complement strand
AAAAGCTGTGCCCTTGTCGATTACGTAAATGGGTTGATGCTACATGGAACGCGATCTACAAATGATTTTAAGATAGCGATCCGAGAGTTCGTAAAGCTGCTTAACAAACGCTGAGAAAAACATGGAGATCGACCAAATACCCCTAAGTTATATTCCCTAATCCTAGAAATCTGTGAGACTGAATTAGATTCGAAGTTGAGGCAAAATTCAATTGTCAGAAGAGCACAATCCGAGACAAAAAGTATAGAAGGAGGGATCGGTGATATCTTCTCAAACGAAGTAATTACTTTCAAGGTAAGTGTGCCTAATGCGGTGATAGATTCTACGGCCGTCGATTACATCTACAACAATGATTTTCAGGTTGGTACTACGGTTCGTTTAACAAAAGCCTGTACCCAATACGGTTTTGGCTACGAACTCTAGTTCGTAGCCAAAGGCAATAACCGATCCTATTCAAAAGTCAGTCTCATACTGTAGACTCAAACTCCTACCGGCTTCGGGCATAATATCCTTAATTCGCGATAGATGGTTATAATATTCGGCATTGAATATGTTATTCATGTATAAGGCAAGTCTATGATTCGTCCCTGAAATTGTGTTTCCAAAATTATAAACACTATGCACATTGACTAAAACATAAGGATCAGTTTTTGTTTCGAATATACCCAACCTATTTTGTCCAAAACTCCTTTCAATTTGAAATTTGGTTAAAAATCCTTTTGGATTAAATTCGATATTTAATGTTGCTTTTGGTGGTGGGATCAATATTAACGGCTTATTTGTGTCTAAATTGTGCCCTAAAACACCTGACAGGTTGCCACTTATTTCAGCATACTTAGAGGAATAAATAAAATCTGCTTCCAATCCTGTAATGATAGTTTCTGCTCCAAGCATCTGGTATTTATAAAGCCAACCAGCTGAACCACTCCCCCATTCGATCCAGTCTGCACCGGGTTTATAGCCATCCCCCATTTTGGAACTTATTAAAAAATTAGGACTGTAATTCAGGTACGAACTTAATCGAAGCCAACCTTTGGCCAAAACATATTTTGCATTAGTTTCAATACCAATGGTCCGTTCTAAACCTAAATTAGGATTTCCTATTTCGTAGGAATAGGTTCCCAAGTGTGGGCCGTCAGAGTACAAATCTTCGATTTGAGGAGCTTTACCGGTTAACATGGTCGATATCGATGTTTCTAAATTTGACCAATTCTTAGAGATCTGGAATGCTGCCGACAGAGAGTTGAAGTGTCGCCTAATCACTTCAGATGATTTCATATTGGATAAACGGTGAGAACCAGCCTTTGGATCAATCATCAAGAATTCGGACCTAAATGAGGCTTGAGCAGCCCAGCCAAACATTCTTCTTTCATATAAGGAAAATATAGCGAAATTTACTTCTCTTGTATCCGGAGTCCAATAAAACCCGCCAGCCATAAATTCACGCAACTGGAGAAGCATCCCGGCTGTAATTTTCGGTCCAGTAAGCTTACTCTGAAGAGAAAAGATTTTCTGGTTCAAGTTGACTGAAGTCTCAGTTCTTTTGGTTAAAAATTCAGAATGATCATAATGAATATAAGATTGGTCAATGTCAAATTTCTTGAAATTTTCCATCGATAGATACCGGAAGTAGTGGAATCTCTGCTGAGACTTGCCAAGATTTATTGTAACACCATTAATATGTCCACTCTTAGTTCCAGGTATACCGTAATCCATACCTAATAAATCGAGCGAAAAATTGCTGCCAGACCAATCCGAAGAATCCACAATTCCTACTGATAATTGGTGCTTATCCAATCCTGTATTTTGTAGCAGGCTATTTGCTGTTTTCAGATTATCAGTTTTTCTTTTCAGTGAATGAAAACGAAGTTGTTTACCGTTAAATGGCGCTCGTAGAGTAAAGCTCCCAAACCTACCACTATTGACTGATTGATATCCACTTTTAAAAGAATATTTAGGCCGATTCGCTTGTTTATATGAATCAGGCCACTTTTGAATATCAATAACACCAGCAATGGTATTTGAACCAAAGATTAAACTTTTGGGGCCTCTGACTATTTCAACGCTTTCAACACCTACCATGTCAATGGCTACAGCATGATCGGCAGAAGTCTGAGATAAATCGCCTAATGTGATTCCACCCTCCGTAATTTTGAATCGATCTCCGGAATATCCTCTTAAAACGGGACGTGTGGCATTAGGCCCCATTGCACCTTTTGTGATACCGGGTAAATCTGACAAGGAATCAGCTAAATCCGAATCGATAACCCCATCTTCATTTGGAATCAAATCTAATGATGATAAAGAATGATGAGTTTGCATAGAGACATCATTAACCAAAATTTCATCCAGTTTGATAATTTCTGATGATAAAGCTACCAAACCAAAATCAGAGAGCTCTTTGTATAGGTGTTTTTTCAAATTTAATTCAGTAAACCCGATCGACGAAATTTTTATATTCACCTCAGATTTTGGAACTCCTCGCAAGACAAATCTCCCATCGTCTTTTGATTGGGTCTCTATTTCACCTGGGCTTACAAATACACGTGCACCTCTGATAGGTTGTCCTCTTTGAGCATCAATGATTCGTCCTCGTATTTCCGCCGAATTGGTGGACATCGATGACGAAAGGAAATAAATTAAAGAGATCAGCTTATAAAGACTATTCAGCCCTAGCCGATATTTTTTGGATTGTCGGGTAATCAGGATGTCCCTTATGAATTAATTTTAGTCTGGTGAAAGTAATTTAATCCTGAAATTTACGAACAGAAACCAAATATTTTTTAAGGTTCAAAAGTGTCCACAAATTCGATATTTGTACTAATTTATGTTGAGAATGAAAAACTTCGCCTGTATGTGTTAGATAAAAAATCACCCTAAATTTAAGTTTTGATTTGTTCGATCAAACATTTTTTCATAACACACCTGGTGCCAAAGCTATGATATGTTACACCACAACATGTTACATTATAACATATCATGGATTGGTAAGAGAACTGGATCTAAGCTGTAAGTAATAGAAACTGAAATTGGTTGTGGATTACAAGGGAACCAATCGAGACTTTGGTTCTCTCTTTGGCCAACCGACTGAGCCATACTAATTTAAATATAAATCAATATTCTCTTGGCAGGAAACATATGGGTGGGCGTCAGTTAATAAGGTCGTCGCCAACAAAAATAGGACCTAGTAACAGAATTATAATTCTGTTACTAGATCTTTCAAGGATGATACTGCTAACGATGGTACATATGGATATTGAGCTAAATCGTGAGGTTGAGTTGAGCCACTATAAACCAACACAGTACGATAGCCCATTTGTAGTCCTCCGAGGATATCTGTGTCCATTGTGTCCCCTATGACTGTTACTTCTTCTGTTCTCAAATCGAGTTCTTTACGTGCCATTCTCATCATGATTGGACTAGGTTTACCTAAATTCAAAGCTTTCCGGTTGGAGGCAGTTTCTAGAAAAGCAATGGTCGACCCGCAACCAGGTCTAATTCCGCCATCAATCGGGCAATTGGGGTCCAAGTTGGTAGCAATCAATTTTGCTCCTTCCATAATGAATTTTAACGCTTTTTCCAGTACTTCAAAATTGATTAATCGTCCTTCACCGACAACCACGTAATCAGGGTTAGTTTCATTAATAGCATACCCATTTATATGTAGAGCATTCAATAAGCCCGCATCACCTATTACATACGCTGAACCAGATGGATTTTGCTGGGCAAGAAAACGGGCAGTAGAAATAGCACAAGTAAAAATATGGTGTGTTTCAACTTCGATTCCCAGATTAGATAATTTCAGAACGACATCACACCGACTACGTTGGCTATTATTAGTCACAAATAAAAATGGGATTTGTTTTTCCAACAACTGTTGTATGAAGTAATCAGAACCAGGAATTAATTTGTTACCACGATAGATAACGCCATCCATGTCAATTAGATAGCCACGTTTGTTATCGTTAGTCTTTGAATCTAGGTCTTCTCCACCGTTTGCAGAAGCAAAGTCCTCAAATTTTGCCGAGTTCGTCATGTTGCTAGCCCTTGGGGTTAATGTTTAAGTGTTATAAGTGAGAATTAATTTTTCTACTGACCTTTAAAGCCGAGACTAAAAAATAATCAGTTACTCATTTCAAATACGAAAAGTATGTATAGGAGTACAGATAGGATACGGTTCCTGCAAGGTTGCTTTCGTTAGATGAAATTCATTGATCATAACTGTTCCTAATTCAACATCTCTGAACCGTTGCAAATTCTCTTGTAGTTTACCAATGATTTTCTGCGACTTTATACCCGCTAAACTGAGGTGCGGCAGCCACCCCTCACCTTCTAAGGAATAGGTCGGAATGTGAATTGCATCTTGGTGAAATCTTCCCTGCAAATTACTGATAATTCCATTATCATCAACTTCACAAATAACAAAACTACCCAGACCATTAATTCGTTTTAATGATATTTTAAACGGGGATATCCGGCGGATGATATCTTCGGTTTTCTTTATAATTGAGCCAAGTATTTCTGTCGTGATATCGTATTCCTGTTCCTTTCGATCAACCAAAAACCCTATCCATTTGACAGTGATATGATAGTACTCCTTAGGCATGAAACAGAGATCATCAAAATCACCTAAAAACGAAGAAAATCGCTGGATTTGATCGATTATTTCGGGGTGTCGAATTGGTATATTAATAGCCAAACTGGTTTTGCGTCCTTCAAACCCAGCAACCTGCTTAGGATCGTATGGGTTTGGAAAAAACCCATTTTGGAAATGATTCCAGACTTGATCAAACTTCTTGGCATGGATGTTTATTAACGGAGTATCCATTTTATTGTTTTGTTTTGGCATTTCGAACCAAAGTATCTTATTCTTATCACCCATACATAATAAAAAGTGGGGCGTAATGATTTAAATTTGTTACTTAGCTATAGATCACGAATTTTGTACAGAAATACTTTCTGAAAGCCTTCACGAATTGGTACTTTTTAGTACTGATCGTGCCAAAAAGAATTGAAATTTATGTAGGACGTACTAACGGAATTTCGAGTGTCAATTCAGGAAATCATTTACTTAATTATTAACATAAACAAAACCTTTTCCGTACACACTTTTGATTTGTTTTCCTAATTTTCCCAGTCTACACCGTAGTTTGCTAATGTGTGAGTCGACCGTACGAGCGGGCCGCGTACTTCTCTTTGAAGTTATGAACAATCCTACTACTTCGGACAACATATACCTAGAAAATATCTGATTAGGTGATTTCACTAAGCAAACGAGAAGATCAAATTCAGTTTTTGTAAGCACTACTTCTTCTCTGCCGCAGAACACCCGTCTTTCAGTCAAATATACTTCTAGCTGATTGAAAAAAAGATTCTTTCTTATGGATTGGTTGGGGACGCTGTTATTTCTACGATAAACAGATCGAGATCGTAAAATAACTTCTCTGATATTAAACGGCTTTCTAATGTAATCGTCAACCCCCAACTCAAAAGCAGCGATTCGATCTAGCTCTGTAAACTGTTCGGAGATAACAATTGTACGAGTAAATGTAGTACGTTGATAGGTAGACATCATACGAAGTAAGTTCCATCCATCAAGCGTGGGTAAATCCAAATCCAACAACAAAATGTCTGTAATAGTGTACAAGATGTGCTTGATAGCTTCCGAACCATCTTGAATAAAGTCGACTGAGAAATTTGCTAACTCAAGTGTTCGCCTTAACTGTACCAGTGTGTCAATATCATCATCTACGATCAAGACTCTTGGTTGAGCTATTGCTGTTTTTAAGGTCATGCTCTATTTTGACTTCTCTTTCACCAAACCAATGCTGGTTAACAGGCAAACAGTCGCACCGAAGGACAATCCCATTATTCCGAAGACATAGGCAAAAATTTCAACCAACGGCATTATTTATTAGTAAAGTGGAAACTCACAAGACTTATAGATGAATTTCAGTCGTAATAAAACAAAGCTGGATCCATCGACGGATGGCAATACTCGACAATTCTACTCTAAAGCTAGAAGAAATTTGATCGAATATAAAAACCAGTCTGGCGCAATAAATGACCCTTTATTTGTTACGTACAACGAACTACACAACATAGAAAATGATTATTCCCTTAGTAAGTGTAGCTGAGTTGGATGCAAGCTAGTTTGATAAAATTACCCAATAGTGGACGATATTGGTACCTTGTTAATTGAAGTATTAAGTAGTCAGTCGACAAAATCTAGACGCTATAAAATAAATTTCAATCTTGAGACAGATTCACCTTTCACAATTCTAACGGACTATTAGTAAGCCGGTTAGTTGTTGTTTGGTATCACTGTTTTTCACATCGTACTCGGACGTATTAAATTTATTTTCCCCTAAAAACAATTGATTAATCCAAGATTCATGGTTTTGCCTAATCATTTTTAGTCTCTCTCAAGTAAAACCTCAAAAAATCACCTAACCTCCCACTAGTAAGAGGAGAAAAAAATTTCAACAAATGCATTGCCAATTCGATTTCTTTTTTCGTCATAATATTTCCAAGACCTCCCAATCCGACTTTAGGTTTGCATCAATTAAATCGAACACAAAATAGAAAGTTTATTTCGTTCTTACCTGGACGTATATCCAAAATATAGTTCCACTTCCTTAATAAGGAACAGCTGGCAAAAAACATGATGAGTAGCTGTCAGATACATACCGCGTCAATATCACCTAACAATTACAAGATAGTTTTGCTAAACAAGCCAGATGATCGCACTAAGTATGCCAAAAAGTAAAACTAAGACAGATAAAGGAACTTACCTTTCCATCTCATAAGAGTGGGTCTCTTATACCAATCAAATGTAGAAATTGTCAGCAAAATGGTGAATGTTATTTCATCAAGGGTCGTAATAATTCGATGTTTATAGTCATAGAAGGAGAGCGGTTCCAATCTAATTCATCTATTCTCAATTATGTACTGAAGACTTAGGTAATCGGACAACAACTAAACGCATCTCAATTAAATCGAACATGCTTAATCGTAGATAACTATCACCTTTAAATCCTTCACTCAATTGAGCGATAGTTATCGAATAAAATAAAGAGTTAAAACATATAGAAAATCAACTAGGAGGAAGACAAGATTCTGGATAACATGACCTGCCGAAAGAGTATAGGCATCCCATATAATTAGCAGCTAGACAAATATTAAATTGATGTGGAAGTGGCTACAATAGCGGAAATAATTCGATAAGATATTAGGACAAAGATTTAAACAAACAAAAAATGATTCGATGTGATAATGCTTACTTAGTACTGGGAGTATATACTAAATAATTTGGGAGATGAAACAAATAAACGGATAGATAGGACGTAGATTCTCAATTCTGTGGTCAGAAATTTAGCATGGAAGATAGGGCTTCAGATTACATTATTACCTTGCCAACTTAATTCAGCAGATATGTCTACTCTAATCGCAACGCCAGCGAACGCAACGGAATATATCGGTTCTTTTTCAGACCTTGAACAAATGAGATCATAATAGATTATATCTGAAGTTTCTCCCACCTACTACTTCGAAAGCGTAGAAAATAAGTGATTCCCAGTAAGATAATGTAAACTGTTGCGCCTGTCCACGCCCCAGATAAACCGTGGCGACCTGCTAACCAGTAAGAAAGTGGTAAGAAGAATAACCATCCATAGCTAATTCCGACGAGCATCGTAAAGAGCGTATCACCTGCACCTTTTAACGCTCCACTGGAGCAAATCCCACAACCATCAGAAACTTGAAAAATAGCAGCTAAAAATAGGATTTTACGCCCTAGTCTAATAACATTTGGATCATCCGTAACTAGGGATAGAAGCGCATTTGGCACACAAAAGAAGAGTAGGGCCATAAGACTAGTGTAGGCTACACCGACTTTAATCGCAGTATAACCACTTTCTCGTGCATTTGCATATTGGTTAGATCCAATATATTGCCCTACTAAAGTTGTAGCAGCTAGCGAAATGCCTATCAGAGGCATAAAAGATGTATGAAGCAAAGTTATTGCGGCTGTGTTTGCAGCTAATTCTACGTTGCCCATACGGCCAATCATAGCAGAAAAAACAGTAAAGCTTCCAACATCGAGTACTCCCTGAACACCCATTGGTAAGCCAACCTTCATTAATCTTCCAACTTCAGGCAGTCGAAATTGAAGAAGGCTCCGCACTTGAAACTTCCGATCATATCTTTTTGATAAAAAAATTAAGAGGTAAATAATAGCAGCTAGAACTCCGGAAATAACTGTAGCAATAGCCGCCCCTTCAACTTCCATGCGAGGAAAACCAAATTTCCCAAAAATTAATAGATAGTCGAAAGTCATATTAGTCAAATTTGCAAAGATTTCGATCCACATTGGAGTCCTTGTATCTCCAATACCTCGAAAATAACTTGACATAGTGAAGTAGATAAGAGTCCCGATACCTCCAAATAGCCGAATCTGGATATAAGTGGTACCGAATTGCTGCACTTCTAATGATGGCTTCATCAAAACGAAAAGATAAGGAGAAAATTGGCTGACTAGAATCAGAAGTAAATATGACCCAAAAGCTAAATATAAGCCTTGCCAAGTTATAATGGCCACCATCCTAGGTTGGTTAGCACCATGGTGTTGAGCCACAAAAGTATTTATGCATGTTAGCAACCCACTAAAGAAAGACAGTATAGTCCACGTCGTAATCCCGGCCAAGCCAACTGCTGCCATTTGAGAAGTTCCAAGCCGACCGACCATAGCTGTATCTACAAAAGTCATAACCGTTCGAGAAACCATAGATATCACAATCGGGTAAGCCAATTTTAAGACTTCATAATATCCACCAGGACGTATCTTCACTTAGCCTGTTTCCTTGCCAAAAGTTTTGATTTACACATACTCAACCTTACAGCCGTCTTCTTATCTCGCTCAGTTTACTTTGTGTTTGGTCAATCTATTTCACTTTCTATCCTAAGCATTTACTATCCCAGAAATATTTGGTAACGTTGCCGACGGCGCAAAGTCAACCGAAAAAACGATCTCGAAGTTTTGACCGAGACTGTACTGCTTAATTTGGTCAGCTGTCAGACAAAACTCTAGGAACCAAGACAATGACTTTGTAAAAATCAGGTTGAAAAATTCACCTAACGAAAGTGAGTGAACAGAAAATTAGCACAATGGTTTAAACTTGCCGACCCATCGGCGAAAATAAGTTGGAATCTTTTATATGGTGTGTTTCTTTGAATCCTGCCAGTATTTTAACAGTGGTCCATTTGTTCCATAAACTGGGTCAGTCAATGGTAAGTTTGTTTGTGCGATATTCCGAATAATCTTTAATCTACTGTCTGGGTTGGCCATGGTTTTATCATCACAGATATCAGGCGTTTGATTGGGTGGATAAGCTCCTACTACACACAAATCGGGACTTGCACCTAAATTTTTATGTCCTACACCTGCTGGAATTATTACCACGTCCCCGGATGCGATGGGTAATATTATGCCCTTTTTGCCTCCAAATTGGACTTTAACTTTACCCACGCAAACACCGAGAACTTCGTGTGCCATACTGTGGTAGTGATCGTAGCTGAAAATACCATTCTGCCAAGACTCCTGCCATCCGTTTGTAATGAATAATGACTGACAGATGGACACCAAATTACCATTTGAGGTATCTAAAGCCTTCGGGTATAACAAAAGCGGCAATTTTTGATTGTTGGGAATTTGTTCATCACCGCTTAATGTTTCACATACTACCTCAGGAGGATTGATGAACTGATTGAAATTGGTTTTGAAATTTAAGGTGAATCTGGGTTGCTCTTTCATCTTTAACTTTCTCTTTATCTTTGTCATATCTATCTTGGCTGATACATTGGCGAAGTCGTTTGCTAGTCACAGTGGTAGAATTCTAATTATCTTAAAGACAGAGAGAGTATCATACTTCTACTTGGAAGTGTATTTCCACAATCAAATCTCTGGCTGATTGTCAATCGCAGATACAATAGAATCACTATACCAGCTAGATAGCCCATGTATGCCTGCCATATTATATCTGCGTTCTTTGGGTACTCATTGCCCGAACAAATAGATATACGTGGTATTATGATCTTGATGGTGTTACGCCAAATCTACAAACCATATTGACTCGCCAGAAAAAATCAGAATTAAAAAATATAGTCACAAAAAGAGCACTAAGTAGACAAATTAAAAAATACTGTACAATGATAGAAGAAATCAAAAGCTGGAGGCAAAATAAACCGATTGTATATAACTAGGACTCTACAGCCCTGGGAAATCTTGGTGTCGCATTCAAAACAAAAATCTCATGAGGATATTACAATAACATGATGAAACAGGATCCACATGCGGACTGGGATATCACAAAGGGCGAAGATAATACTTTCTTCGCACACCGAATGACAGGAGGAACTGGAATCAAAGTACCAAAACTATCCAAAGAAGACCAATATTATTTGTAAGGTTTGGAACCTGATTGGCCTTACAAAGGCCACAGATGGATTCGTCTAGCTAGCCTAAAACCTTAAACAAGCAGTGAAGTCGATTTTTTCCATAACGATAAGCTATATTACACTTCATATGATGAGTCGTTTCCCATAAATTTCATTAGTAATTGTCGGTTACACAAGAGTTGACATAGGGAATGATAACCAAGAGTGGAAGCCATCATTCGGTTAGGAAATGGT
>JACLAC010012627.1_pt1 | contig 10690 bp, 8 predicted proteins | sample 8027881 | NCBI WGS metagenome assembly JACLAC01 (sample SAMN15725517, study PRJNA655200) | protist metagenome | isolation source: fluorescence activated cell sorting (FACS) single amplified genomes of... | place: Spain: Blaines Bay Microbial Observatory, Mediterranean Sea | collected 2016-01-19 | reverse complement strand
AGAGAGACATTATCAAAAAAAATTCATAGAATTTTCAATTTTCATATTTTTCTATAGAGAGTGAATATATACAGATTCATTCAATCATTCATCAAATCAATCAAATTTTGTTTTGTAAGAGAGTGAGAGTTTCGAAAGATCCAAACGTAAAAACGTAAAAAAATAACGTAGTCACTTACCATCATCATAAGAATCAAGTAAAGAACGAAAGAACGAGAGAAAGAGAGATGAGCGACACCAAGAACGGAAAGAAGAAGAAGAACATTCTGGATACGATATGTGATCAACGACGATTGGATGTGATCGAGGCGAAGAAATCGATATCGGCGGAGGATCTTCGAGGTCGCGTTCGTAGTAAGGAAAGCGTGGTGAATCTGTTTGATAAAATCAAGAGTCGCGATGGAATTCACGTTGCAGCGGAGTTCAAACGTGCGAGTCCGAGTAAGGGAGATATTGCGACACATCTCTCTGCACCGGAACAGACGTTGAGGTACGCCAAGGCTGGTGCGTCGGTCATTTCCGTGTTGACGGAACCCAAGTGGTTCAAAGGATCGTTGAAAGATATGGAGGACGTGTCCGATGCGATGAGAAAGGAGATGGGAAAGAATCGTCCCGCCGTGTTACGTAAGGATTTCATCTTGGATACCTATCAGATTCTGGAAGCTCGAGCACACGGTGCGGATACGATTTTGATTATCGTAGCTGCGATCGAGGACAGAAAGGAGATTAAAGAATTGATCGATTTCGCGAGATCGCTCTCGATGGAACCTCTGGTCGAAGTAAACTCCGAGACAGAGTTGGACATCGCACTTGATGTCGGTGCGAAAGTGATTGGTTTGAACAATCGCAACTTGAAAACCTTTCAAGTCGACTTACAAACCACCGATCGATGTGCGATACATTTGCAAAAACGTTTGAGATCCGAGAAACGAGAGGGTTCTGTCGTGCTGCTGGCATTGAGTGGCGTTTCGTGTCGTGCGCACGTGGAACACTACGAATCTGTGGGTGGTGTGAGTGGTGTACTTGTTGGTGAAGCTATGATGAGAGCGAAAGATCCTGGTCGACTCGTGGCATCCCTTTTGGGACACGAGGATGTGGGCAAGAGTAACGACAATGTCGTGAAGGATAAACAAAGTACTTGCGTAAAGATTTGTGGCGTACAAAACGTCGAGGACGCTCTTGTTGCAGCACGTGCGGGTGCAGATATGATTGGATTGATTTTCGTAAAGAAATCGAAACGATGTGTGAGTCTTGAGAATGCAGAGAAGATCGTTCGGGCAATTCGAGGATTTCGTGAGAGTGGAGATCGTGAGATTCTGAAACGTTCGAGTGAGAAGGACGACTGGTACGTGGTGTGGAGTTCGAGAATGTCACTTCTTTTTCTAGTTTCGTTTATGTCACTCAAGAATATCATTCGTATCGCTCACACTCATACTGTAAGAAAATCGACGCTCGAATGTGCACTTGATTATGATGAAAACTCGAACACCAAACAGGTACGAATCACGTCGACGAGAGATCGTGAATGTGTGTAACAAACATCGACCTTTAGTTGTCGGAGTGTTTCAGAATCATGATCATAAAGTCTTGTGTGATGTAGTGAAACGTGTAGGACTCGATGTAGCACAGTTGCATGGCAAGGAGACTCCCGATTATGCCGCTAGATGTCCTGTACCCACCATATCTGTCTTGCATGTCGACGTTGCGGGTTCGAACGATCCGATCGATTCTCTTGTGAGAAGATGTCGAGATTTGAGAGGTAAGACGGATGTGATTCTTTTAGATTCGCGTGTTCCCGGACAAACGGGTGGTACGGGTAAAGTGTTCGATTGGACATTGCCACGTCGATTTCCCGTCAACATTCCTGTAATACTTGCAGGTGGTCTGAACCCGTCCAATGTCTCCAAGGCGATCGTGCAGGCCCGACCGTGGTGTGTTGACGTTGCTGGTGGAGTTGCTATGGAGGATGGCGTCACGAAAGACCATGATCGGATTGTGTCGTTTGTGGGACGTGCAAAGTCTGTGCGTGTAAGAAGTGGTGATGACAAAACACGCATCGTCGTTGTGGCATCTGTACTGATTGGTATGGCAGTTATGTTATTTAGAGGTAATAGGAAGTAATTTATTAAAAACGAGGACCTCCCTGTCGCTGTTGAAACCGCATTGTATTTGCAGCGGGAATCACACCAGGTGAGTAATGTGGTGTCGGTTCGTTGGGTAAGATTTGTGAGAATGCTGGTGGCATGGGCATGGGTGGTATCGGTGGAGGTGGTGGATGACGCCACTGTGACGGTACGTAATGTACACCTCGTCCTCCGAACGGAAAGGGCGATCGAAGAGGAGGATTCACCTCGAACCCTTTCTGTTTCTCTCTATTTTCCTCGTCTACACGTCTACGTTCCTTCGCTTCGCTCATCACGCTTTCGAATCTGGGTTGATCTGTGGGTTGATCTTTCAAACTCCTTGTGGGTTGACGTTTCATCTCCAGATTCTTTGCACCCGTCGTGACCTCGAATTTAGGAAAGATCGAGGACGGCTCACTATTACTACTACTATCTTTCGAAGACGGATCCAGAAGAAACGCCGTGGTCTGTGATGATTGGTGTTTTGTCATTGTTTTTGGAAATTGGATGTGTGTGTGTGTGTGATAGAGAGAGAATTGTGATGCGTGTATGATATAGAGAAGAACTGTGACGTATGGAAAGAATTCATAGAGATTTATTTTTTTTTCGAATCGTTTTCGTCGTCGTTCTCGTTCGTTTCTGGCTCGTTCGAAAAAACAATTTCATCATTTGAAAGAAAATCACGTACACCATCAGAAGACGTATCCAGACTTTGTGCTTGATTACGTCTACCTTGTCTTCTCATATTTGTAGGTATCGACGAGACGAAGCCTACACAACACAGAAGCAAAACCAAGAATTTATCCATTTTTGATTTTTTTTGATTTTTGATTTTTGAGAGAGAAACGCTCGTCTCGAAACCGACGAAGAATGTCTTCTCATATTTGTAGGTAACGACGAGATGAAGCCTACACAACACACAGAAGCAAAACCAAGAATTTATCCATTTTTGATTTTTTTGGAGAGAAACGCTCGTCTCGAAAATTTCCTTTTATCGCGTCAAGAATCACCTTGATACCACCATTTTCCACGATTATTTTCTGATTATCTGCATTATCCTTAGCGAGATCACTAAGGGCAACACAACCACACCTTTGCACATTACCGTTCTTTCGATGATTTTCCATCGCACCGACAATCACCTCGAGACCACCCTCTTTCACGATTAATTTCTGAATATCAGCATTCCTAGTACTATAAGTTTTAGTAGTGAGACTACTAAGGGTACCACAACCACTCGTCTGCACATCAGCATTTGAAAGATGCTTTTTCATCGCGTCAAGAATCACATTGATAACACCCTCTTTCACGATTGCGTTCTTATCGTAAGCGAGATTCTGGAGTGCACCACAACCATTCGTCTGCACATCACAGTCCGATCCATGATTTTTCATCGCGTCGAGAATCACCTTGATACCTCCATCTTTCGTGAATCCTTTCTTGTCATAACGATTAATACACCAAGCGAGAATCTGAAGGGCAGCACAACCATTCCTCTGCACACCAACATTCGAGTCATGTTTTTGCATGGCGTCGAGAATCACCTTGTGACCACCAGCATCCGTGATTGTTTTCCTGTTATCAAAATTCTTCAAAGCAAGATTACAAAGGGCAGCACAACCATGCTCCTGCACACCACTTTTCGATTTATGACTTTTCATCGCGTCGAGAATCGCCTTGATGCCACCTTTTTCTCGAATTGTTTTCTTGTTATCAGCATTCCAAGAGAGATTCCAAAGGGCAGCACAACCATACTCTTGCACACCACATTTCGATTTATGATTTTTCATCGCGTCGAGAATCACCTTGAGAATATCTTCTGTGATTGATTTCTTGTACTCACTCAAAGCGAGATACGAAAGGGCACGACAGCCACTCTCCTGTAAAATATCATTCCCTTCATCTTTTTTCATCTGACTAAGAATCTCTTCAACGGCAGCTCCTTCTCTGAATCGCATAGAATCTTCTTTCTCATTCGTGTTCCAGAGTTTCTTATCGTTTTCTATGTATTTCTTGATTTCGAGTCTCTCCTTCTCGAGTGTCTCCTTCTCGAGTCTCTCCTTCTCGAGTCTCTCCTTCTCGAGTCTCTCCTTCTCGAGTTCTTTCGCTTTCTCGAGTTCTTTCGCTTTCTCGAGAATATTGCTTTCGAAATTATCTATCATCTTTAATGCCACGCTCGCTGTAAGTCGCTGTTGAAAATGAAACGACAGCATGGATCTTCCATAAAAATCAATCGACAGCGTCAGAAGATCCATTTTCGGAAGAAGAGTTTCCAAGAGTGTCTTCTCTGCTCGTTTGATCGCACTTTGAAAAATAACGTTCAATTTTTCATCAGAAATAGAAAGAACTTTGCAAACGGGTACGTAAGATTTGAACGATTCGTGTACTTCATGGTGAAGTGAGCATCCTGAAAGAAGTTCAACAAGAATGAGACAACAGCGCCAAATATCATCCGATCCGATCAGCGTAATCCATTTCGTTTTATCATCCATTGTGAACTCCGCAGGTTCTTGATCTTGATGCTTTTTCTTCCACGTCTCGAGTACTTTTTCTGGTGGATAATGAAATTCTGAACCTCTCTCACTATCGAAAGTGTCCATCGTAGTCCTCTCGTTCTCTCTTGATACACACATCTCACCAAAATCTGCAATCTTCAGCACACCATCCTTCGTAATCAACAGATTGTCAAGTTTCAGATCACGATGTGCAATCTTCTGACTATGCAAAAACTTGAGTCCACAAAGAAGTTGTTTTGTCCATGTCTGAATCTCTTTGTCGTCGAAGAGTTTCTCTCTCATGCCCATTTCCATGTCCTCCTGTCTTTGCTGAAATATATTTTGCAGACTGTTTGGACAGAGCTCCATCACAATACCCACAAACTCTGGTAATGTTCCATTACCATACTTCCATGAATCTGGATAAAACAGAGGTAGGTAGTGGTGGGCAATATTGGGATGATTAAACTTGAAAGGATTCATCACTTCTCTCAATCCTGTTTCTCTCCATTTATTCGTATCTTGTAACTTCTTCACATCCATCACTTTCACGGCGCAATAATCTTCGATAAAACGCACTCGATAGACCGATCCAAAAGCTCCCTTTCCGAGTTTTGCTTCTTCCATCTCTTTCGCGGAATCTCCGATCTCTTTCTTGTGGGAATCCACCAGTCGAAGATTTCCAACTTTCAGCATCGCGCGAATCTTTTCCTCTTTTGTGGTCGGAGTCTCAGGTTTCGGACTGAGTGTCATTTTCTTAACAGCGTGTAGAATCTTGTGCACATCCACTGCTCTCATGTCTCGGTAAATATCCTTAATTATGTCCTTACTCTTCAGTATTTCAAGATCCTCGAGTGTATCGATTTCCTCGACGAATTTGTCGACGTCGTACTTGATGTTGTTGTCTATCAACCACTGCTTGACCTTTCGAACATCTGACAATGCATCACTTTGACGTTCTGCAGCGTCTATGTCTTCACACTTTGTTGTATTCATAAGGCCAAAAATGAAATTCATAATGAGTGTTCCTCTGCTTTTTGGCTACTTTTGGGCGTGGGAGATTTTTGAGATTTTTTTTTGCTGCGTGTGCTGGCAAGATCGGTGGTGATTCAGGAAAAACCTTCAAAACCAACCGCCCCGCCGAATCAGATCACACACAACATCAACCCATGATGACGACGACTGACTCTTCGAGGAAAAGAACTATTCTTTTTTATCCTCATTATTATTATTAATAGCATCCATGCATCATCACCATTTTTTCTGTATATCTCATTTTGTACGCCACACCACGGATAATGTTGCAATGATGATGATGCGTATTAAAGGATTATGTATGATGATGATGACGACCATCTACCCTTCCAGGAAAAGAACTGATCATATTTATCTTCATTATTATTAGTAAGTATCGATATATATACATCACACCATTATTCTTCTGTGTGTATATATCACACACACTGTGCATCACGTACATTGTGTGCAATGATTTTTTGTATATAAAGAATGATGATGATGACGACTTAACCTTCCAGGAAAAGAACTGATCATATTTATCTTCATTATTATTAGTAAGTATCGATATATATACATCACACCATTATTCTTCTGTGTGTGTATATCACACACACACTGTGCATCTCACGTACAATGTGTGTGAAGAACGAAACGGTCCGGTCACTTCGCGAAATTCCGTTTTTCTGTTAAAATGAGAGGTCGAGATCGAAAACGTCAAAGACATCAAAAACGAGGTAAAAACAGGAATTTCAATAAGAAACGTCGTACACACAATGAACATTCGAAATTCAAAAAAAAAATCGAATCGAACGGACCGGAGATGACCGAGAACGAAGCGGGAATACGTTCATACGTTAACGTACGTTTTTAAGAATCTCACACACTCACATCTCTTCAATAACTACAAATTCATACTACATATATGTGTTATTCATCTATCTCTACTCACTCACTATTTCACACGCTATCTCTTAAGCTATTACGCACACACTTACGTAACGCTTTAACCACACGTCGAAGAAATCATCGCTCACACTGATTCACACGCTCACTCTCAAGCTATTACGCACACACACTGACATAACGACACAGGCGGAGACCATAGGGTTCAAAGGGATATTGAAGCACAGATACAGTGATTTCTTGGTCAGAGAGGTGACGCCGTCAGGTCAGGTCGTGACGTTGACGGATTTACCGAAACCTTCGGATTTTGAGGAGGAGAAGAAGGAATTGTCCGAGGACGATAAAGCGCTTTGCGTGGAGGAGGGATTGAAACAGTTGGAAACGTTGTTGGGTGAGGATGCTGTCAAGTCGTTGAGAGAATATGTGAAGGATGAGGAGCGTAAGACAAAGAGTGCACGTTTACCTCATGTCGAGGATAAGGAGACGAGACGTATGATTCATCACATCGTTCGAGAGAGGTTCGCGTCTCTACATTTGGAGACCGACACGGAGTTGTTGAATCCGGGCACACCCGAGGAGATGAAATGCATCAATGTATATGTATCGAAACGATCTGGTGGAAAGAGCGGAAAGAGTCGAACGGCCAAGAATTGGAATGCTCCCTGGCCCTTTCCCGACAAGACTTTTCTTCACTTTACGCTGTACAAAGAGAACGTCGATACCTTACGAGCGGTGGACATTTTGTCTCGTACGTAGTAATCATCATATGTTTCCCTTATAAATCGTACTCAAATACAAAAAAAATACTTGAATACAACAGGTACACTTCGCGTCAGTACCAAGTTGTTCTCCTATGCAGGTACAAAAGACAAGCGAGCCATTACGTGTCAGCGTGTCTCTGCGAATCGTGTCTTGAAGAAGAAACTGGCTGGTGTGAATTTATCTGACCGCTCTTCGATACGAATCGGAAACATGGAATATGCCAAGTCCGATCTCAAATTGGGTGAGTTGCAGGGAAATCGATTCGATATCATCCTTCGCGAGATTCATTCGGAGAGCAAAGAACCGATTGAGACGATCGTACGAAATGCTGCGGAATCCTTGGGACGAAACGGATTCTTGAACTATTTCGGACTTCAACGTTTCGGACGTGGCTCCGCGAGTACGAACAAGATAGGTGCAGCGATTCTACGAAAAGATTGGGACGATGTGGTGGAATTGATTTTGAAAAAAGATGATTTGGATCTTAAAGACCAGGAGTCGCTGAGCAAAGCACTGCGTGAGCTACCTCGATACGGAACGCAGACCGAGTTCAATATTTTGAAAAAGTTGACTCGAGGTGAGAATGCGTACAACGCGTTGCAGAGTGTGCCGTACGTGGTATCGATCGAGCGTCTTCACTTTTTCTATGCCATATTCTCAAACTCCACGCTCGAACACAGGTACAACACGCGCAAACTCTACGTACATGCAACGCAGAGTATCATCTGGAATCTTGCAGTGACAGAGCGTTTTCAGAAATACGGATTGAGTGTAGCGAAGGGAGATTTGGTTGCTGTGAAACGCGATGTCGTGATCAAGGATGAGAATGCGAAGATGTCGAATTTCAACAAGGAGTATGAGATACGTGTGGTGACATCTGAGGACGTGGCAGCAAACAAGTACAACATTTTTGATGTGGTTCTTCCGTTGTTGGGTTACGACGTGAAATTTCCCGAGCATGACGTCGGAAGAACTTGGTACGAGTCCGAGCTTAACAAGCTGAATGTGAGTTTCGAGGATTTGGGTTCACGCAAGAATCGTGGTCCGTTCTCTCTTGGTGGTACCTATCGTCATGCGTTTCAAAGAGCTCTTGATCTTGATTGGGAGTTGATTCGATACAGCGACTTGGACGAGACGCTCTCAAAGAGTGACGTGGAGAAGTTGCGTGGTGGTGTTGTTGTTGTTGCGAAGGAGGTTGAGGAGGAATCGACCAAGATGGACACGGAGGAGGAAAAGACACGTCTTGCCTTGCGTATCGCCTTCACGCTTCGCAAGGCTTCCTATGCAACGATGCTGCTGCGTGAGTTGACTAAATGTTCCAGTCAGACGGAGTTGCACATGCGAGCGACGAAGAAAGCTCAGTCTGATCAGTCTGAGAAGAAGGCTCAGTCTGAGAAGAAGAAGGAAGAGGAGGAGAGTAGCGGTGCCAGTAGTAATAAAACAGACGGTTAAAATCTATATACATAAAATTAGACAATAAAAATTATCGCTTGCGCTTCCTGGATGGAGTCGAGACTGCATTCTCGTTGATGGATCTTAATGCATATCGAGGAGGTCGACGATAAATATAGCCACCATTGGGGAGAATCGCTTTCGTCCAAGTCTCACGTCGACCACCCGCTTCGTACTCTGCATAATTCAATGCCTTTTCAGGTCCCGGAATCCCGATTTGAAACCACTCCCCAGGTCGTTGCCTCTCTCTTCTCTCTCGAAGTCGATACTCCGAATTGTACAGTACAGCTAGTGTCTCGAGGCCCTCGGAACTTTCGGCATAATCATGACATGAATGGCTCTCTGCAGGTCCCAAACAACATCGCATCAGCGATTCCGCGGAGGATTTACGTGTAAAGTCCTTTCGAGATGAGAGTTTCTTAATATGAGCATATCCAAGAGCCAATCCGTCCTCCAGGAATTGGTCAGACGTACTGTGACATGGAAACAGATCCAACATTACTGTTTCCCATGCAACACAGATGAGATGTGTGAGTGCACTCGATCTTTCCTTGCACGTCACATTCAAAAAATCTGTCGTTCCCCAATACGCTCCAGCCACGAGACACTCGAACGCAGGAACCATATCACTACGTTTCCGAATCGACTCTCGAATCTTTCCTCTGACATCTCCAAGCCATTGCTCTACTGCACACAAAGAAGCGATCTGAACGTAATCCGCATCGAAGTACGATTTCAAATGCTTCCCGATCCTGCTCTCCAAATTCTCATATGTCTTCGCGACATCCTTCAACATCTCAATCGTTTTCTTTGACGATTCGTTTTTCGTTGCGGTACTCGAATCTCCTCCTCCACTCTTCTTCAAACTGAGTGCCCACGAAAGAGCTCCGTTACCCTTCATCGTTTTGCTCGTGCCTTCGTAAAACGCACCACCTGTGTGTCAGTTATATGATAAGTCAGTAAGTGACCGAGCGATTCGAGCGATATTCTCGCGTTTCGCGTTTCGGAACGTACGTCGCTCGTTGATGGACGATGATACTGATGATTGTGAGCTACAATGATGATGATGATGATGTCGTGATCTACGACTTGGAGGTACGATCATGATCTCTCAATGTATAATATAAATCCTCTTCCCTGGAGAGTTCGACGCTGCAAATGAGTTTTTGGATTTTTTGAAATTTTAAAATGGAGAAACGGAACTTGACCGTTGATGAGATATTAGCTTTTGAAGCTGCTGATGATGATGAGTGTTGTTGTTGTTGATGGTTGTATTGTGTGAGTGGATGAAAGAATTAGTTTTAGTTCATCAACAAGGCTATTACTACTACTGATAACAACAAAAAACTAACACTACTAACAACTGCGAGTTACCAAAAAATAGATACTACATTCCTCTTCTGACAGTTTCATTGTTGATTTTAAAAAACACCCTCCCTATACAATCTCTGATGATAATGGCGATCTCAAAAAAATCAACATGGAAAAAAATATTATTCTAGCTAGAAAATAATACACACACACACAAATATTTATGCACTACGCAAATCACGCCAAGTATGGATGAGCTTTCAAATTCGCGTACGTCTCGTAAGGAGCCTCAAAAGTAAAGCAAGCTTTAAGAAAATCATATCCGGTACCTGGACTGGTATCAACGGGTTCACCAAGAAGAGCCTTACAAGAGGCTTGTTTTTCGCATTCAGTTTTGAATGTAGCCATGAGCTGATCTGTAGTCATTGGCTGTGGGGGCTTCATGAACCTTAGCTCAAAAGTGCTTCTTGCTCGAGGCCACGTATTCGCAGGCCCTGGACCGATGAATGCGTCGGCAAGTGTCAAACATCCAGCATAACGATCACGATTCAGACCCGTTTTCATCGCTTCCTTCGAGAATACATTGAAATTTCCAAACACGTAAGGATTCATCGCTTCCTTCGA
>JACLAC010017748.1_pt1 | contig 10693 bp, 13 predicted proteins | sample 8027881 | NCBI WGS metagenome assembly JACLAC01 (sample SAMN15725517, study PRJNA655200) | protist metagenome | isolation source: fluorescence activated cell sorting (FACS) single amplified genomes of... | place: Spain: Blaines Bay Microbial Observatory, Mediterranean Sea | collected 2016-01-19 | reverse complement strand
CATCGCGTTCGCGGTTCGCCTCCCTATAATACTATGTATTCTCTCTTTCCAGGACACCCCGGCCTGAACAACGAGTACTTCATCAAGTCCACGCACGCCCTCGCCACGCGCTACAACGACCTCGCCGTGCTGGAGAACCACCACGCCGCCACGCTCTCGAAGATTCTGGCCATGGATGGGTATAACGTGTGAAAATGCGTGGCCGGGCACAATGGGGGCACATGTGGTGGTAATGGCGTTAACGGAGGGAGCAGCAGCAGTGCTGTTGGTGAAACTCCTGTCGACTCAGGCCGCCATTCGAAGGAGATGAAGCAGTTCAGGCGCGTGGCGATCGACGCGATTCTTTCGACTGATATGAAAGCGCACTTTGGGCTTACGGATATGCTTGACGTGATGCGAAAACAGTTGACGCCGGCGGAGGAGGTGAACGGTGGTAAAGGTAATGGCAATGCTTGTTGCGGGGGTGTGGAGCAAGGTGTCGCAGGACAGGTAATTACTGAGGAAGGCACTGATTGCGATGATAGCTTTGCGCTCGGTCAGGGTGTGACCAACTCCTGCGGCGTCGTCGATCAGCAGCCCTACGGGCTGGAGGAGCTGGCCACCGAGTCGTCCCACTGCGACCTGGTGAAAAAGGTGATCGTGCACGCCTAGGACCTGTCGAACTGCGTGCAGCCGATCAACGTGTACAAGAAGTGGGCGTACGCGATCTTCTACGAGAACCACCTGCAGGCGGAAACTGAAAAAGCGGGTGGATTAGAGCCGTGACCGTATATGGTTAACAACGTGCGAGACGACGAGCACCTGGCGAACTTTCAGGTGAGTTACGCTTATCATCGTGCGAGGTTAATATTCGAGGGTATTTTTGACTCATTTTAAGCTATATTTTTCTGCAGGTGCTCCATTGCCATATAGTCAATATCATGACTGAATAGTATATATTATGTGCGTCGCCAATCTTTCAGCCTCCGTTATCGTGGGCATACAAAAAGCCTTTTTCGCGACGGTTTCCACGACTCTATCACTCAAAATCCCCATTGGTTGTAAAAAATTTCATCATCATATACACCAAAAACTACAGCTCGGCTTCCTCAACATGATAGCGGTCCCCTTCTGGGAGTCCGTCCTCGGCGTTTTCCGCATGCCCGGCCTGCAGGAGACGCTGCACAGCAACCGCGCCTACTGGAAAGAGCTGAAGGAAGAGAAGCTAGCTGCGCGGGCGATCGCGAAGGAGGCTAAGCTGAAGGCGCTGGCTGATAAACAGGCGGTGTTGGAGAGTGATGAAGCAGAAGCCGAAAAGGCGAAGGAGGACGGTGACAAAGACACAAAGGAACAAGTGGTGCCCAAAAGTTCCGACCTCAAGCGCACCGACAGCTCCGATTCGAACGAGGACCCTGCGAACGGTGAGTGCGCCGAGCTGTACCAGATCCTGGCGGACGCAGGCCTGAACATGCGCCGCGAAAAAATGCCGTCTACCGAGGGGTATGAGGATTACGAACTGGTGTTCGGCGACAAGTGACCTTCCAGCACGACGCTGCTGTTCAGTCGGGCCATGACCAAGTCGGTGAGCGGACTTCCTGGGGCTGGGTCTCCTTCTGAAGAGGGAGGAGGTTCGGGCAAGGACGGCAAGAAGAAGGACAAGTCGAGGTCGACGTCGTCGTCTTCGAACAAGAAGGCTGAGAAGGACAGCGGTGCGCTCTCCGCTACCGTGAACACGGCCGCGAACGCTTCGGTTAACAACTCGGCTACCGCAGCACCAACGATCCCTAGCTACAACGCGAACAACTCAGGTGGCGACACTAGCGTGTGCAACTCCAACAACTCAGGTGGCGCCGCGCAGGACAGCAGCGTGACCAGCAAGGCAGCCTCGCGGCGAGTGAGCCTTGGCGTGGGCATCCAGCCGAGCGGCACAGGTGGAAGTGCGCTGGGTTCCTCGGATAACGCCTATGATGGAGCAGGGAGCTGCACCGATGACCCACACAGCCTTTGCCACACCGACGGAGGCGTTACCAGCGCAGACGACGCCCGCCCGCGCGGCCAGCGCAGCAACCAGCGCAGCAGCCGCGAGACGCAGCAAGTGAATCTCGGTGGCACTGGCAGTAGTGGTGGCAACATGAACCTGCTGACGCTAAACGCGGAGCTCGAAGCTGAGTTTTCGCTTCAGGCGCGTAACAGCAGGAGCAGTCGCAGCGGTAATGAGAGCGATGCGACTATCACAGTGCACTAAGTGGCGTGGTCGTAGCTGTGCCGTGGTATGTAAGTAGCTTTGTACAAGATAAGTAGTTGTAGTACTTTTCTGATGTGTTTCAAATTCTGCGAGCTGCCATTACCTAGACGGCATGCTAGAAGTTCACTGTCAAAACTCACGACCTAAAAATTACTACTTAAACCGGACGACTAAAGCGTCGAACTGTTAATAGAAGACTAGATAATCTATATGAGAGTCGTGTGGCTGCTGCTGCAGCTGCTGACTCCAGTTTCTACTAATACTAACCTTTAATACCGTACGCGACGGGTAGCAATAAATATAAACCGAACTGTTTCTCAAAGTTGCTTGTTGCAATATGGACTCGTACATGATGATAGAAATATAGGAATAGGAAAGTATTACAGTGTATCTTCCGTGTGGCCACGTACACAGAGATGAGGGCCACCTATAGGATTAATCAGAAGTTGTTGATGTTACACACGTTGCAGTAGCATATGCAGTAGCTGTTGCGTACGGTATCTGTGCGCTCGAACTGAAGTACTAAGAATCAAGAAATGCAAGAACACGAATGTGGAAAGTGTTACGTTGTCGTGTGTGCGCATCGCCACTGCGTGTACACGACACCATAACGCATAGCACATGAAGAGTGAGAGACACAGCATAGAATTGTGTTGTGCGAAGTCTAACATATATCATATCAAAATCAGTCGCATAAAAGAACTTTGAAGCAAAGAGCCCTACAAATCGGGTTTATCTTTAACTCGTTGAAATTGTTGCGACACTACATAGACCATAGACGTGAGAGGGCGGTTTCAGCACCTGCGAACGATATCTGCTTCTAGTGAAATCGTAGACCAACCATGCCAGCCCGCACTGTCATCAGATAGCAGAAGCTAAGCCTATTTGGCAGAGCCGCCGCTTTTTGTGTGCATCGAACAACACGCCATGTGATGTTGAAACATTTTCCTTGCAGTCAAGCTCGAGAGCGTAGAAAATCAACCGGAAGTTGACACACCTTATGTCAGATGGCGCAGTTCTTTTAGCAGACTGTGACTGAGACTGACGATATGAGGTTAAGGACTGGGAAGATGCGCAGTGTTGTAAGACTTGTAGTGTAGAAATTTTATGTGAACGGTCGCAGTGCGTTCTGCCACTAGCGACACTTTATGAGAAGAGATGAGAAGGAAAAGGACTAGAGATCATGATCGAATGGATAAAACAGATGTTACAAGTGACTTTCATCTAAGAAACTCTCTACCGTACAGTCCTGAATGCGTGTCGGTAGTGCAGTTGTTGTTCGTCCAGGGAATTCCAAGCATGTTGTATGTTAATTTACGCAAATATCGTGTTCGCCGGTAAAAAAATGCTTATGCTATCGGGCCAATACTAAACCAAACATTCAGTGTACTCAGTAGATCTAATGTAATTACAATTAGAATAAGAACTCAACAGATAAAACCGCTCCACAATGGGTATCTTCAAGCGCCTCTTCGGCGGCATCGTCGGCCCCAAGCAGAAGATGAAGGTCTTGCTCGTCGGTCTCGACAATTCGGGTAAGTCGACAGTCCTGAACGTGATGAAGCCCAAGAAAGCTTCGATGGAGACTGTGCCCACGGTCGGTTTCGTGGAGGAGACCTTCACCAAGAACGCCGTCCAGTTCAGCGCGGTGGACATGAGTGGACAAGGTGAGTTTGGGTCTTATTTATCAGCGATTTTTCAGTGTTTTGTGAGTGATTTTCTTTGAAGGACTCCACAAAAACTAAGTTGTTGTAAATGGCTTATTGTTATTACCACCGACCACGGCCCACCAATATGAGATGTAGATTAATATTGTTCTTATGAGTAAAATTTTACTGTAGTTTGTTGATGACGAGCAGATGCTACATGCGGTGTGCCAATGCTGAAGTTCTGGCATCATAAAAAAGCCTTTTTCACTTCAGGTATATCTAGAATTTCTACAACACTTTACCAGGCAAGTACCGCAACCTCTGGGAGCAATACTACGAGGAAGCCGACGGCGTTATCTTCGTCGTGGACAGCGCCGATAGACTACGTTTTGCGGTCGCGAAAGACGAGCTCAATATGATGCTCGAGAACGCCGGCTTCAACAGAGAGGGCAAGAGGCGGGCGATTTTATTTTTTGCGAACAAGATGGACTGCGCTGGTGAGAAGTATAAGTTGTAGTTAATTGATGATTCATAATCTATCATTATATTGTACTTCGTGAACAAAATGGTGGAGTACGTAGGTAGAAATTCATGTACTGTAAGTTTTTTTACAAACAGTCCAATATTATCACACCTCTGTTCAGTGCCGTTGCAATCAATTTAATTATTGCCGGCAAATTTTTCGGCTTTATTGCTTACCAAAAAATTATCGCAGTCGGCCACAAGCAATAAAGGTTTACGCAGAAATTTGCCAAAAACCAACATCGTGATCACTAAAATTTCAGGCGCTGCCCAGCCGCTCGAGATCATGCAGGCGCTCGAACTAGAGCGGATTATGAACCACACGTGGCACATCGCCCCGTCCGACGCTTTGCACAACGAAGGAGTCGAAACCGGAATTAAGTGGCTGGTTGACACGGTCGTACGGTTGAGAAAGGAAAATGAGATGGCAAAAAAGATGAAGAACTAAGCGTATTAAGGCGGCGATGGAGAATGTGATTGTCTGCATGTCGGCAAGAACGGCGAGCACGTGGATTCTCTGCACGGCGCGGCGCGCGCAGCTGCGGTGGATGCGCAGCTGAATTATTTTGGTGGTTCGCTAGCGCCACAATACGGTGGTTAATCAAACATATACCTGGGACGATGTACCATATCACGGCGATGATCACACGGGGACGAACGGTGGATCGTCTACACTATACTTGGTGGACTGGACAATAAATGAAAGCTGTAGATCGACTTGTGAATTTTGCTTCTGCGCTGTGACATGGGATATTTAGCTAATATACGTTATGTGCGTTGTGTTACACGTCGTTGTTCGTTACCGTCTCAATCTTCAAAAGTCCTCGTGTGTGTTATCCGGTCTACTGTAACTTACTTCCACCTGACTGCTTTTAAAAAAAATTCTGCCCGGGGAAAAATTCAACCATCTCTCTTCATCTTGCTAGTTAGATTCTGAAGCTATATTTTGTATTTGTTCGTCTTCTCTTCTTTCATCAGTTAGAACTGCAACGCCACATCATCAAATAAAAGACAATGTCAACAAATTTCACAGCTACCGGCGCCTGCGCGCCGGGCTTTGCGGGGGAGCTCTTTGCATGGGGGAAAGGAGCGGCAGATGAGAAGTCAGACAAAGAAAGCAAAGGAGATACAGTATACCCAATCCGTTTGGTCGGAGGACTTAACGATAGCAAACTGTTCGGTCGGGTGTCCACGGCGAAGGACAAGGATTCAAAGGAGCGTGTGCTTTTCACGCAAGTCGTGGCGGACGTTTTGAATTTCGCAGCACTGGATGTTCGCGGACGCGTGTGGCTCTGGAGCATGAGTCAACGGAGCAGCTGGCCTAAAAAGCCATAGCCGTTTCCTGCTACGAATGTGAATGGTGTCTGAATCGCGGTGAATGAGGTGGCGTGTTACTGTCTCGCTAGCGGCGGTGACTAGCTGTTCGAAATCTGAGGCGGCGAGGCTGGCGAACGGGGCCTGAGTACGATCGGTGTGGCGGACATACTTCATGGAGGTGTTGTGGAGGACAAGCTTGCGGTGCCACAACGCAATCAAAAGTCGAGGATTGTGACAATGTCGCAAGGCACGGTGGCCCACCACTCTGGTAAGCATCCAACGGAAACTCAAGATGACTCAGCACATGCTCACATCGTAAGTGTCGATGCGTGAGGAAGCACGGTGGTGGTCGTGATCGGTGGCGAAAAAGTGGGAGTACCTGACAGAGTGTTTTTTAAACGCGAGGTCGGCATCAAGGCGCGGTGGACACAGATGGACGTTCCACATCTCAAGATAAATCACGCGAACAAGCACGCGAACGCTAACGGAATCGATAACTTCAAGAGCGCGGATGCGTACACCAGTGCGTACGCTAGAAGCGCGAGGACTGCAGCGAGCGGGATAGGGATTGGAAACGGAAGTCGAGCGAACAAGAGCGTTAGCGAGATGCCTCACATGAGCCTGCACATCAAAAACACGCATGGGGAGGATACAAAATTAGCGAGCTTTAAAACGCCAAAGGCAGTCGGCGTGGCCCGCGGCGCGTGACTCACTGTCGCACACTACAATCGATCGGCCGCTTCTTCCGCAGCGGCGCCCTCCGCTGCTTACTACGCTGCATACAACCACGACATTGCGACTAAAAATAACATGGACTCGGCAGCGACCATTATGCCATCGGGTATCCACAATTTCGCTACGATCGTGCCAACAGGTGCTTCGAACATCCACGGTGCGGCTGCGATGAGCAGCACCGATGCAGCACATGCACATGAGTCACCGACTGCAGCGTTTCTGCGATCGAATGCGGCTTATCTGAGTGGATATGGAGGTGGGGCTGAAGGTAGTCCGAACAGCAATTGAAAGAGCGCAATGATCAGCACCGGTGGTCCTGGCGCGCGTCTGCCTCAGTCGCCAGGTAAAAGTTGGAGTCCCAGCGGAAGGAATGATTCGAAGGTGCTGTTTGAGGAAGCTACGGACAACTCGTCGTCGTAAGCATACAACTCGGCATCGGCTACGGGAGGTAATCAAGCTCAAGGGCGTGTCACCGCCCTCTCAGTCGGGTCTACACACGGCGCTCTTGTCGTGGACGGCAGATATTTGTACGTGTGGGGTCAGAACCGAAACGGAAACCTCGGCTTGGGTACGCAAGACAAATCGAAAAACAATATCGGCGCCGTCGACATCGCGTGGCCGCGTGTGCTGACGATAAGTGAGATAGTCACGAAAGACAATAGTGTAGGCGCTCAGCAAGACGATGAGCGAGACAACGTGGATGACGAAGTGACAATCGCGTCGGTTTCCTGCACGAAGGGGCAACCTAATCCTAAAAATAATTTCGATAATCCCACAGGCCAAGAAGGACCGCGAACCCACCTCGTCATGTCGAACGGAAGGCTGTACATCTGAGGCAGCTGTCATAAGGGTCTTGGATGCGACCGGATTTTCAAAACGCTGGTGCCGTCGAAAGATCACCTACGCTTTTATCGCGTAGGGTCGCAAGCCAACGACCTAGATATGGGAAAGAGTGTTGCACCCAACACAAGAACTTCTGTGCTCAGAAAGTGAAAGACGACGAGTACACTAGACGGGGACGAAGAGGTATCTCTGCGGCAGTTGGTAGGCGGGAATTCATCTCTCGGCACGCTGACAGGTGCGTTGGAGACAAGTTACTACAACTGGCAGGAAGCCAACTTCAACTACGCCACCGGTCAAATTGAAATCGAGGTCGACAGTGGGCACACAGGTCTGCTGGACTTCAGGCGCAAGCAGGGGCGCGCGAGCACGAATGACACGCTCTACTTCTCTGAGATGGCAGTGACGAGCACTTGAGCCGCGCACATTAGCTCGTTCGCTGTCACCGATGCCGGCAATCTCTTCGCTTGGGGCTGCGGAAGTAACGGACGACTAGGCATTGACAACTTCTACCATCCGCGCAGTCGACAGCCCCGCTTTATGAAATGTTATGTGAGTACGCCCACTCGAGTGCTGCTGCCGGGGCCGTGCCTGGCGGTGGCTGCTGGCAAGTACTCTAGCTTTGCGATCGTAGATACCGGTGCCGGACTCCCCGGCATCGACACGGACGACCACGACCGCGCGCCGCAGCACAGCGCTTTTTTGATTCCGACTCGCAACTCGTCGTCAGCATCTACCGGGACGAGGTCGTCGCTAGGTGCGCGGGGAAGTGAAGTGTCCCAGAGTTCGGATGGGTATAACAACAACTTGAATAACAACAACAACCCGTTCAGTAGCCGGAACGCGCTCGGTAAGCATCGGCCACCATTGAAGAAGGCGAATACGAGTCCCGAAAAACTCAAGGGGCCACAGAGTCCGAGCAAGCAGCAGTACTATCGAAAGGCTAGCAGTACGCTCGAGCAGAAACAGAGTGCTAAGACGATTAAGAAGCTTCGCAGCGAGTACGAGCTGCAGTTGATGAAGGCTGGTGGAAGTACTTCGTACAGTGGACAGGTGGTAAGGCAGCCATCATTCGCGTCGGGTCCGGCGACGCCGGCGCGAGCTAAGACGTTGAATGTGTTTTAAGGGAGATATCGATTGTGATTTATGTGAAAGTGAGTAGCCCGTTTTGTTGGGTTCTCTCTATGCGCACTTACTTAAACTGTGTCGTTAGAAATCACAAACCCGTAAATTCTTCCTGAGTTGTTCGAACCACTGCTAAAGTACCGCACAGACTGTGACTGCAAATCTGAAACTTCCTCACGATACCTTCACTCGAATCGTTGACTTGCTTGAGCTTCTTGTGCGCCTTACGTACCTCCTCGTCTGCCGGTATTTGTATTTCTCGTTGTGTAGTGTTCTATGCGTGTTCTTGAAAATAACTGTACTGCTTGCACAGACTGAGAGACATCGGGTAAACTTACGATCCTACATAATCAGACCTAAACAGACTTCATAGACAAGATGGTTTTCACCGGCATCGTGCAGGAGCAGGGCACGGTCCTCGAGGCCACCCACTCCGACAACGTGAAGCTCTGGGACGGGTCCTTCGGCAAAGGCCTGATCCTCAAGATCAAGTGCGCGAAGGTGATGACCAAGCCGCCGTGCTACATCGGGGCGAGCATCTGCGTGAACGGCGTGTGCCTGACGGTGACGGAGTTTCAGCTGCCGACCGTTGCACGCCTAGGCTCTTCAACTGACGGCTGGTTCAAGACAAACGTGGGCCTCCACACCATCAACGTGACGGCGTTCAAAACATGCGAGGCAGGAGACGTCGTGAACCTCGAGGCGGCCTATGAGGAAGGCACGGGCAACAGCGGCCATAACGTGCAGGGTCACGTCGACGGTGAAGCGAAATTGCTGGAGAGGCGCTTGGACGGCGACGTGCTGTGGCTGACGTTCGAGAACAGGGATCCGAGATTCAGCGCATGCGTGGTCCCGCGAGGCTACGTCGCGCTGAACGGCGTGAGCCTGACGATCGCGAAGGTCGATAGCTGGCGGAAGACGTTCAGTGTCATGCTGGTCGCGCACACTCAGTCATGCGTTAATTTACCGATGATCAAGGTCGGTGAGACCGTCAACGTGGAGGGCGATAGCTTCGGAAAATACGCGCTGAGTTTCATGGCGAACAGCGGCGGGATGACCTCGAGCACGCTGGGGCTGGTGAATCTGGGAATATCGGTGGCGGCGCTGGCCTGCGGCCTGTTGGCGCTGCAGCGCACGGGCGGTATTCCTGGGCTGGGAAAGAAGTAAGGAGGCGGTACTAGATGAATCTGGAGTTTGATTTTCCGTGTAACTTGAGCTGCAGATCGGATGGTATTGAGTGATACGCGCCATTTAGACGATGATAGACTGTGCAGTACTACTTGCTTCGATTTCTAGCTGTTAAACTTGTTGCGTTGAGCTTGTCTGACTTTCTCTTTCGCCAGCTTTTGGCTTTTTTGTTTCTATTGGGTGGGTTGCTTTCACCTGTTACGCAGTCACATGCACAAAACCAGATTAAATGTTTCTATAGCGTAGGACATAGACATAGGGAGAGATATTCGATAGAGTAACGTAGGCAGTGTCAGAGTCTTATCGGCTTACGGTAGAGCGAAAACGAACATCAAGAAGATCTAAGATCATCATCATCGCCACACAAACTTTTTCACCGCGCGTTCGCATACTGTGAAAAAAGGTAATGTCTCTGAGCATGTTCGGCGGCTCCTCAAACCCTGGGGGCGCCACGTCCTCAACCGCCTCGTCTGCCGCCCGCGGCGGCGCCTCCGCGATCGGCTCTGCATTTGGCTCCTCATCGGACAGCGACGACTACCTGTCGAGCGGCAAGATCAACAGCAATCTTTCTATCTTGAATGAGCCGGCGCCGGCGAAGCGCGTAGGCACTGATAGACTGACGAGCCAGCAGCTGGCGGGCGTCACGAACCCGCAGCAGAAATCTAAGGATCTTTATCTCGAGGGTTACGGCCGGGATTTCGGCGTGAAAATCACCTACAGCATGGGACTGACGTACGGCATCGGCATCCTGGCTGGGGGCACGTATGGGATCGCGAAGGGCCTGCAGCAGGGTGAGAGCTTAGACATGTTGTTTTTGGACTACCATATTGCCTATGACCTAGCTCGTAGTTCGAAACTTATATCCTGTAGGTCCATGTGCGCGCCATCATGAAAAGCGGCATAACATCTATATTTCTCTGACTTCAAAAAGACTTTTTCACAACCTGCTACAACACCTACTAATTGCTCTGACAACTCCAGGCGGCGCCACCAACAAGCTGCGCGTGAACGCGATCATGAACAGCGTGGGCATGCGAGCACCGGCGCTTGCCAACCAGAACGCCATCCTGACGCTGTTCTACTGCTCAATTTC
>JACLAC010025263.1_pt1 | contig 10700 bp, 9 predicted proteins | sample 8027881 | NCBI WGS metagenome assembly JACLAC01 (sample SAMN15725517, study PRJNA655200) | protist metagenome | isolation source: fluorescence activated cell sorting (FACS) single amplified genomes of... | place: Spain: Blaines Bay Microbial Observatory, Mediterranean Sea | collected 2016-01-19 | reverse complement strand
GAAAGACATGCATTCCATATTGGTGCAAGATATTTTACGATTTATCGGACACAAATTTGGAACACACCCGATATTAATCTGAGTGGATGGTGGTGACGTGACAGTAAGTATCGGTGCAAGATAAGGTATGCGGCTGATACTGGTTCACAAGTTTGACTGGAACCTCTAACCGATATTAATCTGGATGGTGATATTATTGGTGCAATATGCTCTGGATCAAACGCAAGTCAAGTACCCGATGGTAATCTGGACAGTGACACTTGATTTCATTCTTGTAGTCAGTCCGTCAGGTTAGTTACAAGTTACAACTGTCGATAGTTTATCTGGATGGTGGCCTGATTTTTTGCAATACCCTAATATATACCATTATGTACTTTATATTCTTGGTGGCTGTCAGGTTACAAGTCAAGACGAATGGAACACATATTGATACTATCATGCAATTTGAGATCTTTGTTTTCGGCACATTTCTAATATAAAATACAGACAGACTCTTCGCTGTTTGTACGCGCGGTGGCGCGCGCGGCGATGCAGAATTCCATTTTACATCGAAATTTGAATTGAATCTGTATCAATTTTTACTCTTCGTATCCGCGGCGGTTCAAAAACGGCGCACATATAGATGTTTTGTACCCGAAATTCGCATATATTCAAAAAAGTGTCATTTTCGGTTTTTGGAAAAGTCGCAAAAAAAAGCAAAAAATAAATTGAAAAACAAATGAAAATTTTCGGAAATTTGGTAACTTTTTTGAGAATGTGAGTACCTGAGTACCTAAAATAGTATGGAGTACAATATGTACGGTAGCGGTATTAATCTAGATATGTATAGCGTTATTAAAAGTAACGGCTATTCAATCCCTACTTGTAAACAAACACACATCCCACACGATAACACAGAGAGACACAGCTTTCCACAATTAAAACGAGGATTGTCATTTTCCACACGATCGCACACGATCGCACACGATCGCACACGATCGCACACGATTAGAAACATATTGTTACGTGATTAACAAATTTCCAGCACCACAAACAGCCAATAGAATAGCATGGTTTATTTTTTAAAAACGACAGTTTCTTTAGCGTACACACCAACGGGGCGAGACCGTATAACATTACTAGAACTTTTAGTATTACTATATGTCATACGAGTGTCAGCACGATTTGAATTTGAAATCGAAACAGGATTAGGAATTGTTGTGCTACTCGACTTTTGTTTACGCTGAAGCTTAAACTTGCCCAAATGGTGTTGCGCAGTTTTATTTTTATTGCGTTGTGTATTAACAGTTTTATTATTGCGCATATTGTTATTATTATTATTATTATTGTTATTAATATTATTGTTGTTATTAATATTAAAATTATTGTTATGTCCAGTAGCATATGTTTTTATTTCGGCACCAAAAGTTGTTTCAGCAGTTGGCACCAATGGCTGTGTATCAAAAGTATTATGTAATTTTAAACGTTTTTTTATTTCTTGCATTATATAACTTTTTGCGGCTGGTGGCGTCGATTGACATGCTTCACGGCGACGGCGACGGTGAGTACTGAATTTGTTGTGTAATCGTTGTTGTGTGTGTAGAGATAGAGAGAGATAAGATTGTAACACACACGCATAAACACACACACACACACACGTGGGTTAGTCAACGCAGCGTGACGCAACACTCAATACCTACACACCCACACAATACAAAAAAATAACACTCAATGCGTACCTCATCCGCGATTGTTTATGTATACCAGCATTCAACTCTTGCAGCTTGTTTATTGTCGTCGATGCCTCTTTTTTCTTCCTTCTAAACTTATTTTTTGTTTTTCTCCCTTTTATCTTTGATCGATTTGATTTTCTTCTAATCTTTATCTTATTATTATATTTAGAACGAAGACCCGCTTTTAATGCTGACTCGCGTTTTTTCACTTTAAAAAGTATTTTCTTAGAGCTCGAGGACCTCTCCTTTTGGTTTGAATTATGCCCACCGCCCCTCGATTCATGCGCACTTTCCCTTTTGTGTACACGATTATAACGGCTATGTGCACTGTCCGCAGACGCACTTCTAAAATTTTTAAATTTGTGTCTTTTCTCAACGTTTTGACGCCGACGACCTGTATGTATATGATATTAAATATATTATATCGTTTCATATGCGTGTATTTTATATTGTATACAATTATACTTTATAACAAACGATATATTATATATATTATTTATATATAGATGCGTCAATAATAGGATTCAAATCATATATTATTATAATGATAAATACTTCATAATATAACTATTACACAAATTTATAAATCAGGAGGGCCTTTTTACAATTACAACTCCGGTAAACTCACCATGTAAACGTGAATGTAAATGTGGATGTTTATGTATTCGTATATGCCCTTCTGGCGAGATTGTCACAACAGCATGCGGGAGAGTAGTAGTAGTACTATGCATAGTCTTGTTACTCGTGTTACTATTACTATTATTATTATCGAGATATGGGGCCGTTGGTATCCCAATATAATTATTTTTTTCATTATTATTAATTTTTTTTTCTTTTTGTTGCACTAACGCCACCAGAATGTCTTCCAATATCGACAATCTAGAATTTTCACCCCCGCCTGTACGAGCCCCTGTATGTGTACCAGAAGTACTATTCTCCTCCTCCTCCTCATGCTGCTGCGGCTGTCGTCGTCGTCGTTGTTGTTGTTGTGTGTGTGTGTAGAGAGGGAGAGAGAGAGAGACAGATTTAGAGAGAGATTTAGATAAGATCGTATTAATACACACAGTTAAACATACGTGGGATAGTCATATACTAATGTATGCATTATATGCATTATATAATCATAAATATTATATAACAATCGATAGATATACCCAGCGCGACACAACACACACGCATATAACACACACAAGTATAAATCAAATCAAATGCACACCAACCAATCAATCAATGCGTACCTCCCGCTGCTGCTGCTTATGCCTCTCTCTTTCTCTGCTATCATACCTTTGTCGCATCGCTTGGATTTCCTCCTTATGTTTATGCTTCGACGCGTTATGAGACTCTATTTCCCATTGTAGTTCCTTTCATATTTGTAATTTGTACACCACACGCATGAATATGTATATGAATATTAGAGAGAGAGAGAGAGAGATGGAGGGGTGTTTGTTATAGACTTCTATATAATATTGTTATAACAACGATGGGTATATTATATATATACTACACACACACACGCACACACGCACGCACACACCTGTTGCGCTTCTGATAGGCATCTCTCTAATTCTTGAATCTTTGATTTATACTTATTTTCAAGTGACAATCTCTCATTAAACGCATTAACCCGACTTTGCTTAGCATTTTCAATTTCAATCTTTAGAGTTTTTATATTTTGCATATCTCTTAGAGCTCTTTCAGCGGCGATTGCGATGGCATTTTTCGATTCATTTAGTAAACTTTCCAAAATATGAATTCTTGATTTTGATTGGATTTTGATTACTTGTCCGATTGCGCCTAAATCGACCTACCACACGTTTTATATTGGTATGAATATATTTGTGTGTATATGAATATTTGTACATGAATATTTGTATATGAATATTTGTATATGAATATTGGAGAGATTTAGAGAGAGGGGTACATGTTACAATATATATTTGTATATTGTATATTATAACAACGATAGATATATAACTGTTATATATATTATAGTAATATCATAATATAATATATAAATACGTCAATGATAGCACTCAAATCACGCATATGATCATATAATATATTATAAATAATATCAACCCAACCCCAAAATAAACAAAATTTAGAAAAAGTAAAGATTTGCAGAACAAAAAATCTAATATTTTTAATATTTTATCATCTAACCTTCTTATTATTTCCTTGCGTTGATGCGTGATCCTTAGAGCTGTTAGTAGCAGCCTTAGAGCTGTTATTATTATTATTATTAGTAGTTCTCCTTTCCTTGATCAAATTTGCGAGCTTTTCTTGTAAGAACGCAGCATCACTGGTTAATCGTGTGCATTCGATATTTTTAACATCGATTTCATGGGTTTTTAACAGCAACGTTTTACTAAGAGTAGCATACTCTTGCTTCATATTTGCGACTTTTTTTGTGACACGATGGCATTTATTTACATAACAATATTTTTACAATCGATTGATATTGGGTTGGCGCCATGTGTGTGCGAGTATTAAAAGTATTTTAAATATATATAAAATTATACGTTATAATACATAATTTTAATTAGTAAAATGATCTGATAATCACGAATAATGTGATAAAAAACAAATACAACAGGAAATTAAATCAAATCACATAAAAAATATTATATATCATTCAAAATAGATTAAAATACGCATATCACCAAAGAACCATTAAACAGTATGGCATTTGTGAATAAAGAAAAAGTAGAAACTTAATAATCATAAATAAATATAAAAATGATAAAACCTTACATAAAAAACATAAACACACGCAGAACGCCGACCATAATATATATAAAACTATAACAAATCATATAATGAATCAAAACGGACTTTCTTCGTTCATATCAGCCCCCTTTTTATTCAAATTCGCTTGAACCGTGGCGTGCTTCTCCGCTGCCTGTACCAAGCAGCCCTTTAAATATTTTATTTTATCCTTAGTGTGTAGAGATAAATATATAGATATAATAATTTAGTATTAGTAATGTGTGGGGAAAACACACAGCAAGTTTCATTTATTCATATAATATAATATTATGATTCGTATGATATATATAAATCTATTATATATATATTATATTACAATATATATTAGTGGGTTAATTTAAATTATTCATGTCACGTAACGATTATATTAGGATTCAAATCATTTTGCACACAATCTAGCAAAAGAAAATTGCTAACCAAAAACATTATGTTAAGTAGTACTTAAGTAATTAAATACTTCAGTGTACGTATATCAATCTAATCAATCTATTTTTTTCACTTTTAATAATTTCTAAATTTAACAATTGTTATATAATGGGTGTGTTAATCTAAACAACCGCACCTCTGCATCGCTGAGTTTTGCGCAAAGCATATTTTCATTTTGAGCTTGCGCATCCATAGACAGAGCCTGGGCGCTAAGTTGTTCATTAAGCTCTGCCTTTTCAGTTTTGAGGTCACTTAAAGACATCTTTTGTTCCTCGATTGTATCTTTTGCGCTTGTGAGGTCAAGTTTTAAGTTTTCGATCCTATTCTCAAAGTTATTTTCTATTTTGATCAGTTCAAGTTCCTTCCTTTTGAGAATTTCTTGCCTGTGCGTGCGTGTGTTTATGTATATATGTTGTATTATATGTTGTATATTATATATATATATATAATATATATAATAGAGGTGTATTATAATACAAATATATATATTATTAGATATTTTATAACAATGATATATACCCTGTATAAATATACAATCATATATATATATATATAATATACTCCCCACAATCATAATCATAAACACAAATGACATTATTAATATACTATTCATATCATAACGGTTACCTTTCTCGATGCTCTGTATCCACTACACTTTGCAGCTCTAGCTTGCACGCTTCTAATTTACTATTTGATACTACTAGTTTCTCTTTATATTCATCGAAATCTTGTTTTTGTTTTGCCTTTGCTGCGATGAGATCTTGTGTCGCATTTTCTGTGTGTTATGTGTTTATATTTTGCAAATATGTTATAACAAATATAAATTTTTCGAGAAATTGTGTTGGCATTGTGTTATGTAAATCGTTATATAATATGTGGCCACATATTATAATTTTATATCGTATAATCGTATACCACACAAACACGCGCTCGCGCGCATAAAACAATATAATATAACATATAAATTGTGACAACATGAATCAATAAATGCATAGCAAAATGAATATAAAAAGTATATATAATACAACATAATAATTATATATATATATATATATTCATCTCACTAACCCAAACGTATATTAAGCATTTTTTGTTCTAACTCATGCAAATCTTGTTTCTTTTTCAAAGCAATCAAATGAGATTCTTTCAGCGTATCTGCTTCAGATAGATGTTTTGTGTGTGCGCAACCCGCCGCTAGCGTTGCTTGCTCGTGCCTGCGTGTGTTTTGCGATCGGATATAATCATAAATTCCATGTATAATATATTTATAATGTATATATATAATGTATATTATAATACATTAATATTATATATATATATATATATTATATATATATAGATTTATAGTATACTTATATCGTGTGTGTTATACACAAAACAAACCCACCTTTTATTCAGTAATGAAATTTCATTTTTTAATAATTTTAATTCTGATTTCATTTCAAACATTTTATTTTCTGCGCCTCTGAGCTCTAGTGTGTGAATTGATACGAGTTCATTTTTCAAATCTTTAAGTCTCTTTTTGCCTGAAAATATTTAAAAAATTAAAATATATATTATAGATATTATATGTTTTGTATATAATATGAATATTGGAGATTTAGAGATTTAGAGATTTAGAGAGAGAGAGGGGGGTACATGTTACAATATAACAATCATCGTTATATCTCTATATTCTATATTAACTTATTATAACAACGATAGATATATATGTTATAAATAAAATCCATACACTCGTAATTATAACAAACCGTTACGGAAAATACGCACTTTTCTGTAATTCCAACGACTTGACTCGCTCTCTCTCGCTCTCAACCGCTATTTTAACGTTTTTGTCAAATTCAATATTCAAATTTTCCCGCATAACGGCTATCTCGCGCTCAAAACTGGATCGTAACGCCTTACAAAGAATAGCTTTCGATTTTACTTTCTGTTTTACTATATCTCTACCCTTCGCTCCGGCTACCACCCTGACAATGATAGAATGATGATAGAATGATGATAGAATGATGATAGAATGATGATAGAATGATGATAGAATGATGATAGAATGATGATAGAATGATGATAGAATGATGATCACGAGTACACGCCAGGGATCGGTATAATCAATAGCAGCAGCAGCAGCAGCAATAAATAGTACATTCATAATGACGCGATATATTGGACGATGATGATGAGTACATAGTGTAGTGTATAACACGACCGCATAACATACACACAGAAAACAACTAAAAGAACACACATACTATGCATGCAATTTAGAAATTAAAATTTATGAATCTATAAAAAATATATATGTACCTCTGTCTGCTTTTCTTTTTCAACTCAGTGACCACGCGCTGTTTTAAATTCCGTACAATTCTACTCTCTCTCTCGTAAACTTTGCTTTCAATTCGTCTCCTTTCCTCTCCAAATGCTCGGTACAGACTGTCGTACAATATAGCTCGTCTGCGGAAATGTCGATTTAAGTTACATTCCAGTTTATTCTGGAGATCGCCGTACATATATTTCGAATCTTTTGATTTAGAAATTTGGGTAAAAACTGTGCGCTGCTGAGCTGCTGGCTGTGTGTCAAAATTTTGGTTATTCGCGGGGCGGGGTGATATTAATAAACTACCAGTATTGTTAAAAGCACCCTTGTTATCATGGATTGAATAATTACCCCTCTCAGAAACTTTATCACTGGGAACACTAGTATTATTACTACTGCCACTATTAATACCAGTTTTGTGATTCATTTTAGATTTGGATGTTGTTGCTGAATGCCAAACTTTAGCTTTTAGATTTGCTCCCATTGTTACGACACGCGGCGACCGCAGCGGTAAGGTCGGCGTGGTATCAGATATATCGTTACTTTCTTTTACACTTGTTACCTTGTCATCATTATTAGTCTTATAAATATCCTCGTGTGCTGTTGTTGTGTTGTGTTATGTTAGAGACACAGAGAGATAGAGAGATAAGATCGTAACACACACGCACATACACATAAACACGTGGGTTAGTCATAATATATAATATATATAAATAGATACACACAGTGTGACACAACACACAGCACATAAAAGTATAAACCAAACCACACCAATCAATCGATCGATCAATAAATGCGTACATTCTCCTCCCGCTGCCGCTGCCGCTGCTCCCATCACCTTCTCCTCTTCCTCTTGCCTCCCTCGCAGTTCCCTCTCCAATAGATCAATTGCTCTTTCGGCATTGTGGAGTTTTAGAACCGATCGATTTCTAGCGATCGCGGCCAACTCTCTCCCCCTGTGAACCTTGGTAGCTTGCAAGTGATCTTTCACAATGCGATTTAACGGTTCAAGCGATGGTGTGCTTCTGTATGGTGTAACCGCCTCTATTTGTTCGTCGCGAGCTCCGAGTGGTGATCGCAGTGGTGATCGCAGTGATGATGATACGGCCAGTATAGGTACATCTTTCGGTCTTTGGTGTGTTTGTCGCGGTCTCTCTTGTTCAACCCCATCGTTGCGTCGTTGTTCGGGCTGGGACTGTGTACGTAGGAATTGAAATGTGTTCCAATTTGATGGAATGTTCTCCACACGGACCGAGGACCACCTCCTTGGTTCACTATACGCCAGATGATTATAATCATTGTGGTTTAGCGCCTGCTCGTGGCTTCCGCGGCGCCTAGCCGATGCACTGTGTGGTGAATCAGTGCGATTCCCTATCTTATGTACATTCCCTGGGACGCTGCCAGCACTGCCGCTGCGATCAATATCCATTCCATTGCCGAGCATACGGTCGCCGTCGTTGTTGTTGCTGCTGCTGCTGTTGTTGTTGCCGCTGCTGCTGCTGCTGTTGTTGTTGCCGACCAGGAGGTAGCCATTATCAGAAGGTACCGAGTAAGGTTCAAGAGAAATCCGCTCAAATACTGGCGTTGCTCGTGATGCAGTCGCCGATTTAGATTTAGATAGCGGCGACCCAGCAGCAAGTGTGTCAAACTCTACTAAGCGTCTACGGGTACCACTCCTCCTCCTCCTGCTGCTGCCAGCAGTGGCGTGGTCGGCCTGGTCGGCATACTGGTGCGTGATACGGGCGGGTGCTTGGAACCCTAGCATGCCGTTATCCCACGCCGCAATCGGCCTGCTGCTGCTGCTCGTGCTGCTGGTGATGCCACCACCAGTGCGGTGTGAAAGAGAGGCAACTTCAGAGGATCTTATGGTTGGATCGCACATAACGTTATTTGGAAATGTGCAACAACTACGGGGAAATGATCGATAATATGGACAATATAACGCTTGATTATTGTTTTTATACATCTAACTTAGTGTTTGCCCTGTTTTTGCAGAAAGTAAAGTGAGTTTAATGCGTTTATATGTTGGTACCACGATGAGATCCCTTCTGCGAGAAAATGTTGCCAAACGAAACAGTCGTTTTTCCAATGTCGCGCCGCGGCCGCGGCCGGCGGCCGCATTTTCCATTTTTTTCATTTTCTGAGCTGGCTGATTTTGCTCGATTTTTGACTTGTATTTCAAGTCAGTTTTTTCGCGATTTCCGGGGGTACAGCGGGGGTACACCGCCGCGGGACCCCACCTTTGTATTCCCCACAAACCATGGTCAACAACATCCCTCCTAGACCATGGCTATATCTATATGCTCTTTCTCCGGAACATGAGCACATACGATGCTAAAAGCGGGCTAGTTATAGAGCTAGACCACCGCATAACCGACTGTGAAGGTCACAGCCGCGAGTCGTACTATAAACGTACGATACAGCTCTGTATTATTTGCGACAAAAATTAACCGCCATTGGTAATAGAATGGGTTGGATTCAATGGTACGAACCTTGCTTGGTCGCTGGCCGGTAATGGGTCAATTTCGTCGCAAAATATGCTTATGCCGCAGTTCTGCAGTGCTTGGTGCGTTGTAAAAACGTAAAGCCCGCGCATGGGTACTCATACGCATACAATTCGCGTACAGCATTCCATTTCCTGCATGCAGGAATTGTCACGGGATAGACTGTGTGTGTATGGATTTTAAACCGAGACGTCCGGGATACCGTGGTAATGTCGTCCAAAATCTAATTCGCAGTTGGTTTTGGCACTATTTAACCAGAGTGTGGTCACTATTAGGTCGAGTGAGTACCTTAGAACCGCGAGAAAAGCTTTAAAATCATTATGAATAGCTTTTTTAGAAACGAACTAAGAAATTTATTTTATCAATCTTATCACCACAAAACAAGCAGTGGATAACACCGGGGGTGGTGTGGAAATTACCCAACATGAAATTTTTTATTTTGTTAAATTAACATTCTAAACAGATCAAACAAAGGTACTAGGTACCAATAACACGTACGTAAAGTTTTATGGCGTAACTCTCAACCGTTCTCGATTTCCAGCTGCACAATTGCAGGAAATTCATACGATTCAAATCATTGTTTGTTATTATCTTACCCTTTCTACGCCTGTCAATGTTCTTTTGTTTATACACCCGCGCTAGGGTTTCTATCCTTTGTATTGATCGCTGTGAAACATATCCTGTATATTTTATGAATTTGTATGTATGTATGCACATTCGTATATATATATTATATGAATAATAGAGAAAGAAATGTATTTCAATTATAATATATATGTTATAACAATGATGTATTTATACATATAATTTATAATTATATATTATATATATATGTATATATAGGGTATATATAATATACATATACGTCAATGATAGGATTCAAATCATATAATCATATGATATAATATTATAATATATATATATATATATATATATATAATATACATATAATATTATATAATAATATATATATTA
>JACLAC010019545.1_pt1 | contig 10701 bp, 1 predicted proteins | sample 8027881 | NCBI WGS metagenome assembly JACLAC01 (sample SAMN15725517, study PRJNA655200) | protist metagenome | isolation source: fluorescence activated cell sorting (FACS) single amplified genomes of... | place: Spain: Blaines Bay Microbial Observatory, Mediterranean Sea | collected 2016-01-19 | reverse complement strand
TACTGATCAAGATGGTTTGCTCGATGGTTTGGAAGTGGCAACATACAATACTAATATTTTACATGCTGATTCTGATAATGATGGGGTGAGTGATGGCGATGAAATTAACGCAACATTAAACGGTATACCTTCAGGGTATGCTCCAACGAATCCTAATTTAAGTGATTCAGATAACGATGGGATTATTGATGGTATTGAGCTTGGTGTTGCTGCTCCAGGTGTTCCTGCTGGTTTGTCAAGTGGAATGAAGCCCATAGCTTACGCTGGAACTACAAATTTTGTAGGAGATGCAGATGTAACATCCACTACGGATCCTAATTTACGAGATAGTGATGGTGATGGTGTGATTGATGGTGTAGAAGATAAGAATCAAGATGGTGCATTTGTCGCAACGTTAGGCGACAGTAATTCAGTAGGAGTTGGAGAAACCAACCCAAATGATACCGATACAGATAATGATGGCTTAACCGATGGTGAAGAGCTTAATAAATATAGAACAAATCCGCTTGACACTGATAGTGATAATGGTGGAACTACTGATTTAGTTGAAATTAATGATGGAACACTACCTATTAATTATCCTAGTGATGATTTAGCGGCAGATCGCGATAATGATGGGTTAAGTAATTCTGAAGAGTTGTTACTAGGAACAGATCCATTTCTAGCTGATACTGATGGTGATGGTATTTCAGATGGGCAAGAAGTCGGTTTTGATGCCAGCTATGATATTACTACTGATACCAATCCTCTGTCTTCAGATACAGATAATGATGGCTTAACTGATGGTCAAGAAGTTTTTGGTTTAGATGGTATAGCTGCTAGTGGTGATGAAGCTATTACCAGTACCAATCCATTGTCTTTTGATACGGATGATGATGGCTTACCTGACGGTTTAGAGCGAGGTATTACCATTTTAACCGTGCCCAAAGGTGGAGTGACAGCTCAAGGTGTAATTTATAGTGGTACTGATACAAATACAATGACCTTTATATCCGATGTTGATCCCACATCTTTAACAAATCCAGTACTAGCTGACACAGATGGCGACGGCTTAAGCGATGGTATTGAAGATATAAATCGTGATGGTGCCGTAGACAATACCATTGGAGATAGTGAATCTAATGGTAGTGGTGAAACAGATCCTTTGCATGCTGATACAGACAAAGATGGTTTAACGGATGGTGATGAAGTGAAACTACATCAGACAAATCCTTTAGATCTTGATACAGATAATGGTGGTAGCTCTGACTTTGCTGAAGTTTCAGAGAATACTAATCCAAAAGAAGGGCATGGTAATGATGATTTTGGTTTTGATTTAGATGGTGATGGATTAACGAATGGTCAAGAAATTATACTAGGTACTGATCCTGCTTCTTTAGATACGGATGGTGATGGTATTAGTGATGCCCAAGAATTAGGTTTTGATGGTCGTTACGATCCTTTGTTTGACTCGAATCCTTTATCTGCTGATACAGATAATGATGGGTTGAGTGATGGGCAGGAACAGTTAGGCCGAGATGGTATGTTAAATACAGGTGATGAAACGAGTCCACTTTTACCCGATACCGACCGAGATGGTTTAAGCGATGGCTTGGAATTGGGTGTAACTTTAGCATCGGTACCACAAGCAGGAAAGAGTATAAGTGGTATAGCATTTGAAGGTACTGATATTGGTAGTCATTCTTTTAAGGAAGACAGTGATCCAAGGTCTACAACGAATCCGAATCGTGCAGATACCGATGGCGATGGTTTACAAGATGGTGTAGAGGATAAAAACCAAGATGGCTCAACAGTATATATTTTAGGTACTGACTTAGTGAAAGGTGAAGGAGAAACTGATCCAAATGCAATAGATACGGATGGTGATGGCTTAAGTGATGGTAATGAGCTTAATGGAATAGGTTTTTCTCGAGGATTTTCTTCCGATCCGTTGACTAAAGATACTGATTTCGGTGGTTTAGATGATCATGTTGAAGTGGTATTAGGTTACGATCCTTTAATTATTGATGGTATTGAAAAAGATAGTGACAGTGACGGTATTCCAGATATGATCGAGTTAAATGATGGAACGAATCCAAACAGCTCTGATACGGATGGTGATGGTATTTTAGATGGAGATGAAGCGGGTGTTGACTTAATAACTGATACAGATGGCGATGGTATTAAAGATGCTTTTGATGCTGACGCTGATGGTGATGGCTCCATTGATCCCATTTCATTAAAAGATGACAGCGATGGTAACGGCATTCGTTCGACAACTGGTTCTATTGGTGATGCTGATGGTGATGGCATACCAAATAGTGCAGACGAAGATTCGGATAATGATGGAATTTTGGATCGAGTTGAAATTGGTGATAACCCAAATAAACCATTAGATAGTGATAACGATGGTATTTATGATTATTTAGATATTGATTCTGATAATAATGGTGTATCAGATGCTGATGAATATCGAGAAGGTCAAGTACTTTGGAATGATTTAGATGGAGATGGCATTTTAAATTATCGCGATTTTGATGATGATGAGGATGGAGTCAGTGATCGTATTGAACTAGCAAAAGTAAATATGGAAACAGGCAATGTGTTTCCATTTGATGAAATGATTGATGAAGCTAAGTTAATTCCTGATACAGATAGCGATGGGATACCTGATTTTCAAGATAAAGACAGCGATAATGACGGTATACCTGATTCTGTGGAGCAGCAAGGAATACAATTATTTGATGATAATGGAGATCTATTGATTGATCGTGTTGCTTTTCCTGATCATGATCAAGATAAACGTCCGAATTTTAGAGATTTAGATTCAGATAATGACGGTAAATTAGATATAGTTGAATCTGGAGGCAGTTCTTTAGATAAAAATAAAGATGGCTTAGTAGATGATTTAACATTGCAAGGATCAATATCTTCAGTTTTATCTAGTGATAATGATGTATTACCTGATTATATTGATTCAGATAGTGACAACGACGGTACATTAGATGTGATGGATACGCCTTTTAGTGGTTTAGATTTAGATCAAGATGGACGTATTGATAATATTGAAGATTTAGATGATGATGGGGTGCCTGATTTATCAGATGGTAATACACAGCTTTTTAGTGCTGGTAATGATCAAGACGGAGATGGTATTGAAGATGCTTTGGACTTGGATCAAGATGGCGATGGAATTGAAAATAGCTTAGAAGGTAAAGCAACTAATCGTGATACAGATGGAGATGGTGTACCTGATTTTAAAGATCTAGATTCGGATAATGATGGAATTATGGATTCTCTTGAGGCTTATTCTGGTAATGATCGTCCAGTTAATGATGCGAATCATGATGGTGTAATAGATAATTCAATAGATGAAGATTTTAACGGATTAGATGATCGTGTTGTAAGACCATTGGTTTTATCCGATGTAGATAATGATAATATACCTGATTATTTAGATGGAGACAGCGATGGTGATGGCTTTAGTGATTTATATGAGGCCGCCGATGGCTCTATTTCTGCTCAAGCGTTAGATCGTAATGGTGATGGTATTGCGGATGTAACGAATGGTGTTGGTGTACCTTTAATAAATGGTATGATTTCTGTTGTTAATCGTACACCTATGGATTTTGATCGAGATGGTTTGTATGACTTTCAAGACGATGACTCGGATAACGATGGTATTAAAGATAAAGACGAGACTAACACTCTAGAAAATAGACCTGAAGATCTTCGAACTGCATCAATGCAGGGAAGTTTGGAATACGCTGTTGAAGGGAGCGGTGGTTTCTTTTCCATTATTTTTAATATGTTACTTGTATTTGTGTCTAGTACTCGTTTGATTTGGTTTCGTTTACACAAGTTGTTTGGTTACATACTATTTATAATGTGTTCCATAGTATTTGTATCTCCTTTATATGCGAAAAATTACGAGAATGATCAGAAAAAAAATAGTTGCGGTCACACCTTTAATTTACAAGGTTATACGACACATCATGCTAATGATGGTGTTTTTTTACCATGCTGGTATGTCGGGTTAGGTGCAGGCTATAGTCATTTGGATCCAGAAAAGCAATCAAGAGGCTGGTACTCAGATGATGAACAAAATGATGATACAGGTTTTAGGTTTTTTTTGGGTAAGCGTGTAACACCTCGTATTTTTGCTGAATTTGATTATACCCACTTGGGAAATTCCGGTTTAATGAACAATGATTTAAGTGTTCAAATGGCATACCCTAATGCAGCTTTAAATTATAGAGCACTGAAGCTTCAAGCAGGTTATTATTTGTTGAATAAAATCAACGATGGTTTCAATATTGCATTAAAATTAGGTATAAGCACGCTACAAGGTAGACACAAAAATGATGGTGGCACTATTTTGTCTGATAAACAAAGCAATGTACAGTTTGCAATTGGTGGTATGGTTGAATACAGCTTTAAAGATTCTACTTGGTTTGTACGTGCTGATGCAGATAGTTACGATCGAGATGCTTACTATTTGGGTCTATCTTTAGGGCGTTTTCTTGGTGGTACACAGTATATTGCTGAGCAAACTACATTAAATACAGAAGAATATAGTAACAAGCTTGTGCACATTAATACACCAATTACTAATTCTTCTATAGGGATTGAAGATTCAACTAAAGAGCTTGTGTCTAAGGCTCAGTCTATTCCTAAGAAAAAACCTAAGATTGTCAAGACTAAAATTATTAAGACTAAAAAAGTTACTAAGTTAATACAGGAACAATTTTTATTCGATACTGATCATTATACTTTATCCGAGAATGAGTTTTATCGCTTAGATGCTTTAGTACGACAACTAAAAGGAAAAAAGTTGAATCGAGCTATTTTAATTGAATCGCGTACAGATAATCAAAGTGGCACTGATTATAATATGAACCTTGCAGCAAAACGAGCGCACACTATTGTTGAGTTATTGATGTATAAACTGGATCTATCTCGAAGCATGTTTAATATACAAGTGTACGGTGAAACAAATCCTATAGGTGATAATAATACAAAAGAAGGGAGGGAAATAAATCGATCGGTATCTTTAAATGCAGAACTAAGTATTATTGTCGAGCTCTAATAAATAGCCTCTTTTATAGTACTTATGCAATATTTTACAGTGCAATAACGATTTAAAGGCAAAGTTAAATTTCTTTACATTATAAAATTAGCCAATTGTGGATTAAAGTGATATTATTTGGTAGCTTTGGTTATAAAGTGAACACAAATTTAAGGTGAATAATTTCAAGTTCTATGTACTCGATCGGGATAAAAAGTTGGAATACTGTCCCTTTAATTAGATCGCGCAAAATGGATTTTCATAGTTACATTAAGATACCTTATTCTCTGATTTATTGATATAAACCGCCTTTTTGTTATTTCCTAAAAGGTAAGGAGAAAAGACTATTATGAGTAATTTCTATAGGAATCGTTTTGATTCGCACAGGGACAGAGGCGCAGGTTCTGCTGCTCGTGTTTTTGTCATGTATATGTTTTCTTTTTTTATGCTATGTCTTTCTTCAGCACAAGCTGACATGATTGATATGCAATTTCCATTTAAGCCTAATTTATACGGTGGCTATGGTGAAAATGGTACTTCTATTATTTATAGAAATATCGATGGAAAAAATAAAACTGATCTTGTGATTTATGTGAAAAATAATGCACATACATTTCAGTTACCTGAACAAACTAATGTTAGGTTTGATTCTATTAGTCGAGATCATGGTAAAATTCAGTTTATTAATAGCGCATCGTCCAACGATTTAGATCTTGAACTTCGTTTTTATGAAGCAGGCACATATCCACAGGTGCCAAAAATGAAAGAGATAAAAGCTTCGACATTTTTTCAGCTTGATCGTTCTTCATTGATTTTGAATAAAAGCCAACTTGTTTCTGTGATTACTGAGCAACATACCTCAGTTCAGATGCATGAGCTAGAAAAGTTTCAAACAAAGTTAACTGCAAATGCTTTATCTTCAGGTCATTCATATAAAAATACTGTTATTGTTGACTTTAAAAAAGCGTCAGTTATTAATGTAAAACTAAGTTCTAATACTGTATCTACTTTAGTTTTTGGTGATCAGGCTAAAATTGCATTTAATACACCTAAAATATCGCATATTACATCACCATTAGTAACAATTAATATGCCAACAGAAGATCACATTTGGTATGGTAAGTACGCTGATGAATCCTTAAAAATTACAGGACGTTGTGTCTATGGTGGTGATAATGTTGTGGTAACAATCGATGGCCACAATACATCAGAAATGGTATCTTGTATGCTGGATGGATCAAATGAAGGATTTTACACTGCATATTTTTCTCAAACATTGAATTTACCTAGAGGTGAAGACACATTAGTCATTAACGCAAATCAACGTGACATTCATGGCAATGTAAACCATGCAGAAACGGTTTATGGTTCATTTAATGACGGTGCATTTAAAATAAATCCATTACCTCCTATTAATTTAACGAACCAATCTTCCTACTTAATTTCTGGTGAGTGTCATGTAAGCGACGGTTATGCGCAACGTGATGTAAACGTTTCTATTACTACTTCATTTAATGGGTCGATACATACGCTTCCTTTAGGTACCACAAAATGTGCAGCTGATCGCGGCAATACATGGAGCCTATACGTTAATTTATCAACAATTGATGATGAATATTACAATACAATTATTACTGCTGAAATGATTGACAAAAAAGGTGATCTTTATACAGAACAGCAGCGTATATTTAAGGATTGTCGTATAGATTATGTAACAATTAATCCTATACCTGAGGTTAACTCATTAAATCAATCTAACTTCACTATTGGTGGGCAATGTTCTCGAGCTGATGCTTATATTTTGGTGTATGTAAAAGAGGCTCCTTCGATTTATTCAAATATTGAGTGCGATCCTGATACTCTTGCTTGGGAGGCATCACTTGATCTTTCAAATTTAAATAATTCATTGAATTCTATAACCTTTGAAGCGAATCAAACCGATGCAGCTTGGAACGTAACCAATGCAATACCTGTTACTACTGATGTTAATTCTGCTTCTGGAAGTAATATACAATGTAATGAGTATAATGATCATGAAAGTATTGCTTTAAAAATGTGTTTGACTCCAATAGTGGATGGTCAGTGTGATCAAGCCGCACTTCAAAGCCAAGTTATGGTTGGCGGTTATCAATTGTTGCATGAATCATTTAAATTAGATGAAACATACGATAACTATTGCATCGTTCAAGGATTTAAAGCTAAAAAAGAAGCGGGTATATTGATTTGTGCACAGCCTACGTGTGATACATGTGGTAAATACGCAGACCAGTGTTCAGCTACAGTTAAGAAAAAAGAAGCGTTAGTTTGTCAGACAATTACAGCTGAAAATCAAACGTGTAACTACAATAAAATTAATTCTGTTTTAGTGAATGCACAGTATTTAAATCCGCAGCCTATCTATGGTATGTGTGCTGTTTCTGCTGAGCGAGTTTATGAAATAGCAAACCCAAATTTTAACCCTGGTGTTGATACTTATACTTGTTCGACTCCAAGTCTAGTTAATGGTCAGTATGCTATTCAGTGTCAGTCAGATCAAGCAAGCTGCCAGTGTAATACTGCTGCTTTGAAAGATAAAATAACGAGTATGGGTTATCAAGTGACTTCTATTGATCAAAACTCATGTGCTGCGAATGGTATTCAATCAGTTTCAGTAAAGTGTGATGCTTTAAAGCAAAAAACTGAAGGAACAGATGATAATTGCAGTAAAACGGCGACTAAATATGTTTCTAAACAGTGTTATTTAAATAAGCAGCATTGTAATGATCAAGAGCGTACTTTAATAGAAGGCAGTTTGTCTCATTATCAAAAAATAGAGCAAATAAACTCATGTAAATTAGAAGGTCAGTCGGTATTTACGATTTCAAACCCTAATTATAAACCATTACCTGATACTATTGTATGTAATGCATCGTCAAATGAAGGGTATGATATATACACATGTACATCTAATCAGGCAAGTTGTTCTTGTGATTTAAACGCAGTAAAAGCGAAATTAACTTCTAAAGGATATACAGTTAGTAAAACTGACGCACAGAAATGTTCTGCTATTGGTAAAAAAATCATTACTGAACCTGGTCCAGTGTATTGTGCATTATCTTTAGACCCTGCGCCTGTTGATAAATGCGATAAGTTCAAAACAGTAACTGAGTTAAAAATGTGTAATGGTTCTGAAGAAGGTCATTATACGTGTGATAAAGATACTATCATGAGCAAACTTGAAGGTTTTGGTAGTATTAAGAAAACGGATAGTTGTACATATACAGGTAGTAAAACTTATAAAGTACCGAATCCTGATTACGATGAATTAATTTGTAATCCACCAAAGCCTGTACCTGGTCCCATAGATTGTGATAGCTCATCTAAACTTGCTCCAGCAGCAAAGTGTGATAAACGCACAACTAAAACAGAAACAAAAATCTGTAAAGGTTCTGAAGATGGCAATTATACTTGTGATCGTGATGGATTGATTAGTAAATTGATTGGTTATTCTATTGAGCAAAGCGGCAGTTGTGCTTATATAGGTACAAAATCATATCAAGTAGCTAATCCTGAGTATGATGAAGCAATTTGTAATCCTAAGCCTGTACCTGGTCCCATAAATTGTGATAGTTCATCTAAACTTGCTCCAGCAGAAAAATGTGATAAATACACAACTAAAACAGATACTAAAATCTGTAAAGGAACTGAAGGTGGCAATTATACGTGCGATCGAGATGTTTTACTTAGTAAATTAACAGGCTATTCTGTTAGTCAAAGTGGTAGTTGTACTTATATAGGGACAAAGTCATATCAAGTAACAAATCCTGAGTATAATGAAGCGATTTGTAATCCTCAGACAGTACCAGGACCTATTAACTGTGATATTTCTTCTGAAGTTCTTCCTGTAGATAAGTGCGAAAAACAAACTCAAAAAATAGAGACTAAAATCTGTTTAGGTACGTTTGGTGGTGCTTATACTTGTGATACTGATAAGTTAGTGAATAGTTTACAAGGTTATCAAGTAACTAAAGTTGATACTTGTTCATATAAAGGTGTGAAAAGTTGGACGATTAACAATCCACTGTATGATGATAAAGTATGTAACCCACAACCTGGTCCAATCGCTTGTGATGATGAATCAGAAACTTCAACTGCAGGTATATGTAAAAAGTACGTTGAAAAATCAACGACTAGAATATGCACTGGAACAGAAGGTAATGGTTATCTTTGTAACACAGATGAAATAACAGGACGTTTGTCTGATTTTGTTGATGTGCGTAAAACAGCTTCTTGCCAATACACAGGTAATAAGTATCAAAATATTTCAAATCCTGATTATATTGATACAGCAAATAAAACGATAGTTTCATTTAAAGTAGTAGACGGTGGTTATATACCTTCAGCAAAAGTACCTGACGCTGCTGGTGAAACATTAGAACTTTCTAAACTTACTTCATGGGAAGCTATTAGTTTGGGTAATAAATTGTATTCATTTAAAAATTTACAATCGGGTTTATATCTAGAAGTGCCTTATGGTAAATGTGAAAATGGAGCAGCAGTAACTGGTACGCAAAAAAATATTAAAGCGCATCAACAATGGTATTTAGTTCGATCTGACCGAGGTATATCTTTGATACCTTCGCATTGTCAAACGCATGCAGTGGATCTATTTCGAAAGGTGAAAGAGTTTAGATTATATAAATACAATAGCTCTAATATCAATCAAGCGTATGCAATTAAAGGTATATGTTCAGATGTTAAGTTAACTATTCTTGATAAACCACCTACAACTGACACGCCTGAAAAACCATTTGGTGGTGTAAATTGTTCGGAGTCCAAAACGAAGAATACTTCTGGTGTTTGCGATAAGAACGTATCGAACAAGTTAACCAAAACTTGTAGTGGTTATAAGAGTGACAACTTTAGATGCGATGAAGCAAAAATCAAAAGTAGTTTAAGTGGCTTTTCTAGCTTAACTAAGATTGATGAATGCAAATACAAAGCAAGTAAGTCTGTGACTGATACTAACCCTAATTACAGTGCTAGTAAGTGTACAGAGTCAAAGCCATTCGGTAATGTGAGTTGTTGGGAGTCAAAAACTGACAAGACTGCAGGGGTATGCGATAAAAAAGTAACGAATAAACTTACTAAGACATGCAAAGGTTATCAAAGCGATAATTATCGTTGCGACGAAGCAAAGATCAAGAATAGTTTAAGCGGTTTTTCTAGCTTAAATAAAACGGATCAATGTAAGTATAGTGCTAGTAAGTCTGTAAGTGATAGTAATCCTAATTACAGTGCAGAAAAATGTAATCCTATTACTCCAGAGCCAATACCTCCAGCTCCAACATGTCCTTCAAATGACGAGAAGTATACATGTGATGAGTTGAACAACCATGGTAATGGTTCAGTAGATGCAATGGTATGTTACATGAAGCCTGAATATAAAGGTAAGTGTTCATGTAGTGATAGTACTTCAAAAAGTATTGTAATTAGTAAAGGATATACTAGATTCTCTGATTCTAACACTGGACAAAATTGGGAAAATGATTTTGATAACCACCCAAATTATCAAGGACTTTGCCCAACAAAAGCCGTATGGAAGAATTGGAGTAAATAATCTGAATAAGAGTTAATTTTATATTCTTATTGAAAAACCTCCTATTATAGGAGGT
>JACLAC010002592.1_pt1 | contig 10701 bp, 4 predicted proteins | sample 8027881 | NCBI WGS metagenome assembly JACLAC01 (sample SAMN15725517, study PRJNA655200) | protist metagenome | isolation source: fluorescence activated cell sorting (FACS) single amplified genomes of... | place: Spain: Blaines Bay Microbial Observatory, Mediterranean Sea | collected 2016-01-19 | reverse complement strand
CTCTTGCAACCGAGTCATTGGAGCTCCTGAAGCTGATCACGCACATAAAACCTGTTGATTTGAAGGAGACAAGAGACCGTGTTTTGATGGGACGAAAACGTTTTCCAGCGGGGCTAATGTCTTTGGACACTTTAGAAGAACTACGAAAAATTCGGGCCGAATACAAACAGAAGGAGGCAAAAAGTACTGTCAATCAACAGCACAAGGAGGAGTCCGAAGATAATGATTTTTTCGACATGGAGATTACCCTGGATGACAAAGACGCTGTGTTTGACGAGTACGATCGCGTTGAGGACTCCCCAAGAGTTTTGCAGGCCGCCGCGGTTAGGAGAAGCGGGGAAAACACGGTTAATATTGTAAAGTGGGTAGATTTTGAGTTTTGGTCGAATGAGATGAAAAATTCAGGAGTTGCGGAACAGCACCGTAATAAAATATTATCTGAAGAGCGCAAAGGGCTTAAACTTTCCAACGCAGCAGCAACAATCTTTGACACAGAAACGAACGAAACAAGCAAATCTTCTCATCACTTGGGAACGATCACAACGAGGTCCTTTCTCGAGCACTACGAAGACAACGGAAGGGAGGAAGAGAGACTTAAGGGCAACCTCATGGAAGTTGATGCACTTTATGATTTGAACGAAGAGTTGAAGGTCAAGCAGCGAAGAGAACGTGAAATCATGCACGACAGACTTAGAAACGCAAAACAAACCACCGTGAACCATTCGAAAGTGTCGAAAAGTGAGCTGGGGCGACTTGCAAGAAATATGATGCAAAGTGGCTTTTTTGGAGAAAGATTGGAATCGCACTCACCGGTAAACATCAAGAGGTATAGTGATACGTTTGATTTGTCTGCTGCAACCGCAGATGGGATTGATTTGTCCACTAAAAGTACTAATTATTACCTGCACAATACCGATTTTCCGCAAACGAACGACGACGGGGGTATTTTTGCAGAAAAATTCCGGTACACCGTCTGACAAGAGAACGCTTGTAAAAACAGCGGAACGTGTCGCAAAGGGGGGAAAAGGGTGTGTGTGTTTTTTAAAAAAATCAGGCATTTGGTAGAGCGTGTAACTTTGCACATGCATAAAAACATAATCTTACGACCAAATAAACGTATTGTACGCGAGGGAAATTCAATACTCGGCGCACCTACCTTCCCGTCAAAACAATGCAAAAAAATAGTTCATGCGCGCATGCTGCTTCCCCTATCTCTCTCTACTGTTGTTGATCCTTTCCTGTATTTCTGAGAGCACAATAAATCAAGGTGCCCATAAAAATATAGCGCGAGAGAGCGCCAATCGGCCGGAAAATGCTCATACCACTTTGTCCAGGGCGCATGTTTCTGTGATCGATTTTCCCCTGCTGCAAAGCTCCGTATAAAAATGTCAGAGTAGCACCGGCGGCACCAACGCAAGATAGTTTCTCGAGCGTGTCCAGTTTCCTTTTATCGCGGTCGGCTTTGTATTTTATTACAAGCATCAATAGGCCGAGCATTGGGGCATATTCAGTATTATTCAATTGAGCCCTGGACCACTTTTTGTAGTAAACAGTTCTCAAGAAAGCGGCGGCGGCAGACCTGGGGTCTTTTGCTCTCCTGGCAACAGCCATCTGTTCCCCATTTATCGCAGACATCTTCATAGCCAGCAACAGTTCAAGAGCGGCAAGCACGGAAATAGACGATACTGCCGCATCGGTGTTGAACATTGACATACCGTTTCAAGAATACCTTTATTCACGGACAACAACTCCTCGGTCCAAAATTTAAAATTCAATTTCGTTTGCTCGTTTTAAAAATCTTTACTATGCTATGGGGGTTGACACGTTCGCTCGTTTATTTGTTTATCTTCACATCCTGAACTTTGATGGATCTATATAATCATTTAAAAACCCTTTCTTCTTTGTCCATCTTCAACTTGAACACCCACTCTCCCCTATTTGGTATTATTATCTCATCATCATCATCCTTCTTCTTCTTTTTTTTTTATAATACTTTTCTACGGTCCAACCAGGTTTTGTTGTATAATACCGCTACTATTGTTCTCTTTTCTTATTTAAAATACCGATAGACGACTACGGTACAACAATGAGAAGAAGATGCTTCGAAGAAGAAAAAAGCGGCAGCAGACTAGCAGCAGAGGGAGAAGAGGAAGAAGAGAAAGAAGAGAAATAATAGAAGAAGAAGAATACAAAAAAAAAAAAGTATTTTTAATAGTCTAATAAATAAATTTTTTTATTATTTTATTATTATTACTACGGCGGTATAATAATATTATTATATATATTCTTCACACATGATGTAGATAGAAGATGATGATAAAAAATATACTGTACCAGGTACCGTTAATTAAATGAATTTAGAAGTGGGTGGTTGACAACAACAACGGCAAAAACATTCCGTTCTGACTTTTCTTTCAGTGTGATGAGCGTTCAATTCAATGAATAACCGAGGATTTTGGTGTAACAGAGACGTTCGTGGTTTTGCTTTCGAACGTTATTTGCACAGGGAAACCTTAGTCGTTTTAGTTGGCCATGGCTGAGAAGTCCGTCCAAGTTGTTGGTAGGTTTAGAGTGAAATCTTCCTCGTCTGCTTCGATCTCTACCGAACATAGCAGTACGTCCCATGGCAGCACTGCTCCGCAGACCCGCAAGGACACCTCGTCTTCTTTGGGGGGGTGACGGTGACGTGGTTGGCAGGTTTAGTGTGAAATCTTCCTCGTCTGCTTCAATCTCAACCGACCCTAACAGTACGTCCCACGGCAGCTCTGCTCCGCAGACCCGCAAAGACACCTCGTCTTCTCTGGGAGGAGATGGTGACAGAGTGGGGATAGAGTTTAAGACCGATAATGTTGTAAAGAAAGCAGCCCCAAACTTACAATGTCCGGCGAATGCGGGTGCAGGCGGGGAAGAAAAAGAAAGGGTTGGCCGGTTTCAGGTCACCACAGTGACTACACCAAAGGTGCAAGAGAAGCTGGTTGTCGCATCCGCTGGGGCGGAGGCGCCGCAGAAGAGCGCGACAAACGAAAAACCAAAAGTTGTCGGGCGGTTCAAAGTTACTTCGCAAGAGAGTAGCAGTAAGTCACAGGGGAGCGAACCTAACAGTAACCCGGCCCCAGCTGCGCCAGCAACGAAAGTCGGTAGGTTTACAGTAGTAACGGACGAGAGCAAGAGTAAAGTTCAGCCCAAGGCGAAAAAAGACCCAAAGAAAGATCCAGACCGTGCGAAAGCATCGAACGAGAAGAGTGGGGTCCGGCCAACGAGCGGTTCCACCAATAGTACGGGAAGCATCGGCGTGCAACCAAACTCTATAAAGAAGAATGTGGCACTATCAGCCTTTGAAACTCAACAGAAACCTGTACCTAACCCGAGGCCCACGGCAGATTCTGCAGCCAATTCCGGCAGTGCCGCCCCAACAGTGGCCGTGCCTGCGACCGTTGACCCGCCGCCCCAGATACATACGCCGGGTGGGGTCGCAGAGGGAGCCCCCGTGCCGCAGGTGCAGGGCAAATCGGATGGTGTTGGTAGTCGGTTCAAGCAAGTGACTACAATGAACGAGGGGCAGGACGGAGGAAACGGGGGGGCAAACATGGTGGTGGCCGACACGGATTCGGATGCCGATTCAATTTACGAGGACGATGGGTTCGACGCGGACGACGCATGGCATGGCCCAGGAAGGACCCAAGAAGGCGGTGGGCTAGTGCGAAAACCGTCTCGATTTAGTATAGTCAAAGGGGAAGTCGGTGGCGATGGAAGCACACTGCCAGTCGCACTGAGCCCAGAAACGCACCCAAGGAAAGCCCACAGCACGTCTCCTACGTTAGGCTCGTCCCTGCGTCCAGTTCCGATAGATTTGGAAGGTGATGACAGCGACCGGGCCGATAGTCCTCCTTCCCTGCCAGGGTTTCCTTTACCCAAGAAGGCGAAAGAGGCGAGTCGGTTTGTTCAGCACTATAATACCCCGGCAGGGATTGATGGGAAAACTGTGATTACGTTGGGCGACGAAGTCGACACCCCTGTATCCTCCGTAAACAGCAGCTTTACGTACATGAATGTTGGTACTGATCGGCCTTTGGACACCGGTGAAGGTTCGACCGTGCACCCCAAAAAAATCAGTTTTGCAAACCAACAAGTGGGCAACCCCCAGCCATCGGTTATTCAGAGTATATTGAACCAGCTGATGGAGTTGAAAACCAGCAATGTTAATACAGATAAAATGTTGAAGAAAATAATTGAGCAGCAGAATGCTTCAAAAGGGGGGAGAGGGCAGTGTTTCTGAAATCAAAACCAATGTCTCCGTCGGCGCCGAGGCCAAGCGATTCCAGCGCACTGCGACCGCGTTCACCACCCAAGTAAGCGACATGGCAAACCAATGGGGTCTACAAAAGCAGCAAATACGGCGGCTACAGAATGAAAAAAGTGTGTTGGAAAACCAATTGAAAGATGCTAAAAAGGAGATCGAAAAGTTGAGCCTTCATATTGAGGTTATGTCAAAGAAAACAAAAGGTGAGTGATTATGATTCGGATTCAGATTCACATTTTTTTGCTTATTCTTTACTTACGTTGAACTGCTTCGTACATATTCCACACATACACTGCTGTTGCTAAGGCTAATAAATAGCCGTCTACACGATACGATGTATTTTTTCACCGAAACAACTAAAAATTACCTTGGAACCGTACGAGGAGACGACAAACGGTTGATTCAGCTCCACCTTTTTTCGTGCCCTTTCCGTATATAGAGATCTATTACGAGGACTCCCTCATTGTCGTCTATTTATTAATACCTGGTGTAAGGTGGGTATTATGGGTAGATACTTGGAACCGAACCTGGTTTCTGTAAGGGTGTCGTATGTATTATTTATATCTACTTAGTATACGTTTTACCCTTCCCTCTATTATACCAAGTACTTGGTATTAATACTACTTTACTTCATCACTCCGTTCTTTCTCTTTCCCCTCCATAATTGCTTAATCGCTTCGTTGCCTTTCTAATTCAGAATTCAGATTGATACTCATCTCATTTCTTTCTCTCATTCATTGCTTCACCAACGTTGCTTTTTGATGATAGGAAAAAGCTCCTTCAGTTACTATAAAGAATGCAATAATAAGTACGTAGTCCATCCTAATGCGATTTACAACTCAACTAAATAAGGAGGTGTTCTTCTTGGCTGCTGTGCCTTGGTATGTGTCGGTTGAGTGTGTTGACACCACCACCACGTCACGTCACGTCCGTCGTCTCTCTCTCTCTCTCTACTCTTCGTACTCTACACTCACTATACCCAGGTGTGCTCCAATTGTATTATGTTGTATTTAATTACCAATGGAGACTACAACTTAAAATCATACTATCATTTTAACCCCCTCACTACCGTTTCATTTCCTCCTTCCTTTTCTACTTCTTCTTTCTCTTTCTTTTATTTTGTACTGTATTATTAGGCGCTATATTTAATTATTTTAATTAATACTTTCGCGCAATTGAAACAAGAGTACAACATAGAATAACAACATCTCTATTTTTTTTTTAAAAATTATTTATTATTATTATTTTAGTACTCGTCTTCTCCTCTCCCTCCTCTCCTCCTCTTCTCTGATCGACGATGATGAAGTTCTAATATTATTAATAATAATAATAATGTAGAAGAAGATTATGTTGAAGAAGAAGAAGACAACAATCATTTAAAATTATTATTGCATGTATGTAAATGGTCTCGTCACATCAAACTACAAAGAATACCATATTTTAATGCAAAATGATCACATCCACCGATACATTTACACGTTAAACAATTAACAACACGAGTCAGTGGTTGGTACGTTTTGGAACGGTACAACCAAAGGCCGCCCAGGAGATTGAAGGAATTTGAGCGTTAGAGAGGTTACTGTTGGAGAACGTGTGTGTGTGCAGAGGAGGGGGACGGTGCCGCTGTCAGGGGGGTAATAAGTAGCTGATAGTTTTTTGTACATACAGGCGACGCTAAATAATGCCGAGCAGTATTTCGTCCGCAGCGCCGTCGCAGCAACCGCCGCCGCAGGCAAAACGCGCCGGCTCCCCGTCCTTTGGGAAGGACGTTCGCCTGGTAAAGCCAGTCGGGAAACTTTCGCGCGTACCCTCGAGCAAGACCACTCGGTTGCCCACGGCGACCCAACCGCCTGCCCCACGGTCCCCGCCAGTAACGCCACGAATTCCAGGCGAGGATGAGGAAAAAAAGACGGAGAAAATACTGTCGTTTACTTCCATAAAAGTGGAGGAATCGAAAGCGGCACAGGTCGAATGCATAGCATTCACAGAAGTTGACCGGATCATTCGGTCGTCTTTAAACGTGTTTGGAAAAGACAAGGGCCGTGTCCTGCAAGCAATGTGCAACTTCATCGATGGAAACGCAGTTGCCGCCAGCAGTCCAAACCTGTCGAATGGCCTGCGCCAAGATGCACTTACAGGTTTAATGATGCTTTTTGCACAGAAAAAAATGCACTCCACCCCCGACATATGCTACTGCTCTTTGAAATGTCTGAAAATTTTGCTGCGCAAGTTAGGGAATAGAACGGCCATGACAAACAAACTAATAGACAATATTGTAATCATTATGGAGCAGCCCCAGAGCGAGGACATAGCAACCGAATGCTCCAACGTCTGCCTGAACATGTGCTACGAAACTGACAATGTAGAGAAATTGATCGACGCGGGAGGAATTGCGCCGCTACATAATTTTTTAAAATGGGACAATGTGCTGCTGAAGACGAGCGCGGCAGGCGCCATTCAAAGTATTTGCTTTCAAGAATACGGTCGCGTTGCGGTGCGAGAGAGCAGCGACGCAATTGGGTCTTTGGTGCAACTAATGAAGTCGCAAGACCCATTGCTTTTGGCGAGAGCCGTGGGGGCCATCCACAACATAAGCTCGGACCGGTTCAGTATACACTTGGTGCGAGAGGCCGGGGGACTTCCAATTTTGGTGGACCACCTGCGCACTCCTAACACCGGCATACCAGCATCGGCCGCGGGAGCGCTGCAAAACATGTCGCGTGAAGTTGCTTCTCAGGCCATTTTGAATGAGAACGAAAAGGTGAGAGAAAGCCTTGCTGACCTTTTGTTTGGAAACGACGAGACCGCTGTATCATGCGCTGTGGGAGCTCTTTTGAACATATTAGGGGACGAATTGGGCCCAGAAAGTGATTCGAACGAGACTCGAAAGGCGTTCAAAAAAATGCTAGCAGACAGTATTGCTATGGGCGCGGTTTGGCAAGCATGTTTTGAGACAATGGATGTCCAAGACCAATGCTAGTCTCTCCTTTGTCGTGGCCGTTTTCCTCTTGTTTTTGTGTGTCTGGGGGGGGAGAGATTTTGTATAAATAATTAGTTAATTCGTCGGTACGTGACATCAAGGTGTGTTGTAAGATAAGATATTTTTTCACCTAATCACTAATTTAAAAAATATGAAATATATAATTTTTTTTTTTTTTTGAAATATCCACTATCATTAGTTTTTTTTTGAAATATCCACTAAAAAATTGAATTTAATTACTTAAATAACAGCCAATTTTCTTGCTTTTTAATTGGTATATACCCCAAATTGATGATTCTTGCAGTGAAGTCGAAAAAATTTAAAATGTTACGACTACATCCCCCAACCCTTTCCTCCGCCTGGTCTTTACCATAAAATCACGGGCAAGGGCCGCGGTTGGAGCCTTTTCTAACGGCTGGACGATAAAGTTATCGTCCAACGGATCCCCAGGCACCAATGACCAATGGTCAAAGACCTGCATGCAGAACGCTTGCCCTTGGGTCCGAATCCGCAAATCAGTTTCAAACCCATACGCGTCTATTGCAGGAATGTGGGCAATCAGCACGCGAAAGGGTGTTCCTTGCTGCTTATAATCGTCTACGATGTTTCCGCGGCGCCCACCAACGATTTTGTAAATCGAGCGGACCGTATCTTCCAACGCCACAATCTCAACTCGCAATGTGGGCTCCATCAGGCGGGGCGACGCGTTCAAAAACGCACTGTTCGTCGCTCGACGTGCCGTTGGAATAATTTGGCCGGCGCCGCGATGAATTCCGTCGCTGGCAACTAAGGCGTCGATCACTTTAAATTTTACTTGACGCATCGGTTCGTCGCACAACGGCCCCTCCCTGGTGCTCCAACGAAAACCCTGAACCACGCTGTCTCGGACGCTCGACAGCAAAGTCTTGTCTACGTCGCCCGGGAGCGTGTCATCTAGCAGGATGTTGGTGTCGCCTGCGGATGGCCCAAACGCCCAGATTGAACGAGAAGCAAGGGCATCCCAACCGTAAGTTTTTCTCAGCGCCGAGCTCATCTTTTTTTCACCCCACGACGTATCGAACTTGCCGCTTGAAATGTGACTCGCCAGCGTTTTGTTGACTGGCTCGGCAATCATTGAAATTCGATTTTTAGAGTTTGGGGACAGGGCGTCCAACTTAACAAACGATTGTTCGACCACAGTCTCCCGAAAGGCAACGGACGGGTCAGACACTTTCACTTCTATGCTGCTGAACAGCACCCTCAAATCGTGCAGTGCGACGTCCATGTGCAGCTCTCCCGTGCCGCACAAGATGTGCTCACCGCTGTCCTCAACCTTTGTTGTTACTAACGGGAAGCTCTTGCTAACGCTTCGTAGCCCTTCTACCAGCTTGGGGAGCTGGGAGGGCTTCAAAGGCTCCACGGCGACTTTCAACGCGGGAATTGTAAAAAAATTAAGCGGTGAGAATATCTCAATTTCGTTCACGTCGGTCCCTGACGGGCCCGAAGACGGTACACTCGTTATTGTTGCCGTCTTTCCCATGGTCTGATCAATCCCTTCGAGCAGTACCAGGGCGCCCGCAGACGCCTTGTCCACGTCGACCTTGTACCTGGCCTGGCTCAAAGAGATTGCCTTCACGGTCGCCACCCCCATGTCCTCTTGGTCGGCCACCGTGTACTGCTCTCCCAAAACGCGAACCCTGTCCCCCACCTTCACAGTCCCACTATAAATCCTGCCAAAGCACATGAAACTGCTGCCATCCGCGGCCGGGTACTGCTTCACTACGTTGATGACGAGGGGCCCCTGAGGGTCACTTTTCAGCATCGACTGCGAAGGCGCACTGGACATACCGCCGCGATAATGCCGGACGACCTTTTTGTGTGCCCCCTTGTCCGGGCTAGGGATCTTTATCTCCATCGCGTCGACAATGGCAGACACGCTGTTTTTTAAAAACTTTCTCATTACCAAGCGCAGCAACGGGTGTGGGTCTAATTTGTAGTCTCTCTTTTTTAAGACGATGCCGGCCGCGCCCAACACGGCGCTCATGGCCTCTTTTTCTTCCCCAATTACGTGCGAGTACAACTTGTAAATGGGGTTTAGCACGAAGGCGACGAAACTTCTCTCACAGCTGGGGTCGCTCGGCTTTATTGCCTCGACCCGAAACTTCCGAGTAGCTGTGTCCATGTACACATCGCCCCAAAGTCGCTGGGCGAGCGCGAGGTGGTTCATGTCCTTTCCGCTGGACGATTTGTAGCGATGCGCGTACAGTGCCGCAAAGCTGTCCAAGGTGAACGCCCAGCGATGTTTTGAAGACTGGAAGATCACGTTGCCAAGTTGGGGCGACACGTGGATGCCGCTGCCGGACTTTCTCCCCGACACCAAGTTGTAGAAGCTGTTGACCTCCTCGATTATCTTAAGAAACTTCAAATAACAGTCATTCGGGGGTAGTTTGAGCTCTAGAATGAGCCGATCAAACTTTGAAATGACAAGAACCATCGGGGCGCCCTCCTGCGATGCTTCACGAATGGCATGCTTTGTCTGCATCAAAACCCCCTCGACAGCGTCCACGACAAGCACTACGCCGTCGGACAACCGCATGCTCGCGCTCAGCTCTGCCGAAAAACACGAGTGGCCAGGGCTATCGATAATGTTGAACAGAAAGCTCTTGCTCCTCGAATTTTGCATCACCAAAGACACCGGGGTAGACTTTAGGCTGATGCCCCGACTCTGCTCGTCCTTGCGAGAGTCGGTGTACCTCGTTTCGCTGTCCAGGCCCCAGCGGTCCTCGTGCGTCTCTTCGATGAGCATATCCAACAAGTTCGTCTTCCCAGAGTGCAAGTGCCCTGCGACGCACACGTTCCTGGTCAGACTGACGTTGCTCATAATCCCAGTCATGAAGCTCGAGTCGTACTTGGTCTTTGGAATGTCCTTCTCGTTCATATTCAAGGACTTTTGCTTTATCGGCTTTATCAGCGGCTCCGAAATGTCCTGGGTGTCTTCCTCCATCGTCAACGTTTCTACGCCCGCGCCATACACGTCCGAAGCCGAGGCGTAGTAGTTCTTGTCCTCGTGCAGAACAATCTCCGTCGAGTCTGCCATTTCCACATCTTCCGCAAAAGATGCAACCCCCCCCGTGCCGTTTGTACCATGACCGTTCGCAGCCAACTCACCATCCCCGTGTGCCCCGTTCGCCTGCCCGTCCCGCTCGCCGCTGGAGCTATCGCCTTCACTGCTCGATAGGTCAGAGCCTATGTAATTTCCAAACTCGTCGTATAAATTATCCTCGTCCATTGTTTGCACCAAATACCAACCTAATACTAAATATTTAAACAAACAAAAAAGGTACAACTGAATCACGACGGTAAATCTTTCCTTTTCAGTTTAATCAATCGCATCTGTTTGTTCATTATGATGTCTTCTTGAGAATTTTTTCAATTACAACAT
>JACLAC010013241.1_pt1 | contig 10702 bp, 10 predicted proteins | sample 8027881 | NCBI WGS metagenome assembly JACLAC01 (sample SAMN15725517, study PRJNA655200) | protist metagenome | isolation source: fluorescence activated cell sorting (FACS) single amplified genomes of... | place: Spain: Blaines Bay Microbial Observatory, Mediterranean Sea | collected 2016-01-19 | reverse complement strand
ACGACTGCCCCTGGTCCTCGCTGCGACAGAGGATTGTGCGGCCAAAGGGGCACACGTGGTCGTTGCGCAATCCCGATGCGGCAACTAGCAATACCCCACTCCCGGTCTGCGCAACAGTCGGCCAACCGAAATACCCAAAAAAATCGTCGGGGAACGAGCACACGACCCCATGCTGCGCCCGCACACTGCGCCCCGCTGCTATGAGTTTAACTTTGCTCATATGGCCTCCATAGCCGCTAAATTCGCTGCGCAGCCTAGTGCAGCATGCAAACTTCCAAGGGATTCAGACCGCTCGCAATAAACACGATGCATGTAAACGCGATTAAACCATTCAACCTGCCAACCATCACATTCATAAGCGAGCAGTACCGATAAGGCCTGTAGAGCCAACGCTTGCACTTCGGCAGATTTTGCAGCACTCCACCTTCCCCGTTTATATTCGTCGCGCAATCCGCCATCCACCGGATCCCAGGCCGCTTCGAAGTGTTGGCGCAAATATCGCCCCGACAGCTTCAGTAGTTTTTCCTCGCTTCCCCGCTGCGCCTCAACCAAAAGCCCAACAAGCCCCGCGAGGGCTGCGCCACTGTGAACATAGGTGGCCCTGTCGTCGTCAAAGAGATAAAATTCTCGACTGGTCAGCTCGAGCAGTAGACCAATATCTGGGTGATAGTGGTAATTGACTATCGCCGCCACCGCTCTCGCCGCCGCAATTTTTAATTGCCGATCATCGCGTTGACGCAGAAGACAGGTGCATACGGTCAAGATCTGCGCCCAATCCCCAAGACAACGCGCCCCGTCTGTCGTCGGATTTCCCCGTTGCCTCGTACCGATATAGTCGGGACGATCCGCAAGCGCGAGACTGCGTAGAGCAAACTCCCGGGCCCTTTGCCAATGTAGCGATTCTCCGCTACCTGTGCACTGCGACTGCACCGCAAGCCCGCCCGCCAAAAAAAGAATCCCCTGCACACCAATACCAAGATAGCCCCCCTGCGGGATGCCCTCAGCAAAATCGGTAGCGGCAATGTGCATCGCCAGTCTCTCAACCGCGTCAACATGGGTATCTTGTCCGGTGAGTATAACACTATCCGCCATCAGCGCTAATCTTTGACCGTCGCGATGTGCATCCTCGCCATATTCACCGGCCGACAGCAAAGTCGTTAACTCTACAACTTCAGCTGCTAACTCACGGCGTAAAGTCGCAAGCGGCTTGCCCGCCAATTGCAGTAAGGACTCCGACGCCACTTCAGAACTTTCCGCTGCGCGATTCGTATTTGGTCGGCTTGCCGAGGCTGCGACCGTCGGCCATGACCCACTGCGCGACCCAATCCACCATCTGGTCGATCCCAATTTGCGGTGCGCCAAATTCAGCACATAGACGCGTCGTATCACCGAGCAAGGCATCAGCGGCCTCCACACCGACCAATTTGGGCGTCTTGCCCATCGCACGCCCTAACTTCGCGGCTAATTCTCTGACCGCAAGAATTTGGCGGCCAGTCAAATTGATTACGTCCGCTGGACTTGTGCATAGCGGCATAAAGCGGCTCAAATAGGCATTGGCATCACCTTGCCAGATTTGATTGACATAACCCATGGCCAAGTCGATCGGCTGATCGGTCCATACTTTCCAGGCAATGTCGTGCAAAATACCATAGCGCAATTCGGTGGCGTAAAACAGGCGTACAATCAACAACCGCGTCCCCTGAATTCGGGCCGCGTATTGCGCAATGCGCTCGCCGCCCAAGCGCGATTGCGCATATTCACCGATCGGCCGCAAGGCGCCATCTTCGGCAGTGCCAGGGCCCTCGCAATCTGCATAGGCATACACATTGCCGGAACTGACATAGACGATTTGAGCCATTGCATAACGCTCGACAACCCGTCCCGGCAACCAGGCGTTCATCGCCCAAGTCGTATCCTCATTGCCAGTAGCACCGAACTTAAAGCCGGCGAGAAAGAAGACATGTGACGCGTCGGGCAAGGACGCGAGTTCTTGCGGATTCAGCAAGTCGCAGGCCACCGTCTCCACCCCCATGTCATCCAAATATCGTCGTTGCTGCAGGTCCGAAAAACGCGAGACCCCGATCACCTTCTGTGCCCCTGCGCGAACCAATAACTCGGCCAAGCTCGGCCCCATCTTACCGCCGACTCCAAGTATAAGCACATCTCCGTCCAGCCGGTCTACGGCCTCTATGACTTCGGGAGTCGGAGTTGTCATCTGCTCAATAAGGTCGGCTTCACTCGCCATATTTGAACTCATTTAAGTCCCTATTGGAAAAGTACAGCATTCGGTGCCCGGATTACCAGTCGCGCCGATAAGACCACATCGGTCCCACCGGATTATGCTCAAGTCGAGGAATCTTTTCGCCACAAGATGGACAGTGCCGCACTCCGCGCAGGACCGGTATCTGACACGCCCCGCAATGATGATGCATTACCTTGAGGATCACATAGAGACCAATCGGCCCCAATAGGATGCCGAGCAAGATCCACGGCCCGGCCCCCCCCACCCCTCCTGCGGGCCATAACCGCTACCGCGACCCCGCAGAGCAACCAAGATAGCGTCGCGACACCGATGGCGATCAACGCCATTTCAACGTAACTCATCGCATTCCTATATGCACAAGTGGAGCCCTATTCAATAGCGGCAAGACGATCATCCACGCCGCAGTCTGGTCGCCGGCCCAAGCTGCCCACATCACGTCGGCAATTTGAACCACAGTCATGCTTAAGCCGCGGCCAGCAAAGCGCCTCGACTCCACTCAATGCCAACCCCAATGCCCTGGGTATTTCGTGTAGCAGAGGTATCTACCGCTCGGGGGACAGCTCCATTCAAGCTCATCGGGACCGACGGCCTTGATCTGCCCACCAAGCTCGACTTGTCCACAGCGTCCATTCGCGTTACTGTATTTAAAAATAGGAAACTTAGCAGCGTACCCTGCCCCGCGCAAGAAGCGAGACCCTCATGACAAAATCTGCTCCCGACCTGCTCGCACAGTGGCCACAGGACGGTTGTCTCAGTATTGAAAACGCCATTACTGGCGGCGAACTCACCCACCTGCAAACCGCCTTCGACGAATCCGCTGCCGCGACAAAAGCCGATTGGTTACAAGGCGTGCGGAACGGGACCGCCCCGGCCGCTTTTTTCGACATCCCCGAGGCCCTACAGTTGAATCCGCTCTTTGTCAATCTCGTGGACCATCCAGCCTACTACCCACTCCTGCAGGAACTGACCGGCGGCGAGACCGTATTTCTATTTCCACAATTCCGCACCGTGCCACCAAGCCCTTTGAGCTATGTCGGCTGGCATTTTGATGTACCGCGCACCACGCCCTTACACCTCAAAGTGCAGATTTATCTTCAGGATATAGGGCCGGGCGACGGGGCCTTCGCCTATGTGCCGGGAAGCCATATAGAAGGGGCGGGACCATACCCGTCCGTCCGTCAGCTCGAGGATATGCCCGGACAGCGGACATTTTATGGCAAGGCCGGTACGGCCCTGATTTTCAATAGCTACGGCATGCACACTTCTCTGCGCAACACCAGTGCAAGCCCCCGGCGCTCAATCATTCTCATCTACGAAAAATTCTGCGAAAAAAAATACAACCCCGGACGCCTTCTGCCCTACGCCGACCAGATCAACACGGCCGAGCGACGTCGGCTCTTCGGTATAGAGAGATAAACTATGCGCATCGACGCCCACCTCCACGTCTTCGCCCGCGCCAGCGCCGAATTCCCGCGCGAGATCAAAACCAGCATGCCCGCCGAGCGCGAGGCGCCCGTCGAAACGTTGCTTGCCCAGATGGAAGCCCATTCCATAGACCGCGCCATACTGGTGCAAACCGGCGGCACGAGCTTACAGCACCACGCCTATTTGCTGCACTGCCTGCGTCGCTATCCCAGTCTCTTCGCCGGCATTGGGCTGATCCCGGCCAAAGCGCCCTCGGTCGAAGACCATATGGACCGGCTCGCCGAAGATAGCCGTATCATCGGGTTCCGCCTCAGGTCTCTGGGCGGGCCCACAGACCCATTACAGCCCGTAGACTTACGGCAAACCTCAGCCTACCCCATCTGGCAGCACGCCGCTCGCAAAGATTATGTACTCTGGCTCTATTTGCAAGCAATAGACGCCCATGTGTTGCCCTATTTTCTCGAAGCCTTTCCCCAGGTCCGGGTGGTCGTCAACCACCTGATGGTATGCCCCGGCGAGGGCCAGTTCAGCTGGGACGACAAGGGCCGCCCATGCATCGATGTAGACATGCCGCCACAGACCCGCTACTCAACCCTAGGTCTCAAAATCGGCCGCATCCCCGACAACACCCGCGGCCAGTATCCCTTCGCCAATGTCTGCGTCCATCTCTCGGGACAATACGCCATCAGCAAACAAAGCTACCCTTACAACGACCTGACCGACTGGCACCGCAACCTGCTTGCCGTCTTTGGTGCAGAGCGTTTGATGTGGGCGTCGGACTTTCCCTGGATTCTCGCCGACCCAGGCTATGGCGAATCGGTGCGCATCCTACACCAGTTGCTGCCGGATTTGACTAAGGCTGAAGAAAAGTTAGTGATGGGTGAAACGGCGCGGCGCTTCCTGCGGTTTTAGCCAAAGGCCCGGAGTTATTCGTCGCCTTCATCCCTCGCCAGCACCATATGGGACTCTTTTGATACCGGCGGGCACGGACTAAATCGGCAAGATCGGCATATTCTTTGCCCGGCTGAGCAGCGAAAAATGCAACCTTGAGCAAAAATTCGTGGGCATAGCAGCCTCCAGTAAGACGTAGACCTCAGAGTGCCCGTTCTTATATATCGGAAGGCGCTTTATAAATCGAGAACGCCGAGGCATGGCGAAATGGCATTTTTTTCAGTACTTTATCGCCCAACCATGGCTAATTATATCGCAGAAATCACCAGTTTTCAAAACCCACTTGTAAAAAAGATTCGCTCGCTCGCCTATAAGAAATACCGCAAGCGCGAAGGCGTGTTCTGGGCCGAAGGCGTCCGCAACACCCTCGAGGCGATCGACAATGCATGGCCGATCGACATGTTGGTCTGGGCGCCCGAACTTTTGCGCAGCGATTTGGCCCGCGAGCGTATCGAATCCAGCCCATTGCGCAAAGTCACGGTCGACGCCCGAGTCTTCGAGCGCATCGCCGCCAGCGAATTGCCGCAGGGGTTGGGCGCCGTCGTCCGCCTTCCGGATCGCCGCCTCGCCGATATCCCAGTCGGCAGCGATACCTTCGTCGTAATTTTGGAAGAACCGCAAGACCGAGGCAATGTCGGCGCCGTCATCCGCACCGTAGATGCTGCCGGCGGCCAGGGGGTAATCCTCGTCGGCCAAGCCGTCGACCCCTATGATCCCGAGGCGCTGCGCACGAGTATGGGCGCGATTTTTAGCGTGCCGATCGTCAACTGCAACGCCGAGCAATTGCTCGCCTGGACCGGCACCAATAACCTGCTCCTAGTCGGCACGTCGGCACGCTCCACCACTGAGTTCCGCCAGATCGAATACCGGCGTCCCCTTGGCCTGGTCTTCGGCAACGAACGCCTCGGGCTTTCCGACACTTTACAGGCCGCTGCCGACATCATGGTCAATATACCCATCCTCGGTCGCGCCAACTCGTTGAATTTGGGCGCATCGGTCGCCATTGTCGCCTATCAGGCTCAAGGTAGCTGGTTCACAGACAATTCGGCATGAGTAAAGTACTACCCCCAGCCTGGCGCGAAGCACTAGCGTACCGCATGCAACACTTCGCACTACATCCCGATACCACATTGCGCCTATTGCACGATGAAGACCCACGCGTCCGCTGCGACCGTTTCGGACCACTATGCTGGTTTTATTGGTATGGAAGTGCCTTGCCGACAGCGAATGACCTCGCCGACATGCAATGCCTAGCCAGGGCAGTCGAGTCGCCGCACTGGCTGGCTCGGTTGATGCGCAACCGAGGCCAGGCCCCGCAGGCAGTCAGTGCCTGGGGATCGACTGAGATCGCACAATGGATCGCCGCCGAAGACGACCTCCACTATATATTCCGCAGCGACCACGGCCTGTCGCCCGGTCTCTTTCTCGACCAACGACAGAACCGTCGCTGGCTGCGTTCACAGGCGTACGGGAAACGCGTGTTAAATTTATTTAGTTACACTGGGGGATTTAGTCTCAACGCAGCGAAAGGCCAGGCACAAGAAGTCGTCAGTGTCGACACCTCGCGGCCGACACTGGACTGGTCACAGGCCAATTTCGCACACAATCGCATCGAGACGGATCATTGTGAGTTTTGGAAAGCCGACGCGCGCAACTTCCTGCGCGGTTGTAAAAAGCGGGAGCGTTTTTTCGACTTGGTCATCTGCGACCCGCCCTCTTTCTCGCGCAGCCGCGACGGCGCCTTTAAGATCGAGCGCGACATCGGCGAAGTTCTGCAGGCGATCGACCGAATATTGGCTCCAGCCGGCCAGATCTTGCTCGCGACCAATTTTGAAAAGTGGGATAAAGCGGCTTTTGCCGGCATCGCGCAGAGCGCGCTGCCAGGTTATGCCCGGGTGGCGTTGCCGCGGTCCGACGCAGATTTCGCCAGCGGTGCTGAGCCGCTGATGAAAGCCTTGTCGCTAATCAAGCCTTGATCTCTTCGGTCTCCGCCTCGACAGCGCGAAATTTCATCACCGCCTGCCCCACCCCCTGCAGCATTTCCGGCAAGCCTTTGCCGCTGACTGCCGACACCAAAAACCGCGGAACTTTGAGATCGGTAAAGGGATCTGCATATTCTTCCTCCGGTGCGAGCAGATCGGCCTTGGTCAGCGCGATGCCGACGGGTTTGTGGCGCATTCCAGGGTCAAATTCTTCCAACTCGTGACGCAGCGCTTCTAAATCCGCGCGCGGGTCTTCGCTCGTGCAGTCGATGGCGAAGAGTAGAATTCGGGTTCGCTCGATATGGCGCAGAAAACGGGCGCCCAACCCCTTGCCCTCATGCGCCCCTTCAATCAGCCCCGGCAAATCCGCGAGCACAAAGCTCTCGTATTCGGCCCACTGCACGATGCCCAAATTGGGTTCAAGGGTCGTAAAGGGATAGTCAGCGATTTTTGGATGGGCCGAGGAGAGCCGCGATAGCAAGGTCGATTTACCCGCATTGGGAAAACCGACCAACCCGACATCGGCCAGCAGTTTTAGTTCGAGCTTAATCAACTGCTGCTGACCATCCTGACCATAGTCGAACCGCCTCGGCGCTTGAACCCGCGGCGTCGCAAAACGGGCATTTCCGCGTCCACCGCGACCACCTTTGAGAAATATGAACTCCTGTTCGTCCTCGACCATATCGAGTATTAATTGGCCGTGATCGTCGCGTAGGATGGTGCCGGGCGGCACTCGGATAACCGCGTGTTCGCCGCGTTTGCCGGTGCGATTCTTGCCCTGACCGTGATCGCCGCGCTGAGCTTTGATATGGTGGCGGTAGCGAAAGTCGCGCAGCGTGGCCAATTGACCGTCAACGCGGAAAATCACATCTCCACCATCACCGCCATCGCCGCCGTCCGGACCGCCCTTGGGCACGTATTTCTCCCGGCGAAACGAACAGCAGCCGCTGCCACCCGTACCAGATTCTACAGTAATCACTACTTCGTCGATAAACATAATGAGGTGAATATACCTAAATTTTTTAAAATTGGGTCTTTTGCCACGCAAACATCCGCATTTTCATACCAAAATAATCCACCAATTTATTGGCATTACCGCATGCGAAACATCCGCCAAAACCAGCCGGGCCGTACTCCAACACAAACACATCGAACTATCTGTCATCGCTGAAAACTGTTATTGGAAAATGACACAAAGAAGACAGACAACTAAAATACATTGAAAAATTGTCCTATAATGCAAAATCAGAACTCGTCGTTCGGTTCCAACCGCCACTCCGGCGCCATCTGCTCGTAGGTCGCACTCTCGGCGTTCCACATCATGTGCACCGAACCAACGGGTCCATTACGCTGCTTGCCAATGATAATCTCGGCGATGCCCTCAAGGCTGGCTCCGTCTGGAGATTTTAGACCGTAGATGTCTGGACGGTAGATGAACATAACCACATCTGCATCTTGTTCTATGGAGCCGCTTTCACGCAAATCCGATAGCTGCGGCCGGCGGTCGGTGCGGCTCTCCACCGCGCGCGAAAGCTGCGACAACGCGATGACCGGTACGTCCAGTTCCTTGGCCAAACCCTTTAAACCCCGCGAGATATTTGAAATCTCCTGCTCGCGACTTTGAGTCCTTACGTGCGAACTCATCAGCTGCAGATAATCGATGATAATCAAGCCAATACCGTGCTCGCGGTGCAGGCGGCGACATTTCGCCCGTGCTTCCAACACCGAAATCCCGGGCGTATCGTCAATGTAGATCGGCGCCTGTGCCAGTCTTCCGACATTGCGCGTTAAGTGCATCCAATCGTCGTCGCGTAAACGACCGGTGCGCAGCTTGTGCAAATCGACCCGGGTCTCCGCGCTGAGTAAGCGCTGGGCCAATTGTACTTTCGACATTTCCAAACTGAATACGGCCACCCCGACACCCGCATCAACGGCCGCGTTGCGCGTCAAGGTTAATGCCAAGGCCGTTTTGCCGACCGAAGGTCTGGCCGCGAGAATGATCAGATCGCCCTTTTGCCAACCAGAGGTCGACTCGTTCAGCTCGGAGAAACCCGTCTCAACACCTGACACTGAACTGTCTCGATTATGGGCGCTTTCAATTTGTTCTAAAGCCTCACCCATAACGGTTTCCAGGGGCTCGAAGCCACCGCTGATCTGGTTTTCGGAGAGGCTGAAAATCTTTTGCTCAGTATTATCGATTAACTCCTGTACATCCTCGCCGCCACCATAGGCCATTTCAATCACTTCACTGGCGGTCTCGATCAGCTTCCGGCTCAGGGCCTTGTCGAGCACGATCTTGGCGTGGTAATCGATATTGGCCGCTGTCGCGACCTCCGTCGCCAGTTTCGCCAGATAAACGATGCCACCGACCTCATCAAACTGGTTGAGACGTTTCAACTCTTCGGCCAAAGTCAACTGGTCAACGGCCTCGCCGCGCTCGTAGAGGGCGATGATCGCGTTGTAGATCTTGCTGTGCGGAGCGTGGTAGAAGCAGCTTTCATCGAGATATTCGAATCCGCGGCCGATCGCCCGCTGCTCGATCATCATCGCACCCAAAACCGCCTGTTCGACCTCGACGGCTTGCGGTGGCATACGCTGCAGGCGCTGACCTTCATTTGGAGCTTGGGTCTGGGTCATAATATCGCTTGATCTTTAGAGTTCGACGCCATCATAGATTTGCCGTACCCGCTTGATATCCTCCCAGGTAGGCCGCTTCCACTGCGCATTTCGCAACAGCGCCGCCGGATGGTAGGTGGCGACCAATGGAATGCCCTCATAGGAGTGCGTCTGACCGCGCATACGCCCCATCGATTCGCTGCTGCGCAGCAAGGTCTGAGCGGCGAAACGACCCAAAGTGCAGATCACCTTGGGCTCGATGATTTCAATCTGGCGCTTGAGGTAGGGCTCGCATTGCTCGATTTCATCGGGCTGCGGGTCACGGTTGTTCGGCGGTCGGCATTTGAGGATATTACAGATATACACCTCTTCGCGCCGCAGATTCATCGCGGCGATAATCTTATTCAATAGCTGGCCGGCCGCCCCGACAAAGGGCTCACCTTCGCGGTCCTCGTCTGCGCCCGGTGCTTCGCCGACAAACATAATACCCGCCCCTGGATTGCCGGCACCGAAGACGAAATTTTTGCGCGCCAGCCCGAGTGGACAACTCGTGCATTCACAGATCTGCTGGCGAAAGGCCTCCAAATCGGCGGTGTTTTCACCAACGGCAAGAGCCGCACCGACCGCCGGGTTCGTACCCGATCCAGTGACACGCACCGCACTCTCATCGACAACAGGATCGGCGCTACCGGCATCCGTCGCTTCGTCTGGCGCAATCGCTGCCGGGCCGATTTGACCTGAAGGGTCGGGCATACCGAGCGCTATTTCGCCCTTGTCCGTCGAAGATTCAGAGTGCTCCGGCACCGCCGCTTGATCTTCCGCAACCTCGCTGGGAACAATAAACTCAGCCCCCTCAAAGACCATTATATCCGCAAGGTAACGGCGGGCTTCAGCTAGTGCGTCTTCGCTTGGCTCTTCCATCCGCTGAAGATGCTGTGCGGCAAATACGCTGTCAAGCGCTATCGCCGGGAATGCGCTTGCACCCAGTCGAGAATGCGATCGGCGACGGCGAGTTTGCTCAACAAAGGCAGTTCCTCCTGCTGCCCTTCTGTATCGATAAAAGTCACTTTATTTGTATCGACGGCAAACCCAGCCCCCTCGTCGCTTAACATATTGAGCACGACCAAATCGCCCCCTTTGCGGGTCAATTTTTGCCGAGCGCGCTGCAGGCCCTGTTCCGTCTCCATCGCGAAAACGACCAATAGACGTCCCTTTTTGCGCTGCCCCAACCCCTCCGCAATATCGGGATTTTCACGCAAGTCAATCACCATGCGTTCACTAGTGCGCTTGATCTTGTGCTCCGCCACGGTTGCGACCCGATAATCGGCCGGAGCCGCGGCCAAGACCGCCGCGTCTGCCCCCGAAAAAAGATCCTCCATCGCTTGCTGCATATCAAGGGTCGAACGCACCGGGTGTATTTCGACGCCAGGGGGTACAACCAGCGCAGTCGGACCTGAGACCAGAT
>JACLAC010004961.1_pt1 | contig 10707 bp, 2 predicted proteins | sample 8027881 | NCBI WGS metagenome assembly JACLAC01 (sample SAMN15725517, study PRJNA655200) | protist metagenome | isolation source: fluorescence activated cell sorting (FACS) single amplified genomes of... | place: Spain: Blaines Bay Microbial Observatory, Mediterranean Sea | collected 2016-01-19 | reverse complement strand
AAGCTGCATGCGCCAAGGACGGATATCAGCTGACTACAATAATTCACGAGTTAATCAGTCCGACGAGCAATACAATTTTGCCAGACTTGCAATCATGAATGTCGCAAGCGAGTTGGCCAAAGATCCTCAAGTAATTCTATACTTTTTGGTCCTCGGATGGTCCATATTTGCTAGTTTTAAACGGACTAAATACATGTGGCAAATTTATGTGGCCTTGGCTTTCATGTCATTGACGTGGTTTTACATTATGCGATGGACAAATGAGTATAAGCAAAACGGGGGAATGAATTTGTTTGATGATGCATACGTAGACGTTGTTAAACCACCACATTTTGGGTTGAGCAGCCAGCTGTTAACTTGGGTTGTGGTTGCAACTGTTTGGATGCACGAAGCGCCCGTTTCATACTTGGTATTCGGCATGCTCGGTGCTATGTCAGCTGCGTTTGTGACGTGGGTACCAGATAACAAGAAAAAGTCTAGCCGACACATTCCGACTTGTTACCTCACCACCTCCGTTGTCAGTATTGTTGCAATTGCGCAACTTCCTCGGACGCTATACTCTGCTGAAGATTTTGGTTTTTGGTTAAAGGCTCTACATGTGTTGCTTCTTGCGCCTCGTGTTTTTTTGTTGTTGGCTCCGTATCAACTTAGGGTGGATGGCTCTGTCGTCTATGGTGTGTTAGGGCTTATTATATCTTTGATGCATCGATTTGATCCAGCATTCAACGCATTTGGGATTCCACAAAGCGATTGCCAGCTTTCCATATCATTTGATATGATTCTATGCTCCTTTATAACTTTGTATGAGGTCTATATTTCGACCCCCGGCAAGCACCATATCCCTGCCACATACGAACTAATCCTGGCTGCAATCTTGATGCCGATACTCACTCCTGGTGCTGTGCTGGCATTTCATTTATCCTATAAACACAGTGAAGGTTTACACAATAGATTCGTAACATGGACACAAAAAGAAATAGCTATTCGGCACCTTTCTGACGCCCCAAAATTGACCAAATTGCCCAACGAAAATGTTAATCCTATATGGATGAATTTAGGTGCAAATGATGGCCATACGGATTACACTGTTTCATGCAAAAGGCTAGCAACTATATTGGGAGAAGAGGTTCTGTCTGAAGACGATAAAGTTCTAGCATGTGGTTGTGGCTATGGTGCAGAGCTTATATTTTGGAAAAACAAGTATCGCTTACACCATATCACAGGCATTGATACGAATGAAGATGCTGTCGAAAAGTTTTCAATTCGAGAAAATATTCGACTTCTAAATGTACCCGTGCAGAATATTTTATCCAGATTTCAGCACAGGGCAGTTTTCAATAAGATTGTTTCTTTGGATAGCATTTATCATTTTTCTGAAAAAGAGCTCTTTTTTTCACACTGCTATCAAATTTTGTCAGCGAACCCTTACGATGGAGACGCACTACTTGGAAAAGTTGGTGTAACCGATCTTGTTCTGAAAGAAGGCGTGCAGAAAGTGCCATTGTGGCTTAGGTTGGCTCTTTCGGCTATGAATATATCCGTGACCAATTTGTGGAATCGTGCAGCTTATATCTCTAAAATTGAACATTGCGGATTCTCAAATGTATCGATTAAATCTTTGGGTAATGAACGGGTTTTGGATAAATGGTTTCCAAGCACGTTTTTGAAGTATCTTGACTACGCCCTCATTTCAGCTGATGTTATTTGTGATGAGAGAAACAAGTGCCTTCGTAGACCAAAAATTGCTGTCATTGGATCTGGTTTATCTGGTCTGACGTCGGCGCATTTGTTGTCTGGAGATCATGATGTGACTATTTTTGAAGCGAATGAACTTGGGGGATTAAGTGGCGCAGGCATTGACGTCTTTGGGCATACCATAGACATCCCTCTACGCATCATTGGCGAAGGTTATTATACGTATGTGGAGAAGCTTGCGAGATCGTTGGATGTAAAACTAGATCCCATCCGTGAGGACTACCTGACACAGCAAAATTATGGTAATAATGGGCCAAGTGGAGAATACACAACGTTTGGCTACTCGAATTCCTGGATTCAAAATATGCTTTCAACACTACCATACTTATTTGACTTATACCGTTTTCATTCTAATGTTTACAAAAGTGGTACTGCCGAAGATGGCGATGATTTTCCATATAAGATTTGTAGTATGTCAGAAAATATTCGTGGCGAAGCAGAATCTATTACAGATAAAACACTACCATCGCTATTTAACGAGAATGACCAAAAATATGTAATGACGTGGGGTGATTGGATGAAGTCACACGGTTATCCAACTGATATTTATAAGGCGGGGAGAGAAGAGAACAGTAAAAATATTTCGTCGATGATTATGTGGTTTATAATGGGTCAAGCAAGCTGGATGTTATCCTGCACATACGAACAAGTTTTAAACTATCCGGCCAAAATCATTTTGCAGTTTATTATCAGTTTGGGTTATGGAGGCAATGTTACAGATACTTTGATTGCATCTGGGTCCCGTTCCGGGCGCATGATGCGTATACACCCCTCTATGAAAGCCCTGGAATATGCCCTCAGCTACGGCTGCCGACTAAAATTTAACAGTCGCGTATCTGACCTTGATGAAAAGCTTGTTATTGATGGTGAAAAGTTCGATTACGTAGTTATTGCAACTGAAGCTTCAGCAGTAAAGTATGTATTATCGAAAGATGTTGCACCGAGTGTTTTTTCTGAAGTAAAGTACCAGAAGAGCTCTATTGTATTGCACTCAGATCCGAAACTGATGCCAAAATCAAAAGCTGAATGGAAAGCATTTAATGTATGCCAGAAGGCAGGGGAAGATATGTGCATGTTGACTGCGTGGTTAAATGAGTATTATCCAAAATTGAATTTTCCTAAAAATGTATTTCAAACTTGGAACCCACACGAGCGCCCAGACGATATAATTAAGGAATGCCGTTTTCTACGTGTTGTTCACACAAAAGAAACTCCTAGTATTCTGAGACGAATTGAACAGTTACAAGGCCAAAACTGCATATATTATGCAGGCGCGTATAGCATGGAAGGAATGGGCTTACTCGAGCAAGCTGCTAGATCGGGTGAAAACGCTGCAAGGCATATTAAGGAGCAGACCAAAAATTGGAGAGGCAGTAGTCTGCAGATGGGAGAGAAGGGTTCCGCAAGGAAAGGTCTCGGTAAGACTAAAGCACAGAGCGGCGCTAGACGTAGGCATCAGGGTAGCTCAGAAGGTGCTAATGGCAATGAGGATAGTTGGACATTGATAAGCTGACATGCTGCCATTTAAAGGGTGTGAGCGGGTTACTGCGTTTCAAATTGCACTACGATTTTTACTATACACTATTATTATAAATACACTTTGGGCCATCAGATGCACCACTTCAGCCTTAGACCTGCTCTACAACTTTCCTTGCCAACCTGATCATTGCATCCCGGGATGGAGATTTCTCCAATTTCAATGCGGCCTCAACTGCCATGTTGCTGTACTGGATCGCCAAGTCCTTTGTCCGCTCCAACCCGTCGCTTCGACGGACATAATCAAAAGCTTTCTCAATATCACCTGGAGATTCATACTGCCGGGCTGCTAAAGATAACATCTTTGGGTATTCGTCAAACGCGAAAAGCACAGGCGCTGTTGTTAGACCACTTTTCAAATCATTTAAGACGGGCTTACCTAACTCGGCCTCGCTACTTGTAAAGTCTAACATGTCGTCAACCAGCTGGAACGCTGCTCCTACCCCTCTTCCATAATTAAATACAGCTTCTTGCACTTCTAGAGAATGGCCTTCTAAAACTGCAGCTGCACGACAGCTGTTTGCCATCAATGACCCTGTCTTATAAAAATTTTTCCGCATATAGTATTCAAACGCATTTAAATCTGGATTCTTAATCAAATTTTTCATTTGCATCACTTCTCCCTTGACCAAATGTTCAATGACATTAGCCAGCAGCTCGATAGCCTCCACGTTTCTTAATCGTGCCAGACATACCGATGAACGAGCTAAAAGAAAGTCACCCGCGAGAACGGCAAGTTTATTGCCGAAGGAGGAATTCACAGATGAAACGCCGCGGCGAGTGTCAGCAAGATCGATAACATCGTCGTGGAGCAAACTGGCAGTATGAATCATTTCTGTTACCTCAGCGAGTCGGATTTGGGAATTGCTGACACCTATATCCATAGCATCACTAGCATTTTGCTTGAGCGCACCATTGATATTTGTAGCTCGAGAGACCAGCAATATCATGGTAGGTCGAATTTTTTTTCCACCTTCTATATCAAAAAAATACTGCGCGACGGTGTCCAGAACTGGATGGTCACTGCCAAGCAGCTCTTTGATACTCTTGTTCAGTCGTCTGATATCGGACGAGACAATGGTAAATGGGTCTACCTCATCGACATGCTCTTCTCCAGCTACCGAAGCGATAGAATCCTTGCTCTTAGTCTTGGATGCCATGCTCATTATCTCTTTAACACTTTCGCTTTCACTTAACTCCCCCTTGACAGTAGGTGTATCTATAAACGCTTTGTCCAAGGATGTCATGGAGGACACCGCGTTGCGCAACATTGAAGAATTGAGGAGCTCGTCAGCAATATTTTCCTTCGTTGATATAGAATATGCACAATAAGGACTTGGATGAGATAATTTACATGTTTTTCTACGGCCGAAGGCATACATTCTTACAACACCCGGATGACTACCTAGACGCTGGCCAAATTGTGTTCTCGGGGAACAACTGTAGTTTCGTTGTAGGGTGCTTAGTGCTTCGCCATTAGCCCTTTGCCATGCTAGATACCTACAAGTGGGGTGCCGAGAAATCAGCGAGCGGGCAGTATCTCGGATGAGCATTTTTTCGTCGCTTCGAGGTTGTTCCGTACAACGCTTCAATGCTTCAGGAATATGGCTGAATACTCCACAGCGAGTGTTTGTGGTAGGAAATGGAACAATGGATGCCTTCCTTTGTGTGAGATGATGATGATGGGGAGAAGAATAAAAAAAAGAAGATGATGGTGAAGAATATTATTTTACAATGATGATAGGAACATTATTAATAACTACTACTATTAGAGTATTGATAGTCGTCGCCTCATCATCAGCATTGATAATGTAGTAGCAGTAAATAATAATCGATGATGATGATTAAATAAAATTTCATCAGCAGCCCATCATCATCATCATCATTCTTGCTATAATAATATATCATCAATGCACAAAAGTATAATAAGAATAAAATGTCGATTCATTTTTTTATTCATTTGAAGAATGGAAGGCGTCAGAGGAGGAGTATTCACCACAATGTAAATAATAATGCATTAGCAGTAGAACAAGAAATACAATAGCAGAGCAACTGGAAAACTCACTGCTGTGCACAGAGTGTATAATTTTCCCTATGCTCTCTCTCTGTTTGTAAAGAGTTTTTTTCCATAGTCGTGGAGGGGAACAAATGCAAGGCCACCCACCACCATAGACACAGCACTGCTGAAACTCAGCCGCCTACTGACCGATTAGGCACCTCGGGTGGCACGGGACCAGCTTGGACACTACGAAGGGGCATAGTTGGGAAACTAGGATCTTTCAACGTTGATACTCCATCAGGATGATGTGATGTCCTTGCTATTGATCTACTTCTAGTACACTTTGGATTGAGATCCCTATTATGTAATCCACTCCCATAATCGCTTCCTTTTGTGTGTTGTGTTGTTTTATGCTTACCCCCCTACGATGGGTGGTTGAATGAAAAGAAAGTTCTCGACATCAATTTGACTCCACCGCACTCTCTTTCCTTGTCCGCCGAGTGTATGAGTTTCTCTCTCCTTCAGCTCGTTTTTGTTTTTTGCTACACAGCTGAAATGTACACCATTATTATCGTCTGTATTGATGATCTTCATGACATGATCACGAATTTCTAATCTCGTCGAGGAAAAGTAGAAAGCATTCGTCGTGAACCACATTGGCATATTCCTTAACAACTAGCTAGATGGACCAAATGTTGTTTTAAATTCCATTTGAGCGGCTTTTTTGTCAAACATTTTCTTAATTAATCCTTATTGTTTGAAATAATACCAATTCGTACAGTAATAATGATGGTTCCTATGAACGCACTGCACAATCATCATCTATTCTATATAATAGGATCATACCAACTTGACCTTTTTACTACGCAGTCTGCTCTCCTTGTACGATGTATCTATCTTCTTCGTGTACTTGTGACAATGAATAATAACAGTAAATAATCATCCTCTTCTACTCGTCTCCTCCTCCATACTTTTATAATACTTCTTGGCGGCGGCGGCGACAACAAAAAAATATAATATAATACCTGTTGTAGCTGCTATAATAAAAAAAATAAATAATAATAATATACGGTGCTAGCAGCTAGTAGTATATAATAAGAATAATTTATGAGATAATAAATTAATTAGTACCACCACCGCCGGATCTCAACTCCTCCTCCTCACCCAAGGCAAGCTGTGTAGCCACCAAGCATATCCTCAAAAAATAATCTCCTAACCAGCAAAATATCAGGCGAATTGCACCTCTAGTAACTGTTTCTAAAAAAAATAAATGTCTGGGACGAAGAAGGCACGACGCCGTACTTCCCTTGTAGATCGAGTTGCTGTGGCATCGTCAAAAAATAAGGCTGCGCGTGCATCAACTGTTTACCACGCCATCGAAACCCAGACTATAAACGATCTTGACGAACTTGATGGTCTGGCACCAATTCACCGGCTTTGTGCTGGTTCTTCTAGCAATTGTACAGAGTTGATAATGCAGCTAGCAAATGCGGGTGCAGACCTAAATGTACTCGATAGCGAGGGAGATACACCACTGCACTTTGCGTGTTTCGAAGGGAACGTCCCAGCTGTGGAAACGTTGCTGAACTTTGAGCAAACGGATTGTACAATCAGGAACAAGCGAGGCAAGACACCAATGGATTTAGCACGCGATGAAGGAGAGGAAAAAATTGTTCAAATGATGCAGAGGCACTTGCAGAAGCTCAGTATGCCTGGCCAGGACATTGAATCCGAACAACCGCCACCACCACCTGTACCTCCGCAACTATCTTTAGCCGAAATAAGATCACGAGATGCAAGTTCGAGTAGTGTTAGTAGTACACCAGTTACGCCCAGGAGGGTCTCATTGGCAACAGCCGCTTCTCAAGGTGATATTGACCTTGTTTTAGAAGTATTAAAGCATGCGGCTGCAGACATCAATGAGCGTGACAAAGATGGATTTACACCCCTGCACCGTGCTGCAGCACAGCCAAACTCACATACAATAATTCAAGTGCTGATCGATAACGGCGCTGACGTTCGCGCAATAGATGCTTTTGGAGATACAGCTTTGCACTGGGCTGCGTTCTGTGGACATTTAAATTCAGCGAAAGTATTAATCGAAAATGGAGCAGAAATAACTGTCACAAATAGTGAGGGTAAAACAGCTCTAGATGCAGCACTGGAAGAAGATCACCACACCATTGCATCGCTCTTAAAAAAATGTCAAGATGGCCAAGCAGGGCCTAAACGCCGAGGGCAGAGGGGGACATTAAGAGAAAACTTAAAGGTGAAAACAAAAGATGGGGTGCTGAAAAAAACGCGATGGCCACAACGCTTGTGCGTCTTGGATCAGAAGAGGGGGGAACTAGCAATATTTCCTAGTTCATCCTCGTTTGGTGGCAAAAACATGGCGATCTCGTCCAAGGAGTTCGTGCATATTCGCGGGAATCAAGTAAAAAAAGTTGGTTTGAGATTTGACCTTCGAACATTACGCGGAACGGTGTACTCCTTTGTTGCAGAGACACCAAAAGCAGCTGAAAAATGGATGTTGGCATTGCGAGAAGCTGGAGGCAAAAACATGAACGCCATTATCATTCAACGCCAATTTAGAAGACATAGAGTAAGGAAACGGTACAAGGGAAAGTTGAAAAGTCGGACTCTGGGAACAAAATTGCTGTCTTCCGCATCAACATTCAGTGAGGCACTTAGAAAATCTATCGAAGGTGTGCTATTAAAAAAAGATGATATTAAACATGGTCGTGTTGCTCGTCTATTTCGTAAGCGCTACTTTGTACTGTCTCCAGAAACAGGTTTTTTAACCTATTTTGACAATAAAGCAAAGCGAATGCTGAACCTCAAAGGTAAGAAGGGGAAAAATAGGGATATTCCTATAAGCAAATTTTTGTCTGTAACTTGGACTGGTTCACGAGGCGGTACATTCTTTTCGTTGGCATTGACATCTGGTCGTACATATGAGTTGTTAGCACAGAACAAAGTTTCTGCGAAAAAATGGGTGGATGCACTCCGGGCCTCCTTGCCTGCAGAAAATTACGCTGCATACAAAATACAATCGGTAATCCGTATGAGACTGACTCGTCGAAAATTCATGGTTGCAATACAAGCTCATCGAGAGATGCACAAAAAACAGAAAGAGGCTGACGAAGCAAAAGCTGCTGAAGAGGCAAGAAAAAAAGTATCCGCAGAAGAGATGAAAAGACAGAAGGAAGAGCGACGTTTGAAGCGTCTGGAACGCTTGAAACGTCTACAACAAGTTCAGGATGCCAAAAAAAAAAGTGAGAGCGTACCAAAACCAGAAAAGACTTCGAAGTCAGCGACATTGGTCGAGCGGATGAAAAGATTGAAGGCCCTAAAGGCTGCAGCCGCAAAAAAAAAAAAAAAGGCGGAGGAAGATGCCGCTGCAGCACAAAAAATAAATGTTGATGAGGAAAACACTAACAAGACCATACAGATATGGGTATACACTATCGATGCAAATACGGGGAGAGATTATTACTTCAACGCAGAAACCAAAGAAACCTCCTGGGAATTGCCCGAAGCAGATGGTGACTACGTTTGGGTTGCTAAAAAAGATGAAGCGACAGATACATATTACTACATAAATTTAGCAACTGGCGAAACACGTTGGGATAATCCTGCTGACATGGACAGCAGTGAAGATAGCGACGATGAGGAGGATGACGAAGTAGACCCAAATATGGTAATTGACAACTGGCGTATACTCTTAGATCAGGCTAGTGAGCGAAGATATTTTTTGAATATTGTGACACAGGCTACATCATGGGAGATACCAGATTGTTTGCTTGGGGATTGGAACAAAGTGGTCACTTCAGACGGTAAAGTCTATTATCACAATACCGTAACGAACGAGACAAGCTGGACACCGCCAGATTTGCAAAATTTAGAAATTTTGATGAGTGGAGTACCGGCAGCATTACTTCCAGATCCGTATGATAGAGACGAAGATATAGCTTTCGGTAAAATATTGGAGGAATTGAATTGCAACGCAGATGATAACGCCCGTGAATTCAGTCAATCATGGCGAATCGACTGTATACATGGAACACTTCTGGCAAAACTTCTGAACTATCACTACCCAGACGTAATTGATATGAGAGCCCTGAATGTAATCGACCAGGATGAGTATGAAGACAAGAGTGTTATTGAAAACATCCACCTAATCATGGGGGCTGCAAAATCAGTGGGTGCAATATATACTACGACATTCGACGTTCAGAAATGTGCTGATTTGGATGCATGTGCTTGCATCGAGTTTGTATATCCAATATTACACTTAATTGTGATGAAAGGCATTTCCCTGAATTTATGCCCATCGTTGATTCTGTTAGGAGAAGAAGATGAAGATGAAGATAAAAACATGCAGATGGTGAAGTCTTATTCAAAAGAACAGCTATTAGTAAAATGGATAAACTATCACGCGGCCAGAAATGGTATGCAGAGGAGTATTACTGACATTGGCGATGATCTAGCAGATGGTGAATCAATTTTGAATATTCTACGAGTCACTGGCGATAGAGTTGTATTTGAAGAAGATACAATTCTAAATACCATTTTAGCGACGGTACGTAAGAGACGATGTGCGACATGGATGAAGCTTAGGTATATTGAAGGTGGAAAAAAAAGATTGCTTGGACTCTTTTGCGCAGCTCTATTCTCGCACGATCATGCACTTGAACTAAACGAGAGTAATAAGGCTGCGGTAGAGAAAGCTGCCATGTTAGAGGAGGAAGACCCTTCACAAACGAAAGAATATAGAACCTATAAAATGTGGCTGAACTCCATCATTCCTTATATCGAAGGGGCTTCTAGCGTAGTCGATATTATGGAAGACTTAAGAGATGGTATTCTATTGGTGCAAATTCTGAATGTAATCTCAGAGGGCACACTGGTCATTAACTGGAAAAAAGACATTAATTTAAAGCCAAAGAATCGCTATCACAAAGTCGAAAATGTAAACTTTGCTATTAAACTGTGCCAAGAACTTGGGTTTAACTTGCATAACATCGCAGGCCTGGATATTTTAGACTGCAAGGACCCAAAGCTACTTTATGCAATATTGTGGAAATGTTTGCGCTATCACTCATTAACGATAGTTTCGAAAGCCTTGGGAATCAAGCAGACAGCATCTCACAAAGATATTGATGAAAGCAAAATTATTGAGTGGGCTAACGCCAAATGCGAAGAAAATGGATGTACTGGCGAATTAGAAACATTTAAAGACCCGGAACTTGCCACAAGTGTATTTTTCATGGATTTGCTTGAAGCCATTGAACCTGGCATTGTGGATTGGGAGGTTTTGCGAGGGGTGGAGTCTGCAGAAGACCGCAAGCATAATGCCCAGTATGTCATATCCGTTGCGAGAAAGTTGGGTTGCCCAGTGTTTTTGACGTGGGAAG
>JACLAC010021089.1_pt1 | contig 10711 bp, 5 predicted proteins | sample 8027881 | NCBI WGS metagenome assembly JACLAC01 (sample SAMN15725517, study PRJNA655200) | protist metagenome | isolation source: fluorescence activated cell sorting (FACS) single amplified genomes of... | place: Spain: Blaines Bay Microbial Observatory, Mediterranean Sea | collected 2016-01-19 | reverse complement strand
AATGTACATTAATGAACATGAGCTGAGCTGAGCGAGCGTGTAACTCCGTAGGTACTCCGTTTGAAACCAAACAAGATGAGTTTCTTTTGTAAATGTAGTATTTATATCCTTAAAATCGTTAGGACCTTATATTCAATTTTTTCTTCCGTTTTTTTTTCTTTCTTCTTCTCTTGTTTTCTTGTTCTTGTTCTTGCTTTTTTTGCCACCGCCGAAGAAAGAAAACCCCATTATTATAATACTGCTGTATAATAAAATCGATTGTTTGCATTAATAATCAAACAGCAGTTTATCTATCACCAAGGCAGAATTTCGGTCGATCAGAAAAGTCTTCATGATATATACGTGGAAAGCTTAAAGCAAAAATTCGTGAACCAGAGCAAATCAGCCGTTTTGGGGAAATCGTTTATTTCCGTGTTTTCTTTGTGTATGTGAAGGTCAGGCCCGTCGAAACAATGGTATCCGTTTGAAACACTTTGTCCAAGACAACATGCTGAAAGTAGTGTCCACCGTAGACACGGCAGACATTCTGCAAAAATCGCCATTGAAGTATAACTATTCTGTCACTAGTCCTACGTCGATCGGTCGACTGAAGGAAGAACCCTCAGCGTTTGAACTTGCAGACAATAATCTAGAGGGAGGTTCCACTTTCATATTCGATGGTGTGCCTACAAAAAACGTGAGCGGTACGAACCGTAGTCGGTCCGCAGAGCTGGTCCCACCTCCCGGCACGTTTATTCCGGCAGGTTATCACTACAACCCGAAGGTTTCTTCAACAGTTTCAATTGTAAATAGAAGTGATCGGTACAGGAAACGTTATGCGCAGGTAGAAAAGGCAAAATTGCAGAAGAAAAATCCCTCGTTGTTTTACTGGCAGGCAAAAAAAGCACAAGAAAGGAGCGTTGAGAAAATGAAAGATAGGAACATGATGTCACGGTTAAGGCAATGGAGCGAGAACGGCAAGCCTTCGCGCAAGCCAAAGGCAGAAACGAAGCGAAAAAAGAAGGAGCCTCCGTCTTGGTACACGGGGGGAAAAGAGGCGGAGAAACCGAAGACCCCGCCGAAGAAAGAAAAGGTTCGAAAGCAGTACACGGTGCTCAGGTATGAGAAGAAAATGTTGGTTGACACGACGTGGGTGGATGGGGGGGAAGCTGCTAGGGTAAAGGCAGGGCAAGCCGTAGCGCTTCGAGAAATGGCCATTGGTGAACTGGAGCAGCACATGATTCGCGCCCGTGTAGACGGGGTTTTGTACATGAACGGGCCAAAGAACCAATTCTCAAAGTATCTGAAGCTGTTTAAAAAAATCACTTCCTCCACAATCGCCGTTTGCGAAGCAATCCAGTCGTGGAGAAGGCAGCTGCACAGTGGTGCCAGAATAAATTACCAAAAATCGTGCAAACTGATGGAGCGCCCACAGTTTACGTGGTCGTACATGAGGCAATTGCAAGGTAGCGCTGGGAAGAAAAGAACAACGGTCAATTACATGAAAAAAATGTTGGACGACATGGACATTATGTTTCTGAAAGGCCAGACTGAGATCCTCGGCCTGCTTGGGCACGAGCCTGAACTCTTGCTTGGTCCATCTCGTGCGGGAATTTCGGCAAACTTCATCATGGGGGTTCCCGTTTGCCCGTTGTTGCTGCCTTGCACGCTGCAGGAAATCGCGAACGGTGCCACACCTCGGGACCAGACCCTGCGCCCTTTAAAGACCCTGGAGATGTGGCCCAAGAATGATCCCGCAATATGGTATGGGATCAACCCAGATCGGGTACGGTTTGCAGCACAGTACCTCCTGGAAGAGGAAGAACACGAGCTCAAACTCACCCAGCTTCAGCGTGGCACGTTGGACGCGCTGTCCACTGTTCTAAAGAACGGACGGGCAAAGACGGGGCGCTACAACACGAACACGGCAATGTCGGATCTGCTGGCGAAAAACATGATCCTCAACGGGGACGTAAAAGTAGAGCCACAGGTCGGCGTTGCCCTTACAGAGATCACAAGAGAAAGGCTGCTCCAGCAACTGCAGGTAAAACTAGAAAAGGCCAAGCAGACTTTGCGCGAAGCGGTAGGGGACAGTGAAATAGTTGCACGGAAAGCAAGGGTCGATCACTTGAAGTTCTGCATTGAACGAGCGAGGAAACAGCTGAAAAAGGCAAAGCGGGATACAGTGTTTGTGCCAGTTAAGGACTGAAGAAGAGGAGGGGGGGCTGGGCTGCCTGTCCTAATAAATTTCGATATTTATCATAATAGCCGCCTGGTTATAAAATAATAAAATAACAGATTTTTTTTTTACATCTTTATTATAGGTATTTTTTTATTTACTGAAGTACAATATTTTGTACTTCATTTATTACAATCGAGCCGCCAGAGAGAAAAAAAATATAATACAAACACAGCATCGGTAACGGAGAGAGACGAAATATTGCAATGTTCAGTATCTTTGGCGCGGAATGAAAAATAGCGAAGGACTTTATGTTAACTATTTCAAACGAAGAGATCTTTATGAAAAAACAATAATTTTAAAAAATTTAAACAGTCAAAGATGGTTTGAGATGTGTAAAAATATGCCAGTGTGATCCGTTTTTCAAACACCGACGAATGAATAAGTGTTTGTTGGGGTGCCGTTTGGTCGAAATCGTTCATTTCACACTAAATTGTCCCTAGGAACCGCATTTCCAAGTCATTAGAGGGCAAACAATTTATAAACGTTTGTTGACGCTTTAATATTGTGAGCGCAACGATTACCCGATCTAAACTTATGCAGTTATGCGTTCTCCTTGCTTTAGTTTGTCATTTTCTGGCCGAACGCTTCCATACTTTAAAAATCGAGTCGGATTTTTTTTCGCGCCAAGGACACTGAACACTTTCTAGAACAGCTGTCTACCATGGCATTTTACTTTTAAAAATACAACGACGGTCGTCTCTTTATTTTTGCACGAAAGCGATAAAATTAACATGGAATAGCATTACGACATCTGACCAAGGAACTTGATTAAATTTTCGAAGAACCGAAAAATTCTTGAAAAATCTTCTGAGTGACATAAAAATAAGTTACTCGTGTCTCTTGATTAAAATCTCTTGATTCATTGTATAAATCTTGTTAACTGTTGATTCATACTTAGTTTACGAGGCGGTCGGCCTGCTCTCCTTTCTAATTAATACATTGCATCTCTCTCTTTCCTCAAAAATTACTTCTCTCTCTTACTCTCACAGTTCGCAGAACGCGGGTTTCCCAGTTTCATTCCTGTGCAAGCAGGACGTGCCCGAGCTTTTCGTACTCGCTGGGGGTGTTGTATATGTGCGCGCTGAGTCTGCAGAACAGCTGACCGTTTATGTTTTTTACTGGGACTTCGATTTTATGGTCGTGGTGAAGCCTGTCTTGAATTGCCTTTGACGTTGCAGAGTCTGCGCTCCCGGCTGGGTCTTGAAGGCGGGAAGGCAGCCGCACCAAGCCGAGCGGAGAATGGAATCGTTCGAGGTGCGATCCAGAAGGGACAACAAAGCTCTGGGATGCGTCCCCGTCGTGCCATATGTCCGACAGACCCCGAAGAGCCCCAACAAGGATTTTTTTCTGGTACTCTCGGACCCTTGCCTGACCGACCGAGTCCCAGAACTGCAGGAGGTACGGGAGTGTCAGCGCTGCACTGTAGTCTCGACATCCGTCCCACATGAACGAGCTGAGGTACCCATCGTCGTACCCGTGTGATATGACAACGGGTTTAACGGCGTCTTTTGCGTTTGTCCACATAAACCCCAGGCCCTTGTTTGAGGCCAGCCACTTGTGGCAGTTCCCGGCGTAGAAGTCGACACCACACTGGGCCATTGCCCGCATGTCTAGGTCCCGGGCAAGGAGACCGTGGGCACCGTCGACGACAACGATGCAGCCGTACTCCTTGCACACCCTTGCAATCTTTTCGACAGGTAAGTTCAGGCCCGTGTTGCTGGTAGTGTGGTCCAGGACCACGACTTTGTACGTGGTATTGCCTTGAAGTGAGGATTCGACCGCCCCTACGAGTATGTCGTCGACGCTGGAGGGTTCACCATCGTCGACCGCTGCCGATAGCAAGCTCTCGCTGATCGGGACCACGTCCGCCGTGGCGCCGAGGCCACGGCACACGGTTTCACAGACTTTCTTGATTGCACCATACCCCACGTCCAACATGAGAATATTGTCGTCGCTCCCCTGGACAAGTGAGCGCATCACGGCATTTAGAGCGGTCGTTGCGTTCGGAACAAGAACCACATCCACTGGTTCACAGTTTATAAATTTCCCGAGTGCACGGTGGGAGTGGACCAAGTGGGGCAACAGGACTCTGTCGTAGAACCGCAGGGGCTGCGTTTCACAAAACCGACGCCACTCATCGCCGTAACGAGTAATTTCACGAAGGGATCCACCGAACGCCCCGTGGTTGAGAAAGGTCCACGAGCTGTCAATAAAAAACTCAGACCTTGCATTTTCCCCAAAATCTAGCTCCTTCGCGCTCGAAGTAGCCCACTCGAACACCCGGAACGTGTCGAAAGGAACTTCGGGTGTGATGTACTCGTCCTCGCTTTCCCGGATCAATACTTCGACATCGTCGGAGTGAAAACTTCCGAAAGACTGGTAGCCTTGTGCGCCGTTACTCACGCATCTCTTCCCTCCAAGACTAGGGCAGCACCTCCGCCGCAGCGTCGAAACGTTGCAGCGTGGAACACCCTTATTCCCCAAGATTGCCCGCCGCATACCCTCTCTTGTTATTTTCCCGCAGCAACGGCACGGGAAAGTCAACCACCCCACAAACAAACAACAAACACCCTGTTAAACCAGACCGATCAAACCATCCATCCGAGTGAAAATTTCTTCTCTCTCAGAATTTGCACGGGCATCGATCATTTGTTTTCTCAAGCTGTAGGACTTACCTATTTGTACAAGAATGTGGAGAACAAAATCTAATTGAACTTGTTTGATTAGTATTATTATTATAGATAATATTTTTTTACTCTCATTCTTCCTGTTGTTGTTGTTGTTGTTCGTTGTTTGTGTCTCTTTACGGTGCCTGGTTCAGTTCTGGTACCGGTACCGTTACGGTAGGTCTACCGTAGTTATTAAATTCTTCTTCTTCATTCTTCTTCATTCTTCTTCATTCTTCTTCTTTTTTCTTCTTCTTCTTTCTTCTTTCTTCTTTCTTCTTCTTCTTCTTCTTCTTCTTCTTCACATCATCTCATCAATCCCCACCACCCACCACACCGATCATTAAAATTACGATCAGAAACAAACAACTGTACACTTAAAGTCAATTCAACGAGATTAACAAGAAAGTAATGAAAGCAAGGAAGCAAGCAAAGCAAGAAGGGCTTCACAAACGGAGCGGTGCGTGTTTTGATTGATCCATTGAACAGGGAAAGGACAGTATAAAGATGCCCATTGACATAGACACCCTCCGTGCACACAAAGGCGGGGACCCAAGCGTTTGCGTAAAGTCGGAATGTCGTCGGGGCAATGGGGATGGCGAGAGTTTGGTAAATAGTATAATTGCTGCAGACGAAATTTGGAGGACGGGAAGGCAGACGATCGATAATTTACGAAAACAAAGAGCGGCCATAACAAAGTCCATTAGGGACAAGGTGCGTGCGAATTTGTCGCCAGACGCCGAGAAGGAGGCTTCGAAACAGCTAGCAAAGAGAGTCGCGGCGGAGGAGGAGAAAGGAAAGCAGGAGTGCGAGACTCGGGACGCGCTTCTCCACAGGCTGGGGAATATTCTTGACACGAGGGTGACCGAAGCCGACAGGGTACTGAGAGAATGGAAACCGAATAAAACAGCCCTACCGGTTGGAAAAGCGCTGAGTAAGGACTCAAAATTTGTTCCCCGTGCCCACGGGAAATTGGCGGAAATGCTCAAAGGGGGAATTGACGCTATCCGTGGAGCAAGCGTTGCCGGGAGGCGTGGGTATTTCTTAAAAGGTGAGTTGGTTCGGCTAAAGATGGCGCTGGAACGGTATGCCATGGACTTTTTGTGCTCTAGGTCGCCCGCTTTTGTCCCTGTTTACACTCCCTTTTTCATGGAACCTTCGATGCTCCAACAGGCCGTGCAATTGAACGATTTTGGTGAAATGATTTATTCCACGGGCGACAAGCATTTGGTCGCCACGTCCGAGCAACCCTTATCGGCAATGCACCAGTCGGAGTGGATCCAGGAGAAAAGTCTGCCGATACTATACGCAGGAACGTCCACCTGCTTCAGGCGCGAAGCAGGCAGGGCGTCCACGGACCTTAATGGCCTGTTCCGGGTCCACCAGTTCGAAAAGGTGGAGCAATTTGCACTGTGCGAACCGAACGACTCCGACCGGATCCACCAGGAATTTTTGGGACACGCGGAAGCGTTCTTGCAGAGTTTGGGAATTTCGTACCGTGTCGTATCCGTAGCAGGCAAAGATTTGAACATGGCGACGTCCCTAAAGTATGATGTAGAAGCGTGGTTTCCGGCTTCAAAAGCTTACCGGGAAGTGGTATCGTGTTCTAACTGCACCGATTTCCTGTCTCGCGCCCTGGACATACGGTGCGGGTCGAAGAAAATGATCCACGGGGGCAAAAAGCAGTACGTCCACATGGTCAATTCCACCCTCTGCGCTGTTCAGAGAATGATTTGCGCAATTCTAGAAAATTATCAGACGGAAGGCGGGGTCTGTATTCCCCAAGTGCTCATCCCGTACATATCGCTGAATGGCAAGGACGATTTCATGCCCTTTGGTGACGCCTGCGCCAGGGAGCTCGACTGCCAGCACGCAACGAAAGCCATGAAAGCAGCAGCTCGGAAAAAAGCAGCATTTTTGAAACAACGATCCGGGCATGTCGTCGCTGCGAACGGAAACGTTGCCGTAAAGGTGAAGGCGAAGGACAACCGTGACAGCAGCCATAGTATTAGCAGTAAGAAAACGACAAAGCGAAAAGTGCCAGTGGTGAAGAAGAGGCTGAAGCTGTTTTCTGACGAAGGCATGACCTGGCTGGATGAGCGCCTCAGCGACCAGAGCTATTTGCTCGGCCCGAATGGCTACGTTGCGTCCGCAGAAGACTGCGTCGTGTACAACGCGCTCAAGGCAGCCGGCAGAAGCTTATCAGACCACCAGAATACCTCGCGATGGTTCAGAAACCTCAGCGCAGCCTCTCGCACGGAGCGGGAATCGTGGCCTGCCTCCAGGGAGCACGTCTTGTCCGGCTCTGTCAGTTTTTTGTTCGATTTGTCGCCTGCGTGAACAGGCGGCGGTTGGGGCAGGGCGTGGGGAGTAAAATGTAAGTAAACTTACTTCTTGCCGTAATACGTGAGAGAATTTTAAAGTTCGTTTTAGAATGATATATATTGTTTTCTACACAGACAATATACATATAATTATTATATTACAACACACAAACAACACGAACCACAATATTATTACATTTTACTGTTCAATCGTTTTCAGCACGTGGTCTGTCGTCATTTTCTTGTTAAATATCTTCTCCATGACGTCTTTCGCGGCTTTCATCCCCTCCTCCGGCAGAACCGCGGAGAGCAAAGTGTTTTCACTGTCCGGCTTTGTGATGGTGCCAGTTTCCAGCTTGTGAAATTTATCGTTTTCCTCTTCTACTATATGCATGCTTGCCAAGTCGCCCTCCTTCGTTGCCGCCTTGGCCTCCCTTAGCTTCCTCTCCGCCTCATCGCCCAGGCTGATAAGGCGGGTGACGTCGCCCTCTAGCTGGGCTTCTGCGTCTTGGACGGACTCGTCGTCTAGGCCAGCGGAGGCTCCCGTTGCACTGTTGCTGGTCTCGGGGTCCTCCATTGGCGTAGGCCCACTGCCCGTGGAGCCAGTGCCGAAAGACCCTGCGCCCAACGAAACCACGTCGGGGCCTCCCGTTGCACCCTCTGCTGGGCTGTCGGTCTTGGCGACAGACAGGAGCATGACGGACTTTTTCATTGCTAACTTTGCTACGTTCAGCTGCGACTGGTAGCGCAACTCTGCCACTTCCCTGAAAGCCTCTAAAAATTCTCTATTCAGCTGGACGTCGTACTCGGCGGCCTTCAGTGCAGACGCAACAGAGCTGCCGTTCAAAAGCGGCGGTTCTTTCAAAGAAAAGTCCTCCTTGTCGGCGCCTACCAACCTTGCCTCGTGGCGTTGAATCGCCTCGATGGCCTGCAGCCGCATAAGCTTGGCCTCGGCGATGTGCAGCCTACCGCGGTAGATGGCCAGTTTCATCGTGTTGGTCGCGTTCGTTTCCTCTGCAAGGGCCTTGATTGCCTTGTTCAGCTGCTGCTGCGCTGCCGCCTCCGTGACCCGGTGCCTCCACAGCTTCTGCGACATGTCCTTGTCCGAAAGCCCTTTCTCTTCCGCTTCCGCGGTTACCTTGTCGAGCGCGTTGTGGGCGGTTGCGACTGCGGCGGACTTCAAGACCGCGGTCGCTTGCAGCTGGGTCCTCGGGCGCCTGCTCCATGAGCGCAAGGCGGCAATGACGTCCCGCGCCGCTTCCAGCAGCTGGTCGTCCGCCTTTAGCTTCATCTGGTGGGCTTCCTCGTTCTCCTGGGCCACATTCACCTTGACCGTGGCGCTGAGCTCGTCGTCCGCGTTATCTTTCACCAGCGATTGGTAGTAGCGCGTCATGTCGCTGGCGTTCTTCGCCAGGAGCTCGTCGGCCTTGGCGGCGTGGCGAGCGTACTGGGCCAAAAGGATCGCGTCGGTTTCTTCCGGACTGTAGCCCCGGATGGGCGCACTATTCTTCTTGTCCATTTTCTGAATGAGGGGGGCCAAGTTTCCCGAGTCCATGTCCTGGGTGGCGAGCTCCATCAGGCGGTCCATGACGGCCCCCGACATGGTCGCCGGGTCGTTCGCAGCGCTGTGGTTGGCCATGAAATCCTTCAGGTCGAACCCGTCCACTTTCGAGTCCGGCGATTGCTTTTCCAACGTTTTCTCCAGGGTCATGCCCAAGTAGTCCTTGTACTGGCCCCCGGCCCCCGCCTTAAAGTCGCTCTCGGCGGCCTCGACCGCGCGCGCCGCCCGGTCCTCCGCATCCAGCTGCGCGGCGGCCGTGAGCAGCGCTTTCCGCTCCGCCTTTCGGGCAGTGTCGACCGTGGCAACGACGAACGGGCGGAACGCCTCGGCGCCCTTGACGCTGTCGAGGAGCTTCTGGTGCGCCGGCGTCTTTTCCGTCATCAGGGCCTGGCCCGCGTCGCCGTCCCCCTTCGCCGCCAGCGCTGCCTGGACGAGGTCGTCCTGGTTGGCAACGACGGCTGCGTCGTTCGCGGCCGCGTCGAGTGCAGCGCCCTTGGTCGTCTTGGCCTTCAGCTCCCCGTCCGCGGTCCGGGCGTCCTTGCCCGCCTGGTCGGTCAGCTTGGCGAGCTTGATCGCCGCCTCGGTCTCGCGGACGGCGGCCTCGCCGCGGACGACGGCCGCTTCGGCGGCCCGGACCTTGGCGGCCATCCTGTCGGCGGCCTCCCCACTCCCGTACTTTTCCACCACGGAGGCGTTGGTGCTCCGTGCGCCGGCCAGCGCGATTTTCCCCTTTTTCAACGCCTTCGACCCGGCGGCCAGGAGAACCTGGAGCTTCTCGCTCTTGGCCTTTGCCAGGGCGTGCATGGCGTCGAAGGCGGTCCCGGCGGCCCGGAGGGTCTGGTCCTCGGCCACGTTGGCCTTGTACACCGCCTCCCCGGCCATCTGCGCGGCGTGGTCGACTACTTCCACGGCGGAGCGGTACGCCTCTTCCTTCTTTGCGAAAGTGCCCTTATCGGTCACGGTGTTGTTGCCGTTGCCCTTGGCCGCGTGCGCGAGGGCATCGCGCGGCTGGTACAGCTTGCCCACGCTGTCCTTCTGCTCCCCCAGCTTGTCCAGGGCGGCGGCCTCCAGCTTTGTGGTTTTGGTCGCCTGTTCCGAAAGCGAGCGCAGAGCCTCGTCCCAGTCCTTGTACTCGGGCATCTTCTGCACGGACTCCTGCCCCGGCGCGTTCGCGACCTTCTCCAGCTTGTTCCTGAGTTCTAACGCTATTTTCGCCAACTTGTTGAGGTCCTCGAACCCTTGTTTTTTCGACGAGAGAACCGGGGCCACGATATCCGGCGACATGACCGGCTGGTCATCCTTCACCTGCTTCGCAAACGCGACGGTAGTCGCAGAGAAAAACGCGAGGCAGAACAGGGAGGCGCACAGGAGGACAAAAGTTGGTGAGGAGGAGGAGCCCATGGTTGTTGTTGCCCTTCAATAAACAAGAACGTCAGTCGAGTCGAGTCGTACGTTCGTCTGCCTGTCCGTCCGTCCGTCTGTCTGTTTGTCTTTCAATACGTCAAATGAGATCAAAGACAACAAATATATATATCTGTCCCGAACGAAATGATTTAAACCCCAATCCCTAACTGTGAAATACTTTCTCCATTCCATTGCTCCATTCCTTTGCTTCAAACCATTGATAGCCCCATTCCTTTGCTCCATCCATACCTTTGCTTCAAACCTTTCGCTTCAAAAAGGTCTCAAGAAGGAAACAAATAGGTACATTTAATTTACTATACATTAATCTATACTTATATAAAAATACAAAGTCATAGAAAGAAGATATATTAACCCTAATCCTATATCGAATCCATCGAAAGCAATATAATAATCCTAATTTTAAGTAAAAGAGTTTGTATTCTTAGTATATAATCCTATTAAATTAAATTAAATTAAATTAAACAAGGAAAGGAAGGAAGACGGTTCTTTTTCGGTTCGGTTGGTTCGGTTAGTT